>Ga0164318_10004101_pt1 | contig 13905 bp, 11 predicted proteins | sample GuaBasSedimGuay9_FD_113734 | JGI IMG/M metagenome (GOLD analysis project Ga0164318, IMG submission 113734) | Subseafloor sediment microbial communities from Guaymas Basin, Gulf of California, Mexico - Guay9, Core 4571-4, 0-3 cm | ecosystem: Environmental > Aquatic > Marine > Hydrothermal vents...
CCGGAAATAGAGTCTGTCTATATTTGAGGATTACAATTTTAGCCTTGCATAGAAATCAGACGAAAGAGGAGCCGTTTTCCAAAGGCCTTGGAGCCTTATCTGCATGAGAGCTTTAAACTTATGGCTGCCCGCTGATCCGGCCGTATGATCTGCCGTTAAGTCCGCTTTACACGTCAATCTTTATCTTCTTCTTTTTTTATTATTATTATGGCAAAAGCTGTAAATTTCAGTCGATTTTTTATAAGCTGTTTTAAAAGCAGGGGGTCAAAGCGAAGCCGATTCATCAGTTTTAAAACAGCTTCTAAGTAATGATAAAATAATAATGTCTTATCTCGTACTTGCACGTAAATACCGCCCCCAGACTTTTGAGCAGGTTGTTAGCCAGAAACATGTTACCAGAACCTTGGGTAATGCGATTTCATCCGGCAAAGTCGCCCATGCACTCTTGTTCTCAGGGCCCAGGGGAACAGGGAAAACAACAGTTGCCAGAATACTGGCAAAGGCGATGAATTGTAAAAGTGGGCCCATTCCGGTTCCATGCAATGAATGCAGTCTGTGTATTGAAATTTCTTCAGGAAATGCAGCCGATGTCTTTGAAATTGACGGTGCATCAAATAATGGTGTTGAACAGATCAGAGAGCTGCGTGAAAACATAAGGTATATGCCGGTACACAGCCTTTATAAAATCTATATCATAGATGAAGTCCACATGCTCAGCATTGCAGCTTTCAACGCCCTGCTGAAGACCCTTGAAGAGCCGCCTCCCCATGTTATGTTCGTTTTTGCCACTACTGAACCTGATAAGATTCCGGTAACAATTCTTTCCAGGTGTCAGCGTCATGATTTCAGACGCATTGAGTCGAAATCTATTGCAAAGCAGATGAAATTGATCTGTTCAAAAGAAAATATTTCCATAACAGAAGAAAGCCTATGGCTGATTGCTCGTGAAGCCGACGGAAGTATGAGAGACGCGTTGAGTCTTCTTGATCAGGTGATAATCTGCTCTGAAGGACCTATCACGGGTGAACGAATTCTCGATATTTTGGGTCTTGTTGACAGAAAAATAATTTTTGATATTTCAAATGCTGTTTTGAGTGGAAACATTGCTGAAATTATTGATATCTTGAACAAGATTTATAATCGCGGCTATGACATGAAAAAGCTGCATGCGAATCTGATGGAACACTTCAGGAATCTATTTATAGTTAAAATTGGGAAAAAGGTCAGCGAGCTGGTCGATTTTCCGGATTTAGAAATAAATCTTATGATTGAACAGACAAAGGAGATTTCAGCCGCCTATATTAATCAGATATTGCTTCTTTTGGCCGAAGAAAGCGAACTGTTAAGGTTTGACAGCCAACCAAAACTTGCGCTTGAAATGATGTTTATCAAGATGTTCCAGATAAAACCTGTTTTGCCCATTGATCTTCTTATTGAAAAGCTGGACAGCATGAAGCAGGAGATTTCTGAAACGGGTGTAAAATCGGCGCCTGTTGTGAATGCCGATCCTGCTTGCCCTGAAATCAGATGTGATACTCAAAAAGACGAAAAGAACGTACAGACAGTTTCAAAAAAGTCGGTCGGCCCTCTTGAAACAGAAAATCAACCTGACAGCTCAGCTCTTGATAAGGGAGAAAATCTCGATCTAACGTGGAAAAAGATTACCGGTATTATATCGAAAAAATATCCGTCTCTGGCTTCAAACCTGGCAAGAAGCCGGTTAATAAATCTTGCGGAAAAGAGAATGGATATCGAAGTAAATGGAAGTGATTTTAATTTAAAAATGATAAAGCGGAATAAAAATATTTCCATTTTAAAAAATATTTGCAGTCAATTTTTTGGCAATGATTTTGATATAGTTATAAATGCAAAAATAAAGAGCAGTTTTGACAATCAGCAAAAAAAAACAGAGGAAAATAAAATAAAACAGAAAGCTCTGAACCATCCTCTGGTTGCAGATTCAATCGAAATTTTCAACGGAACAGTTGTTAGCGTTAAAATTTTACAGGAGGAGATTAAATGAAAGGCATAGGAAATATGATGAAGCAGGCACAGAAGCTTCAGTCTAAGGTATTAAAGATGCAAGAAGAGATGGCTGAAAAAACGGTTGAAACAACTTCCGGCGGCGGGATGATTAAAGTTGTAGCGAATGGCAAGCAGCAGATCGTATCAATTGATATAGAAAAAGAGGTGGTTGATCCTGATGATGTTGAAATGCTTCAGGATTTGATTGTGGCTGCGATAAATGATGCTCTGTTAAAATCACAGGAAATGGTTGCGGCTGAGATGGGTAAACTCACCGGCGGCCTGAATATTCCAGGGTTAACGTAATCTGTTTCTGTGAGAGACTGTGAGACATTCCCCGTCCCTTAGCTTTGTTCGGGGAGGGGCTTTTAGCAGCCGGCTGCTCAGACAACTGTTGCCATGATGGTGAATTTTATACCCAAAAGGTTTTGCATGCTTCAGGGATTGCGAAGCACAACCGGATACCTTTTCAAAGGACGTGCAATTATTATAAAGAATAGGTATTTTCTGCCAACAGCGCTTTTCCAACCGTTTTTTCGTTTTACCCGGAACGGCTTGATGGGGTCTCCGCACAAAGACAAAGACATGGGAACAGGCAAAACCCGCTCCTTTTGCTCTATATATGCATTTGTCTGGGGTTGCACCTGTCTGTTCGCAGACACTTGCTGGCATATGCAGTCAAGAAAGGCGAAAATTTTGAGCAAAGCTTGTCTTAGTGCTATTTCCAAAACATATAAGCTATATTACCATAGCATAAAACAGAGCGTAAAATTTTTTGGCCCTGCTTTGACTGCAAGCGAGATCTAAGGCTTTAAAACAAGTACTTAAAAGCAATATACCTAAATTCTGCAGGCGCTGCTTTTGCCCTGCACCTGCCTGCGGCAGACAGGTGCAGGGCATCAAACGCTCAGCCGTATATGTAATACTGCAGGCGTTTGATAACGCAGCAGATCGGTAAAAGCGGTGCTCCCGCAGGGCTTGGGTTTTTGCAAAATATAATGGCAGAGTTCCTCTGATTCTGATTCATCAACAGGGGGAATGTTAATTATATGCAGTATTATCAATTAACAGGCTGAAACATGAGGCAGATATAATCATTTCGCAAAAACTGAATGCAGGATTTAGGATACATATAAAATGAATCACTATCCACCTTCGATCATCAATCTGATTAAACAGCTTTCAAAGCTTCCGGGAATCGGAGAAAAAACCGCTGAACGTCTTGCCATGCATATACTCAAGATTTCCGGCAATGATGCCGAACTGCTCTCCCGCAGCATATTGGAGCTTAAAGCCAGGGTCAGACTATGCTCAATCTGTTTTGCCCTGAGCGACAACGATGTCTGCCATATCTGCAGTAATCCGGATAGAGACAAAACCTTATTGTGTGTGGTGGAACAGCCTGCCGATATGGTAGCTATTGAGAAATCAAGGGCTTTCACTGGATTGTACCACGTTCTTCAAGGTGTATTGTCGCCATTGGACGGAGTAGGACCTGATGATATCAGAATCAGAGAGCTTTTATCACGAATAAAGGATGGTGGAGTTAAAGAGGTTATCATCGCCACAAGTACAATCGTAGAAGGTGATGCAACCGCATCATACCTTGCAGAGCGTCTTAAAGTTTTTCCGGTCAAAGTAACTCGCATAGCATCGGGAGTTCCAATTGGCGGTGACCTTAAATATGTGGATCAGGTTACTTTGAAAAGGGCTATGGAGAGCAGACATGGTTTTTAAAGAAATACAAACGGAAGATATTTTTCAATGCAAAAAATGCGGCGACTGCTGCCGGGGATATGGGGGAACCTGTGTAACTGAAAAAGATATTATAACAATAGCGGATTATGTCAATACAAAGCCTGACTCCTTTGTTGCAGATTACTGTCAGATGTCGGGTAAAAAACCGGTTCTGGCCCAGGGGAAAAATAGATACTGCGTATTTTGGGACGGACTTTGCATGATTCATCCGGTTAAACCTTACATGTGCAGGACATGGCCTTTTATAAACAGTCTGCTGGTTGATATAAACAACTGGTATATCATGGCTCAATTCTGTCCTGGAATGCGCACGGATATATCCCCCCGCCTATTGGAAAAATATATACAGCGTGAATTGTCAGATGATTTGACGAAGAGACGGTAAGACGGAGAAACGGGGAGATGGAATCTTTGCTCGCACCGGAGGCGCTGCAATTTGAAAAATATCAAACAATCCTGCCGCGGGCGGCTCACAAAAGGCAATAAGAGTAAAAGTACAGACAGAAACTGGGGATACTCTTTTTTATTATGATCGGAATATTTGATTCAGGAATAGGCGGTTTGACTGTTGTAAAAGCATTGATGGAACAGCTCCCGGATTATGATATTATCTATTTTGGTGACTCAGCCCGCACCCCATACGGAAGCAAGAGTTCAAAAACAGTTACCCGTTATGCTCTCCAGAATATTGAGTTTCTTTTAAACAACGGGGCGAAGATTATTGTAATGGCCTGCAATACAGCTTCAAGTGTTGCTACTGAAACTGTATTGGAAAGATTTAAAGTGCCTATATTCGAAGTCATAACGCCGGCTGTTGAATCCCTGTTTAACTCTTCTGCAAATTTCATAGCCGGAATCATAGGAACACGGGCAACCATAAATAGTGGTATTTACGAAAAAAAAATCAGAAAAAGAAAACCGGATGCACGGATTTATTCAACTCCCTGCCCTTTGCTTGTTCCGCTGGTGGAAGAAGGTTGGCAAAACAGACCTGAAACAACGATGATCATAAAAAAATATCTTAATCCATTAAAAATAAGACAGATAGACACACTTATTCTTGGATGCACGCATTATCCGCTTTTAAAAGAAATTATACAAAAAAAAATTGGAAAACGTGTAAAGATAATCGATTCTTCCGTAGAGGTTGCCTCAAAAGTCAAGAAATTTTTAACCAAACATCCTGATATTGATAAGCTGCTAAGTAAAAACGGGAAAAAAAGATTTATCGTATCAGACATAACCGAGCAGTTTGAAAAGACTGCAAGGGCCATACTTCGGCAAAAAGTAATTCTTGAGCTTGTAAAAATGTGATTTGTCAAATTGCTGCAAGGTTTTCAATTTTACTTAAGTTCATTCAAAAATTTATGTAATCGATGGAATCAGGCAAAATTTCTTGACATTTAATTTTCTTTTTGATAGGGGCTGACATTTAAATTAGTTTATGATTATTTGATTTTTATGACAATTTTTTAAAAAAAGGAAAGTAAAACATGGACTCAGTTTTAATTTCTCCGGCCAAGGCATCATTTATTGGTATTCCCACAGTTATTTTTTCCGTTGTAATTCCTATTGTCGGCATTGCTGTATTTACATATATTATTGCAAAACGGCTCGCCCCTCTTGTAAGGGCGGCACCTGACAATCGTTTTGACCGTATTAATGAACGAATTGTAAATGTAATTAAATTATGGCTGGGCCAATATAAACAACCCAGATACATGATGGCCGGCACCCTCCATATTCTTATTTTTGCGGGATTTATAATTCTGTCCGTTCGTTCTCTCTCTTTAGTTTTCCTCGGAATTTCAGAGGATTTTATGCTGCCCGGACTTGGCGGGATTGCTGGTCAGATTTACGGTGTATTTAAGGATTTTGCAGGAACGTTTGTTCTTGTCGCCTGCGTCATCGCGGCCGTGCGAAGGGGAATTTTTAAACCTGAAAGATACGCGGTTCCCAAAAAGTACGGTCATGATCATACCGGAGAAGCTGTCTTTGTTTTGGGACTTATTTCAACCCTTATGGTTTGTGACATGCTTTTCGAAGGAACACAGGCGGCTGCTCAAATCCAAGAGGGAATGCATACGGAATTAATTATACCTGGAACCGGTGTATGGTTTACAGTAAATATGTTCCTTGCAAAGGCAACTCCTCTTGAAAAACTGCAAAACATACATATTCTTGCATATTTTATGCATGAATTAACCTTCTTCTTTTTCTTATGTTTTCTCCCTCTCGGCAAGCATTTTCACGTAATTACATCTATTTTCAATGTGTTTTTTATGAAACTGGATAAAGGAACGGTCAAGCCTGTAAAATGGGGAGTTGAAGATGACAAGCTTGATGAACTTGAATCTTTTGGCGTAAAAAAGTTTGAAGATTTTACATGGAAGCATATGCTCGATTTTTATACCTGTGCGGATTGCGGAAGGTGTTCTGATAACTGTCCTGCCAATGCATGCGGCCGTCCATTATCTCCAAGGTTTATCTCTATAAAAGCACGTGACTATTTATTTAAGCATTATCCTTTACAAGGACCCATGACAAACGGCAGTCCTTTAATCGGCGATATATTTACAGAAGATGAAATATGGTCGTGTACAACCTGCGGTGCCTGCGAAGAAGAGTGCCCCGTAATGAATGAGTACATCGATAAGATTGTTGACTTGCGCAGGGGCATGGTAGATGAGGGAACGGTTCCGCAATCCCTCCAGAAACCGCTGAGTGCTCTTGAAAAACGCGGAAATCCATATGGCAAAATGGAGAAAAAACGAGCGGATTGGGCTAAAGACAAAGAGTTTTCTGAAATCTGCAATGTAAAAATTATCGGGGGAAAAGAGACAGCAGATACTCTTTATTTTGTTGATAGTATTACTTCTTTTGATGATAGAATTCAAGAGATAGGAAAAGCTACAGCTCGTGTTCTTACGTCAGCCGGAATTGATTTCGGAATCCTGGGACCCGCTGAAAAAGATAGCGGTCATGAGATTAGAAGATTCGGCGAAGAGATGCTTTTTCAGGATATAAAAGAGCAGAATACTGAAGCGATTCTTAGCTCAGGTGTAAAAAATATCGTTACTGCCGACCCCCATACTTTTAATGCATTGACGAAAGATTACAAAGACCTTCCACCTGTAGAACATATGTGCCAGACCATGGCTAAGCTCATAGGTTCGGGAAAAATCAAATTAAGAGCAGTTGAAGACAAGAATAAAATATATACTTATCATGATCCATGCTATTTGGGGAGGCATAATGGAATATATGATATTCCCAGAAATGTCATTGATTCCATCAGCGGGATAAGAAGGGTTGAAATGGGTCTTCGCTGCCGGGATCGTTCATTCTGCTGCGGTGGCGGTGGTCTGATGCTCTTTTACGAGCCCATTGAAGAAAAAAGGATGGGGCAGATACGGGTTGAAATGGCAAAAAAAGCCGGTGCAAATGTTGTTGTAACTGCTTGTCCCTTCTGCCTGGTAAATATAGAAGATGCCATTAAAACCAGTGGATTGGAAGGGAAAATGGAAGTAATTGATCTTGTAGAATTAATCGATAGACATATGATTTAAACTAAGCCTGTAACATAGTGATAAAAATAATTATCTAGGAGGGAGAAGATGGATATTTTAGTATGTGTCAAGAGAGTTCCCGATACCGCAGAAAATGAGATAGAGGTAAACAGCAGCGGAAGTGATATCGAGAGGGATGATCTTGTTTATTCAGTAAATGAATGGGACAATTATGCAGTAGAAGAGGCTATACAGATTCGGGACAATTCAGGAGGAGCTGTAACTGTTGTAACGGTAGGTGATGAGGAATCAGAAGAGGTGCTCAGAAGAGAAATGGCAATGGGTGCAGATAATGGCATCCTCTGTTCAGATGAAGCATTTGAGGGCTCTGACGGTAAAGGAATTGCAACAATTTTAAAATCTGTGGTTGAAAAAGGAAATTATGATTTGATTCTTACCGGTGCACAGGCAGACGATGGTGCAGGCGAGGTTGGAGGCATGCTTGCCGCAATGCTGGACATGCCCTATGCATCTCTTGTAAATAGCATTGAAATTGTAAATGATAAAATGATTAAGGTCGGCCGTGAAATTGAAGGCGGCAATCAGGAGATGAATGAGATTGATCTTCCATGTGTTCTCTCAATACAGACCGGCATCAATGAACCTCGATATGTGGGGATACGTGGAATCAGGAAAGTTGCTTCGGTTGAAATACCTGTTCTTGGCGTCAGTGATCTTGGTCTTTCCGCGGAAGCTGTCGGCAAATCCGGCGCTAAGGTGACTCGCCAGGATTATTTTGTGCCTGACCTTGGTGAAGGTGCTGAAATACTTGAAGGCAGCACCGAAGAGATAATAGAAAAACTGATTGAAATGTTAAAATCCAAAGGAGGTATTAAATAATGGCTCAACAGATTTTTGCCTATATTAATCATAATGACGGAGCAGCGGATGACACAGCATTAGAATTTGTTACAGCCGCAAAAAAAATTACATCTGATGGAGCTGTTACTGCAATCGTTACAGGTTCAGGTGCAAATCTTGATACGGTTTGTAATGAATTGGCGGCTTCCTATAATGAAGTATGGAAAATTGACAGCGACGCGCTGGCATATCCCAATGCAGAGGTTGTAAGAAAAGCGCTGATAAATATTTTGCCTGGTGATTCTATTGTTCTTTTTGCTCATAATACTTTTGGAATGGATATCGCTCCAGGACTTTCAGTTAAAACTGATTCTGCATTTATTTCAGATGTTGTCGATATCGAAGGTGTAGATGGCCCGAATCTTAAAGTCGTCCGTCAAGAATTCGGAGGACAGGTCAGTACTCACGTAACTGCCGACATTTCATCCGGAGCGGTAATTAATGTGCGTCCTGGTTCTTTTCAGCCAGATGAAAGCAAAGCAGCCGGCGGACAAGTTGCAGACAAGTCAGGCGAAGCGGGTGATCTTGCAGCCAGGCGGCGTTATATTGAAGTGGTTGAGGCTGAAGTAGGTGATGTCGATATCACCAAGTCGGATGTTCTTGTTTCAATCGGCCGTGGAATTGAGGAAGAAGACAATATCGAAATTGCCGAAGAACTGGCGGAAGCAATGGGAGCGGTTGTTTCTTGTTCCAGGCCCATAGTGGATTCAAAATGGCTGGAAAAATCAAGACAGGTCGGCACTTCCGGACAGACCGTTAAACCTAAAGTATATATGGCCATGGGAATCAGCGGATCATTCCAGCATATGGGCGGCCTTAAAGGTTCACCATTTATCGTAGCTGTGAATAAAAATATAAAAGCGCCTATTTTCCAGTTCGCTGATGTAGGTGTAGTTGCAGATATACTGGAATTTATGCCGGAACTCACGGAAAAGATAAATGAAATTAAATAACCGCACATAGATCATGGTTGTCTTTAATAATGATTCCAATAACCATATTACATTAAGGCGCTCAGATTCAGGTTGGATCTGATTGAGCTGAAATAGGCCGGGTTCGGATGAGAGACCTTTGAAAATGCTCAGCTTCGCTTGCCCGGTCATATTTTTTATTATAATGGGCTGCATTTTTGACCTTGAAGTTTTTCTCAGATGGTCAGAATAAAATGCAGCCTTTTTATTTGATGAATAGCTATTAGTACTTAGATTCTAACTGCTGGGTATTAACGGCTGCCGACGTAAGGCGGGACACCTTGAAATTTCAGCGGCCAGTTTAAGTTGGCGGCCGGTATTAACTGCTGAAAGCTAATACCTGACAGCTAATCGCCAATGGCATAAGTTCAATCAGAGTATGCTTGATAAATAGAATCTCCACAATAATCCGCTATGATCCTTATTTGGTAGTTTATTATGCTGAAAACAAGAAAAAACGGTTTAGATCTATCGTTGGCTTTTTCACCCTGCCCAAATGATACTTTTATATTTTTTGCAATTGCTTACAATCTCATTGACTGTGAAGGAATTGAATTTAAAATCAGGCTTGCAGATGTTGAAACCCTTAACCAGAAGGCAAAAGCCGGAGTTTTCGATATTTCAAAACTTTCTTTTGCAGCTATTGGTCATCTTCAGGATCGATATAGTCTTCTTCGCTCAGGAGCTGCCCTTGGTAGGGGATGCGGCCCCCTTATCGTTGCAAAACCAGGATTCAACATAAATAAATTGAAATTAAAAAAAATTGCAGTACCTGGTTTATGGACGACAGCAAACTTGCTGTTATGCCTCTATCTGTCGAAAAAACCGGATGTATATCCCATTTCTTTTGAACAGATTATGCCTTCAGTTGAGCAGGGTATTTTTGACGCGGGTGTAATAATTCACGAAGGAAGGTTTACATATAAGAAGTATGGTCTTGAGCTGATTGTCGATCTTGGAAGCTGGTGGGAAGCCGAAACATCTCTTCCAATTCCTCTGGGAGGAATCGCCATACGAAAAGGAATCTCTGCTGAAACGGTAAAAAAAATTGAAAGAATCATAAGAGAAAGCGTGCTGTACGCATATAAAAATAGAAACAAAGCAGATGATTACATAAAAAAACATGCTCAAGAACTGGCACCTTCGGTTATCAGGCAGCATATAGATCTTTATGTCAACGAATTTACGCTGAATCTTGGAGATGAGGGAGAAGAAGCTGTTGAAACACTTTTTAAGATTGCGAGAGAAAGAGGGATACTGCCCTTGAGAGCCAACAGTAAGCGGCAAAAAACAAAAGTTGACTTATAAGCATATTTGCAATAATATTTATAACTTTTTAAAGGGAGCCTCAGTTGTCATTGCTGGTATTACATTCGTTTCCTGGCCAAGTTAATTTTATAAAAATATATGCGTACATACTTAAAAAAACCGGAAAAAGATTAATCCGCAGATTAACGGCCAGTCTTTTTTATCTGCGCTAATCTGCGCAATCTGCGGACAGATCCTTTTTTTGATAATGACCGAAAATATGATCAACCCCTTTTTTTCTAAAACGATTCATTGTGACAACTGCAGCGCCAAGAAGCATAAAAATGGTTACTTCCAAAATTAGAATTGCAGGAATTTCACCTGGTTTGCCTGAATATATACCTTCTTACAGCTTTCTTATGTTCCTTGATATTTTTTGAAAATTTGTGGGTGTTGTCACCCTTTGAGACAAAATATAGAAAATCGGTATCATCAGGGTATATGGCAGCTTTTAGTGAGTCGGTTCCAGGGTTTGCGATCGGGCCTGGTGGAAGTCCTTTTTTCTTATATGTATTGTACGGTGTCGGGGTTTGAAGATGTTTTTTAGTGATATTTCCGTCAAAATCCTTTATTCCGTAAATAACCGTTGGATCACTTTCAAGACGGATTCCCCTCCTTAATCGATTATGAAAAACAGAAGAAATAATCGGCCGTTCAAAGGAGGCGCCGGTCTCTTTTTCTATAATCGATGCCAAAGTGACAATCTGATGGACTGAAAGCCGCATCTTTTTGGCCTCTTTTTTCCATTCTGGTTTAAATGCACTCCAAAATCGGCTCAGCATTTTGGATATAATTGCGTTCGGGGTTATTCCTTTTGGAAAGTAGTAGGTGTCAGGGAAAAGGTATCCTTCAAACGTATTGGCATACGTCTTGTTTTCAATACCCTTTTCATGAGCGAGCAAAGGATCTGTTGCAGCTTCAAGAAAGGCTGCCTTGCTGCATAATTCTGCATTTTCGACAGCTTCCGCAATCTGGTTCAAATTGTATCCTTCGGGTATGGTCAATCTGTGAAGACGAACCTTTCCCGCAGTCATTATTTGAAGTATCTTTTCCGGCGGCATGGATGCGGAAAAAAGATATTCACCTGCCTTTATTTTTTTATCGTACCCATTAATCAGAGCAAGCAGCTTAAATTTAAAAGGATTGCCTATAATGGCCTTTTTTCGCAGATTATCTGTGATTACTTCAAATTTCTGGCCAGGATAAACATCTATAATCTGTTTAATATCTCCTTTTTCTGATGGATTTTTTGCATAGAATAAAAGATCGATATAAAGGAAAATTGATAACGTAAAGGTGAACAGCGTTATTATTAAAAAAATAATAATTGTTTTTTTCAATTGAAAATATTTCCATACAACTTCTCAAAAAATCAGGGCAACGATGGAAAAATCTTCCTCAGTCCCTCTTTTTCGAAGGGGAGGCATATTGTGCCCGGACCTATTGAGAAGTTACATCTCCATTTTCTAATGGCTTGATTTTAACCATCTTTATGTCTATTATTGATTTGATAATACGGGCTGGTCATATTTTCGGCCATTATCAAAAAGGATCTGTCCGCAGATTGCGCAGATTAGCGCAGATAAAAAAGACTGGCCGTTAATCTGCACAATCTAAAGTTAAAACCAAAGCCGATAATACAATACAAAAAAAAATAAAAAAAGGAGAATATAACTTTAATGGAAATAAATGACAATTCATCTGAAACGTATCAGGGATTTGAACAGGGTCCAATACGTCCGCCAAGTGAGGCGTACAGTCTTTTAATACGTGTGACGAGGAACTGTCCCTGGAATCGTTGTACTTTTTGTCCAATATATAAGGGGTCCCGGTTCTCTGTTCGTCCAGTTGATCATGTAAAAAAAGATATTGATACAATTTATCGGCATGTTGAAATGCTGCGCCAGTTGAAAGAAGAGGCAGGCAATATAAGCAGGTTTGAGCTGAGAAGTTTGGCGGGAAAAGTCGATCCTGACGAGATGCAGGCATTTAATGCGGCACTTAACTGGTATCTCTGTAAAATGGAATCGGTATTTATTCAGGACGCCAACAGTCTTATTATAAAGCCGGCGGCTCTGGTGGAAATCCTGACTCACCTTATGACGCGTTTTCCAGAGATAAAAAGGGTGACATCATATGCAAGATCACATACAATTTCGCGGATAAAAGATGATGATCTAAAAGCAATAGGAGATGCTGGACTTAACAGGATCCATATCGGGCTTGAGTCCGGCTCTGACGATGTTCTGAAAATGGTCAAAAAGGGTGTTACCAAAAAAGCGCACATAAAAGCGGGTGTCAAAGTAAAAAAAGCAAAAATAGAACTATCAGAATATGTAATGCCCGGTCTTGGAGGAAAAAAATTTTCCCGTGTGCATGCTCTTGAAACAGCGGATGCATTAAACCAAATTAATCCGGATTTTATAAGGCTTCGAACATTGGCTATTCCTAACAGTCTGGAACTTTTTGAGGATTATAGAGAGGGACGTTTTGAAAAATGTAATGACATCATGATGGCAGAAGAGATTCTTTTATTGATTGAAAATATGGATAATATTACAAGCATGATAAAGAGCGATCATATTTTGAATCTATTTGAAGAGGTAGATGGAAAACTTCCGGAAGACAAGGAAAAGATGACGGGAGTTTTGAATAGATTCCTTTCGATGGATCCGGAGAAGCAAATATTGTATCAGGTGGGAAGACGGCTTGGGATTTTTTCCCGTCTAAATGATATGGAAAGTCCCTACAGACTGGCTAAAGCCGAAAAAACCTGCGAAGAATATGGAATTACATCGGAAAATGTTGACGGAATAATAGATGAACTTATGAAGCGGTTTATATAGTCTCTGTTCATAAATCCCGCCTTTCGCTAATTTTTGGATGTATAATTTAAGGCTCTTTTTGGATTTCAAGTTGGCATTATAATGCTTTTTGAACAATTTGTAATAAAATCAACTACTTCTACCATGCTGGCGACATTTGTTTTATTTGGCACCGGCTTGAATAATATCCCCTGCCAAAACAAATAGTTATTATATTATATCAGCCATATATTTCAACCGCCAACCTGGAATCCATTATGAGCCTAATTTAATTTATCAATTTTTTGAACCAAAGTGTTTAAGAATTGCGGTGAGATGGGAGGGCAGGGAGACGGGGAGATTGGGAGTAGGTGCTTGTGACTTGAATGTATAGGAATTTCCATTTGTCATAGGGTTATTGGGGGCTGGTCATATTTTCGGCCATTATCAAAAAAAATCTATCTGCGGATTAATCTTTTTCCGGTTTTTTTTATTGCACCTGCTGATGGCCAAAGTTAGAACCAAGGCCGATTATTGTTTTATCGTCATAATGTAAGGGCGAATCTTGTATTCGCCATAATCAGGGCTATCACAAGGATCGCCCCTACG
>Ga0164318_10004102_pt1 | contig 13904 bp, 9 predicted proteins | sample GuaBasSedimGuay9_FD_113734 | JGI IMG/M metagenome (GOLD analysis project Ga0164318, IMG submission 113734) | Subseafloor sediment microbial communities from Guaymas Basin, Gulf of California, Mexico - Guay9, Core 4571-4, 0-3 cm | ecosystem: Environmental > Aquatic > Marine > Hydrothermal vents >...
CAACAATAGAAAGATATGAAGCGGGCGGATATGAATATGACTATAATTTAAGTTCGCATAAAATGGAAGTCGGAGTTCTGGCGATGGCAAATTCCGGACCAAACACGAACGGCAGTCAGTTTTTCATAGTCACCGAAAAATCCCAGCCGCATCTTGATGGAAAGCATACTGTTTTTGGAAAAGTAATTGAAGGAATGGAAGTAGTGAGAAGGATAGAGCAGGGGGATGTGATGAGTAGAATTTATGTCGTTGAATAGAATTTAGCATATTGTAGTGCAAAAATTGACGGTTGTTATCGTTGACTCCAGTCTCCTGACTGGAGTCAACGATATATCCTTTTTGTTTATGGCAGTTGTTCGCACTGTGAAAAATTTAATAACTATAAACTCTTTTCCGTTTCCTTAATGGCAGCTTTAATTTTAGCGACGATCTCGTTCGTGATCTTTGGATTTTCTTTCAGGAATTTTCTGCTTGCCTCATGGCCCTGTCCGAGTTTTTGGTCTTTATAATTATACCAAGCTCCGCCTTTTTTTACTACACCGTATTTAACTCCGGTATTAAGCACATCGCCGTAATAAGCAATTCCTTCATTATACATAATGTCAAACTCAGCTGTTTTGAATGGAGGAGCAACTTTATTTTTAACAACTTTTGCTTTCACTCTATTGCCAATAATATCTTCACCTTGCTTTATCTTTGCTGATTTTCGCACCTCGATTCTTACTGAAGAATAGAATTTAAGCGCTTTTCCTCCGGTCGTTGTTTCAGGATTGCCGAAAACGATCCCGATTTTCATTCTAATTTGATTGATGAAAATAATTGTTGTGTTTGATTTATGAACAATGCTGGTGAGCTTTCTTAACGCCTGGCTCATTAATCGCGCTTGAAGCCCCATATGCGAATCGCCCATTTCTCCTTCTATTTCTTTTCTGGGAGTCAGCGCCGCCACCGAATCAACGACGATCAAATCAACCGCATTTGATCGAACCAGTGTTTCTACGATTTCCAATGCTTGTTCTCCGCTATCTGGCTGGGAAATAATAAGGTTGTTTGTTTTAACGCCGATTTTTTTTGCGTATTCTGGGTCAAGAGCATGTTCCGCGTCAACAAATGCGGCAACACCTCCTTTTTTCTGCAGCTCTGAAACAACATGCAAAGACAAAGTTGTTTTACCGCTTGATTCCGGACCGTAGATCTCTATAATTCTTCCCATTGGAATTCCTCCTCCCAAAGCAATATCCAGCGACATTGATCCGGTTGGAGTAAATTCAATATCCAATGCTTTTGCCTCGCCAAGTTTCATAATAGAACCTTCTCCAAACTTATTTCTTATTTCGTCCAGTGTTTCGTCTATCAGTTTTTCTTTTTTTGATTTTTCCTCTGTTTTATTCCCCTCCTTTTTTTTAACGCTTTCTTCTTTCGCCATATTATTTTTTATTAGAAAATTAAAAACATATAAATACTTAGGACATCTTTTCACTAATTATATTTTATCATCCTTATTATAAAAAATCAATTAAACAATTTAAAACAAATATCCGAAAATTATTTATTTAGTTGTCACAAGAAGATGATGGATAAACTATATTTGCAATATAGCTTATTTATTTAATATAAAGGATAAAACAATAGCCAAATAAATAACTTATCACGGGGGTTTGACAGGTTTCTAAATCTATGATATAATACGGGGTCAAGATGAAAAAGGATAGAACATTGAAAAAATAAAGATAATTTAAAAAGAAGAGAGAGAAATAATCTTTGTTCAAACTCTCGTTCAAACATATGTATATTATAAGAAGTGCGCGGAAATTGAAAAAACTTTTCAATTTCCCGCACTCTTTATAAAAGCACAAATCAGCGACTGGGCGACCTACCCCTTTTTTTTCTTTTTTTCAAACTCGCCTCTCAAAAAGATGGGTTTGAAGGAGGGATATGAATTTGTTCTTTGAAAGAAAATTATAGCGGAGAGAAAATTGGTTGGGAAAAATAAATTCCCCCTTTGTAAAAGGGGGCTAGTGGGATTTTCCAATCATCTTTTTCTTTGCTAACTGCGCTGTATTTATATAACGCAAAATGCGGAGGAGGATAATCATGAATAAAAGAATGAAAGAGTTAATCCGAAATCTTAAGAGAGATATTCGGAACCTGAGATTTCTAGTGCAAGATCTCGAAGAGAGATTTGACAAGGAGACTTTCCAAGATGCTCTGTTCCTTTTTGAAAAGGGATGGAGACTTGAAAATTGGAGTGCTTTCCTTACTGATACATTTGAGGAAATAACCCTCAAAGATCCCAGTGGCGAAGAAGTCGGCTACTGGGCGGACGGAGCTGGAAGACGCACCGATGAGATATTCGGCATCATCGGTGTGGAAAACACTGAGAAAGGAGAAGAAATTCTCTACTATCTCTCTCAATTTTTCCAAGTTTATCTTTTTGAAAAAACCGGTAATGGAGCCCTGACGAAAGTCAGGCAGTGAAATATCAAAGAATTTTTATGTAAACAATGCTTTACGATATTTCTCCCTTGCTTTCGCAAGGACTCCGAATAATAAAAAAAGGTAAATTTAGAAAAGCCCTCAAGAAAATCTTGAGAGTCTAAAATCCTTGAGCTGTGTTTTGAAAATACGGCGAAAGGTATTGCACATTGAAAAAGGGGAAGGAAAATATAAAGCTCTTAAATCTCTGTGATCCGAAATGTCATAATTTCACCAAACTGTTTGTCAAATTTTATTTTGGTAGATGGTTTGGTGAATATTATGAATAAAAATCAAACAGAAAAAAAAATGAGTCTGGCAGATGTCGTAGAAATTCCGTCATCCGGACGGAAATGGTGGATGTCAGACAAGTTGTTTGACGCCATCAAATTTGGCGAATTGCCGCCGAATTCGTATGGAGAAACGAATTTCTCTATACGAATAACAGACCTGAAGTTAGAGGTCTGTTATAGAAGACCAGATTTTATTACGGTCTCGGGAAACCGTGGCTACATCGGGCTGTCGCGGCAAGATGGAGGATGGCATATCGGAACGCCAGCCTCCGCGTTGAGTCAGCCACTTGTTGACTCAATGGAAGCTCTGCGCAGGCAACTGCAGAGTCACCATTGAGAGACCAACCCCCTTTTTCTTTTTTTCCACTCCACAATGAAAATTGCGGGGTGAAAAGAAAATATGTGTTTGTTCTTTGAAAAACTAAAAAATAATAAATCTAAATTCTATCCGCAGACCAAAGCGGACGGAATTTAACAGCGCAGTTTTGGTATTCCAGTTCTTGGACAATAGACCAATTTAGAACGAAAGCTTTTTGCGGATGATATTGTCTAATAAAAGATTTTAGACCGGAAGGGATGGACTTTTCGTTTCCGCCTTTGACTTCAACCGGAATTAAATTATTATCTCGCTTGATAACAAAATCTGTTTCCTGTCCGGTTTTAGTTCGCCAGAGAGAGAAACAGATGGCATGAAGGAAATTTAAAAGAAATTTCCTGATTATCTCATCTCTCTCTGCCTCATTTTTTCCAAGTTTATCTTTTTGAAAAATTCTTTCGATTTAGAATTACGCGGCTTGGCAAAGAGATTGTTTTTTCAAACAATGGAATATTCGGATAATTTATGGTCCGATAACTTCAATGTCATATTCCATTTCTTTCTCCGGATCAATCTCGCCGGTACTGCCATTGTCTTTTTCTTCTCCGTCATTTTTGATATCAACTAAAACTTCTTCGGGATTTTTTTCATAAATTATATCTCTTACTTCTTTTGTCGTTCCGCTAAATCTATTGGCTGCTTCTATGACAAAAACATTTTTTCCCGGCTGGAGAAGAATATCTTCTTCAAAATATCCGTTTTGGTCAACAAAAATATCTTGCCCGTTTATTCTAACAGCTACTTCTTTCTCTGTTTCTCCCTTAATGGTTATATTCGGATTATCCACAATATAATTTTCATAAGGGCTTGAAATGAAAAGGTAGGGAGCCGAATTAAACGAGTCTATTTGATACCAAAGATAATATCCGACTATGAACAGAATGAGCAAACTGAAAAAAGCGGTTATAATTTTTGGCGTTATTATGGCAAAGTTTTGTGTTGTGAGTTTTTTTGTATAAAGCTCTTTTTTCCGATATTTTTTTTCAATTTTGTTCTCAATATTTTTTTCGCGGCTATAGATGTCAACCATTTTTTCCGGATTTAGTCCGACAAGTTGCGCGTAACTTTTGATAAATCCTTTTACATAAACATCGGGCGGTAGTTTTTTGTAATTGCTTTCTTCAAGATTTTCAAGATAGCTGATCTTTATTTTAAGTTTTTCGCTTGTGTCTCTAATGGAAATATTCAGCCCTTCTCTTTTTCTCTTCAAACATTCGCCCGCAGTTAAAACAGTTTCCACTTTCTTTGTTTTAAATTTATTTAAGATCATGGTTGGTGTTTATAAAACTTATGTATTTGCTGGTTTGAAGTTGTGCTTGGAACTAGCGAATCTTCCAAATATCCAATATCTTAATTTTCCTCTTCTTCAAAATCATCCTTATAAACCTCTCTTGGTTTTGCTCCGTCGGCGGGACCGATTATTCCTTTGTCTTCCATTATGTCGAGCAAGCGCGCGGCGCGGGCATAACCGACACGAAGGCGTCTTTGCAACAAGGAAGCGGATGCTTTGCCGGCTTCTCTAATAACTTCCAGCGCATCGTTATATAGATCATCTTCCATCTCACCGTCATTATCAGAAAATTCCAGAGACGATGATTTTTTATTCTCTGTAATTTCTTCATCATATTCAGCGTTCTCACTTTTTTGGTTCTTTAGAAAATTTGTTACTTTTCTGGTTTCCTCTTCTGAAATAAACACTCCCTGAATTCTTTTCGGTTTATTTGAATCACCAGACAAATAAAGCATATCCCCGCTACCCAGAAGTTTTTCCGCGCCGGACTGATCAAGAATGGTTCGCGAATCAATCTGACTGGCAACCTGAAAAGCGATTCTTGTTGTGATATTCGCCTTGATCAGTCCGGTGATCACTTCAATGGAAGGTCTTTGTGTTGAAAGAACAAGATGAATTCCAATCGCTCTTGCCATTTGCGCCAGACGGACGACTGCCGCCTCCATTTCTCTGCCATGAGTTGCCATCAGATCGGCAAGTTCGTCAATAATAATAATTATATAAGGTAATATTTCTCTTTGTTTATATTTTGTCCTAACCGCGGAATTATACGATTCTATATTTCGACAGCCGATATGACTTAAAAGCTCATATCTTTTTTCCATTTCCGAGATTGACCATTTCAGTGAATTTATTGCTTTGTCTGGATCTGTGATCACCGGTGTTAGCAAGTGAGGAATATCATTATATGAGGTAAGTTCAACTCTTTTCGGATCAACCATAATAAATTTCAGATCTTCCGGAGAATTTTGATAAAGAAGTCCCGTGATCAAAGTATTAATACAAACCGTTTTTCCGCTTCCGGTTGAACCGGCGATCATCAGGTGGGGCATTTTTGCGAGATTTGCCAGAATCGCTTTTCCGGCGACATCCCGTCCTAAAATAATGTTCAAATCTGATTTTCTGTTTTCAAACTCATTTGAATTTATTATATTTTTCAGCCGCACCATTGCAATTGACTGGTTTGGTATTTCTATTCCCGCATAAGATTTTCCCGGAATAGGAGCTTCTATTCGTATTGAACGCGCCGCCAAAGCAAGCGCGAGATCATTGTTGAGCGTTGTTATTCTGCTCAGTTTTATTCCCACTGCGGGTTTCAAAGTATACTGAGTGACGGTTGGACCAACATTTACTTCGCCCATTTCAACCTGAACGCCAAAATCGGCAAGTGTTCTCTTGATGATATTTGAATTTGCTTTGATGTCCCCGCTAGTTGGTTCTTTATCGTATCTGTCCAGAAGACTTAACGGTGGCATTTCCCAATTTATATTTCTATTTTCTTGCTTTGTGTTTTTATTTTCAATACCGAGCTCCTTGTAGTCTTCATTATCGTCAAAATCTTCTTTATCTTTCTCTATCTCTTCTTCGTTTTCCGGATTATCGTTTTCGTCTATTGCCTTGACGGAAAACTCCGGCTGCTTTTTGTTTTTTCCAATCTTGCCGGAAAGCATAGAAAGAATTCCTTGTTTTTCTTTTCTCTGTCCGGCGATGTTGATCTTAATATCGTCAATTTCTTTTTCGTCTTCTTCTGTATTATCTTCTTTATTTTCCTTGTTTGTCTTTTTCGGTTTAATTTTTTCAATTAATTCTATAAACGAGATATTAAAGGTCAACAAAAATGATATTAAGATCAGTGCCAGAATCACAACTAATCCTCCCCATTTTCCAATTAAAGATGACAGAACCCAGGCGATGGTCGCGCCCAGAAATCCGCCGCCCTTTCCCGTTTTGGCGATTTCAAACATTGTTTCAGGAGCGTGAAAAATATGAACAAGAGAAAGAAAAAATACAAAGATCATCGCAGCCCCGGCAAATGAAGTTCTGCTTTCAATAATATTTTCTGATTTGATCATTTTCCATCCCAAAAAAATCAGGACGATTGGGAATAAGAAAGCGCCAATTCCAAACGATAATTTTGCAAACGCGTCTATTTTTTCTCCAAGCCCTCCTGCCAGATCCACAAAGCTCAAAATACTGATCAATGCTATGGCAAAAAGAAAGATGCCAAATGCGTCTTTTCTAATCCCATCGCCTATTTCAAACTCGGGAAATCTGAATCTTGACTCATTATAACTTTTTTTCTTCCGTCTTTTCTTAGTCATAAATTGTGAAATTTAATCCGTTTAACATAGATAGTATAGCCTAAAATTTTGTTTAGAGCAATGGGGATTAGATCCTGATTTCATCTGTATGATTCCCGCCTGCGCGGGAATGACAAGCAAGATTATTAAAATAAAACAAGTAATTTCCCTTTTCTATCAATTTCCTTTTCTTTCTATCATCAAACATTTCTGCTATAATAAAATCATAATAATTTAACAAAAAATATGATTGACTATTTTAACCAAATTAATCAGGTGCTGGGGACATATACGGGAATAACGATAGCTTCGTATCTTGTCGCAATGTTCATTCTCGTTCTGTCTTTTGTCGCCGCGCAGATTGTAAATTTTTTATTTAACAAAGTTTTTGTTGTTTTTACGAAGAAGACGAAAACTAACGCTGATGATGAAATGATGAAAATACTGAATATGCCGATATTTTATTCCGTTGTTCTTCTTGGTACTTATCAGTCGTTTATTTATATTGCGGCTCTTGCAAAATACGAAGCTGATTTTGCGAAAATTCTCAAAACTGTCGCGGCGATTATCTGGATCTACACAATTGCGAGGCTGGTCAGAATAATCATTGACGAATTCGGGTTTAAATTTGCCGCTCAGACAAAATCAACTTTGGACGATGAATTAATGCCGTTGTTTAAAAAATTAAGCAGTATCATTATTTTCTTTGCCGGGATAATGTTTATTTTCAGCATCTGGGACATAGACATCACTCCGCTTCTGGCTTCCGCCGGTATTGCCGGATTCGTAATTGCTTTTGCGGCAAAAGATACGCTGTCGCATTTATTCGGCGGAATTTCCATGTATTTTGACCGACCGTTTAAAGTCAATGATCGTATTCAATTGGATAGTGGAGAAATTGGCGATGTTTTGGAAATAGGGATAAGATCAACCCGTGTTAAGACATTTGACGAGACAGTTGTTGTTATTCCGAACAGCATAATCGCGAATTCAAAAATTATCAATTACAATCAGCCGGAGTCAAAAATTAAAGCGAAGATACATATAAATGTATCCTATGGATCGGATATTAAAAAAGTTAGGGAAACGCTTTTGGATATTGCGAATAAAATAGAGGGAGTTGAGAAAAACCCGGCGCCTTCAGTCTACTTTTTAAGTTTGGGAGATTACGCCTTGGAATTTCTTATTATCTTGTGGGTTGACAGCCCCGGACATCAATTTGCCGCAAAGACAAAAATAAACGAAGAGGTGTATAACAAATTCAGCGAAGAAGGAATTTTGATTCCTTTCCCAACACAAAGTATTTATTTGAATAGTGAAAAATAAATCACCCTACATCCAAGGTGACGGGCACCTTTGGAGGTGCCCGTCACCAATATCCCAGAACATTTATCTGAAAAAATAAAGATTAAAATCCAATGAAAATAATTCTTGATTTTGACGATACGATTTTTAATACATATAAGCTAATACATAATGTTTGCGCTATTTTTAGTAGTTTGGGTTTTCAAGAGAGACAGTTTTGGGATGTTTATGTCGGATGTAAAGAAAAGGCGGGAGATTTTAACCCCGAAATAATAATTAATTTGTTGAATGAAATTAAACCGTTTGATAAAATAAAAGCTGCGCAAGAAATAAATTTGATATTAGATAATTCTGAGGATTTTATTTATCCTGATTTTTTTAGTTTCGCCAAGAGCTATAATAAAAAAGATTTAATCCTTCTTTCTTTTGCTACAACAGCGACGCAGAAGATTAAAATTAACAATTCAAAAATAACGGAATTTTTTGAAAATATAATTATTACTTCGGGAGATAAAGCGGAAGATATAAATCCTATCTTTGAAAAGTGCGAAGGAGAAAAAATCTTTTTTATAGATGACAAAACAAGCCAAATTGACAATATAAAAAACAAATTTCCTGAAATTATAACGATGAAGATGAAGAGACCGCAAGGCGTTGATATAATGACAGAATCAAAACTGGCTGACTATACCGTTAAAAATTTAAATGAAGCAAAAGATATTGTTAGCAATGTTAAGACTTGTTTGTTTGGAGCGTCAAACGAGCGATAGCGGAGTTTGACTTAAAAAAACATTTAATTTCCGCTTTCAAATAGAAATTTGCTATCGCTCGTTCTATACTCCAAAGTGAGGTAAAAATTTATTAAAAAACTAAAATGAAAATTCTTACTCAAAGGGAACTTAAAAATTTGTATGATTCGCAGGAAAAAGAAGACTGGAGAATTATCCAAAAACATCAGCCGGAATTAAAAGAAAAACTGTTGCGGGATTATGAAGATAACTGGGTTAAATATAAAAATAAACATTCGGATATCAAGCCTATTTTTAATTTGGATAATAAAGACAAACAAGAGTTTATAATTAATTCAGAAATTGCGGACCGGTATAATTTGAGAAAACATCTGAACGATTTTTTGGAAAAATCGCAAAATTCCACTGCGGGCATACGCGCTTTTGTGGATATTCTCCACAGCCAAAATCCGCAAAAAATGTACAATGATATGTTTTTGGCTGTTCTGATACAAGCCGAAGCTGAATTTATTAAAAAGATTCACAAAGAAACTCAAAAAAAGTTGGAGAATATCAACCCGGACGATTTTTGCCGGACAATAAGAAAAAATTTGAACAGCCGGAATATGGAAATAATTGAGAGCATTTATGAGCTGAAGCTGGAAGATATAATTCCGTTTGTTAAAAATAATCCCGTCAAACTTGTTGGAGGGGAAGTCAGACCTCATACCGCGAAATTTGTGGAAATGGAAACAAGAATTTTGGCGCGAAACGGAATTAAGGTCATAACTCTCCGGGAATATAGTGACACGACAACGATCTATATGTTTTCATACTTGTGTTATTTGCTTGGCGCTACGGGAGCTACCTATTATACTTCAAGCCACTCTTCAAATTATTTGTGCGGGAGAAAGGTATTGGCTCCGGACGGATCTCAAATACTGCCGGATGTATATGAAAATTATAGAGAGATACTGAATAGAATTATCAATGACGACATATACAAAAATAAGAGAGAATATAAACTTAAAATGTCGGAGGCGCATCACCCGAATATTTTGAAGACATTATCATACGACAGGATGGCTAAGCTATATGTTTCTACGCTGAACGCCACGAAAAGCGAGATTGATATTATCAATAAAGCCGTTTCCAACGGACATAAAATAATTGTCAACGCGTTGAACGGAAGCACTGCCGGAACATTAAAGCCGATCTTGAAAGAACTGGGAATAAATGAAAGCGTTTTTGAATGGCTCTATGAGAAAGAAAGCCAATTTTTTGATGTCGGTTATTTGGTCGTTAGATCAAAAGATAAAGAAACGAACGAAGATATGTATAGCGTGGAACATTTGGGTATTGATACGACGATACCGGAAGTGGCAAAAACAATTCCGTATTTTGAATTGTTGAAAGGCAAACCAGAGGACACAAAAATATATGAATGCGACCCGGATTCGGACCGATTTGTCCTGAAACAAATTATGAAAAAAGACGATTCTCCTTTGCTTGATAATTATGGGATCGGTTATTATGAACTGGATGACGACAAAATCCTTGCTGCTCCAAGCCCGAATAAAATTTTTCTATGTTTGGATATCATTGACTATGAGCTGATGAAAGGCGAAGGCATTTGGGACGATTACACCTCGTTCTATATAATCACTTATGTTTCCTGGAGAGCATGGAGCGAATTTGCCGACTCGGTCAAGCAGATGAAGAAAGTGGTCACTCTTGTCGGGTTCAAGAATTTAACAAGTATTCAAAGGGAAATAGAGAATTGGTATTTCTATTCGGACAAGCCGGAGTTAACCTTCAAAGATCAGCTTGGGAATAAAATTACTATGGACAAAAAAAAGCAACTTCGCGTGCATTGCAAAGAAGAAGAAAGCGGAGGCAGAGTTGCCGGAATGAATAAGGTCTGTAATAATATATTGGGAGAAAAAACAATAGCAATGCCTGAAAAAAGCGCCGCTGATTCGTTGGTATCGGAACTTATCTATTCCTCAAAGTTGTATCTGGAAAACAGCAAAAACTATCTTGTCATAAATTCTCTTGACAGTTTTTTCAAAAAATACAAGTTGTCCTCTAAAATAGATTTTAGGCTGGATATTCTTCATGGTCTTCCTCAGGGAGTGATAGCGCAGATGGATCACGACAGGCAACGGGCTGAAATGAAAAAAGCGGGCGCGGTTAAAGCGAATTTCAACAATTTCTTTTTTTCCATAGCAAAAGCTGTCGGGGAAAAACAGATTGCAAAAGAGAAGGCTTCTGCGATACTTTCGGAGGTTATGCCTTCTTATAAAAATATCTGGAAATGTCTGGACAGAATTATGTTGACCGAAGAGTTATTGGCGAAAGGGGAAAAGAGACCGGAGGGCGTGCTGATGGAGTTTAAGGAAATGAACGGATGTGTTCCCGTCGTGAGCGAATTTGATTTCAGACCTTCCGGAACCGATCCGTTGAAAAGCAAAATATACGGTGATGCTTCTTCCATAGATCTGGATAAGATTGAACAGATCAGGAGTGACTTTGAAAAGCTGGCGCGCCAGGATCTGTATAAAATTCTTGAAGATCATAAAATTAGCTCAGCCATTGAAGCGTAACAATAAATAATCCGGAGTGTAGAAAAATCCCGGAGAATGTAAAAATCCCGGAGTGTAGAACGAGCGGTAGCGGAGTTCTGCTGAAAGCGGGAGAATGGTGATATTTCAGTTGAACTCCGCTATCGCTCGTTCAACACTCCAAAAAATTCAACACTCCAAAAATTTTAATACTCTGTAATCCTGTTCTGAATCTTGACAGTAGCGATATTGTGTAGTATTCTTTCTATATTAAAAGGAATAAATTTTAGGGTGAAATCTATTATGGTTGGTTGCCAGATGAAAAACAAGGCAAAGCACCAAAGAGGAGGTGTTTTTGGTATATCTTGGCGCGTTTTTACTTCGTTTTATTATTTTCAATAAGAACCTCGCATTTATTGCGGGTTTTTTGTATGTTTAGGACTTATGCGTTTCAGTTTTATCTATGTTGCGGAATGTAAAAATCCCGAGCGATAGCGGAGTTCTATTGAAAGCGGGAGAATGGTGATATTTCAGTTGAACTCCGCTATCGCTCGTTCAACACTCCGAGCGTGTGGGCGTGTGGGTGTGTGAGTTTTATATAATCTAAAAGGTCGAAGTTGTCTATTTTAGGAAGTGAAAAAAGTGGGTAACTATAAAAAAGTTAGTTAAATAAATAATTAATTAATAATAAAATTTATGATGAAAATTGCAAAAAGCTTGGCAATGATCGCTTTTGTTGCGGCTATTGGTGTTTATGCCACTAGCTCTTTCTTTAGTGATACTGAAACAAGCGTAGATAATACTTTCACAGCGGGAACAATTGATATTGACATTGATGGAGACAATCCTTTTGAGAAGAATTTTAACATCGGCGATTTAAAGCCGGGTGAAGTTGGATATATCAATTTCAAGATTAACAATGTTGGACAAAACCCAGTTGATGTTTCTAAGAGTTTGTATAATTTTAAACCAACTGATTCTAATCCAAGTGGTTATCACTGTGTCGGCACAACAGGAGGAACGCCTTATGATTATTACACATCTTCAGAACCTGAGTGTGTAGCGGAAGCAGGAACTCCAAAAGACGATGTTGAAACTCAAATTCTTTATGATCTATCAGTGAAGGTTTACGCGACTAATGATGAAGGAGTTGAACCAACTTGGTATCAGACAATTTATGCTGTTGACGGCAATGGTGATAAAAGTTTAACAGAGGTTTATGGCGATAACAATACTGCTACTAATTTTGTCAAATTAGGAATGATTCCAGTTGGCGGTCATATGCTGGTAACTCAAAGTTATCACTTTAACGCTAATGCCAGAAATGAATATCAAGGTGATGGTTTAAAATTTGATATGGAAATTTTAGGCGAGCAATTAACAGGAGAAGATGGAGTAGCAACTGTTACTCTTGAGAATAAAACTAAAGTTGGCGATGAATGGATAATTAATTCAACAGATGGTTTTGTGGGAACATTAAAATATGAAACTAATGGTCCTGAATTTGTTTATTCTTTCTCTGGAAGAGCTCCATCGGCAGATAAAGCTTATGTTTTAGCTATTGGTATGAAAGCTAATGGTGCTGGCTTCGATGTAGATACAGAAATTGCAAGAGGGACAACAAATGGTGACGGAGATTTAACTCTTACTGGAAGCACAGAAATTAACAAAGATATGATGGGTGTAAAAGCATGGTTAGTACCAGCAGAAAACTGGAAAAATCCAGGAATGGAGTGGGGAGGTATTTCTCCATGGCCAACTTGTATGTCTAATTTCCTTTGGGAAACCAGTTTAGTTTGGTATAACGATACTGACGAAAACTAAGATTCTCTAATTTGAATCTTTTTAGTCTCGCTGTTTACGAACGGCGGGGCGATAAAGGATTTAATTTATACTAACTTGTTTTAATAATTTCACTTTTGCAAATTAAAAAAATTATACGAAAATCATTGTTTATTGAGACTTACTGGATTCCCGCCTCCGCGGGAATGACAAAAATAATGGAATTATTTTAGCAAGTTAATTTAATTTTGTAACACCTAACATTTTTTTATACAATTAATAAACTAAAAAACACAATGAAAAAGATCATTACAAGTTTGTTGACTATCGGTGTATTGTCAACTGTTATTATTGGAGGGACAATATCATTTTTTAGTGATACTGAAACAAGCGTTAATAATACTTTTACGGCAGGAACGATTGATATTGCTGTGGACGGACAAAACCCATGGCAAGGAACATTTGACTGGGAAGATATTAAACCAGGCAAGGAGTTTGAAATGAGTTTTAATATCACAAATGTCGGAGAAAATCCTTTAAAGCTATGGAAGATCATCAAATGTGTGCAATATGATGATAATGGTGTGATAGAGCCAGAACAAGATTGGTATGATGAACATCCTGGTGAATCACCTAAAAATGATCTTGATTCGGCGATTGTTTATGAAATGGAAGTTGATGGAAATATGGTAATTTCCAGAGAAGCAGGAATTACAATGGCTCAGATCAAGGATAATTATATGGGGCTAGTAAAGTTAGATCAGCCATTTGAGCAAAATAATGGTGATGG
>Ga0164318_10004103_pt1 | contig 13903 bp, 13 predicted proteins | sample GuaBasSedimGuay9_FD_113734 | JGI IMG/M metagenome (GOLD analysis project Ga0164318, IMG submission 113734) | Subseafloor sediment microbial communities from Guaymas Basin, Gulf of California, Mexico - Guay9, Core 4571-4, 0-3 cm | ecosystem: Environmental > Aquatic > Marine > Hydrothermal vents...
AAAATACGTCTGCCTTCTCCGAATTTCTTCCGTGTATATTTAAACCACCCGACTTGTAACATCACCGATAAGTTTTCGATTAAAAAGATTCCTGCCAAAATCGGAATCAATAATTCTTTTCTTACAATAATTGCAAAAACAGCAATAATTCCGCCTATTGTTAAACTCCCCGTATCGCCCATAAATACTTGCGCGGGATAGGAGTTATACCAAAGAAACCCGATGGTTGCTCCCATAAAAGCCGCTGCAAAAACAACCAATTCACCGATATTCGGGATGTACATGATATTCAAATAATCGGCAAAAATTAAATTACCCGAGACATAGGCGAAAATCGCTAATGCCGCACCGATTATTGACGATGTTCCCGTTGCCAATCCGTCAAGTCCGTCGGTCATATTTGCACCGTTAGAAACAGCCGTAATAATGAAAATAACTAAAATAACAAAGGCAATCCATGCAACAGTTTCCGAATTTTCTCCGGTAAAACTGACCATTTTTTTGTAGTCTAATTCATTATTTTTTACAAACGGAATGGTTGTTTTTAAAGGTTTATCGGTTTGTGAAAAATAATCTTGATTTACTTCAACAACCGTATCACAAAGATCCGGTGCAATCGGATGTTCTCGAATTTGAATATCATCACTGAAATAAAACGTTAAACCGACAATTAAACCCAAAGTTACTTGACCGAAGATTTTATATTTTCCTGATAAACCGGCTTTCTTTTTTTTGAATGTTTTAATATAATCGTCAATAAAACCGATAATACCCATCCAAACGGTTGTAATTAACATTAAAATAATATAAATATTTCCGAGATTTGCAAATAATAAAACCGGAATGAGAATAGCCGCAATGATAATAATACCGCCCATTGTGGGAGTGCCTCTTTTTTCATATTGCCCTTCCAAACCCAAATCTCTTACCACTTCACCGATTTGTTTTTTTTGTAAATAACGAATGATTTTCTTCCCGAATATCATTGAAACGATTAAAGAAGTAATTGCAGTTAATGCCGCTCTGAAAGACAAATATTGAAACAGACCTGCTCCGGTGAAGTCAATTTTATGAAGATATTCGAATAAGTAGTAAAACATTAATTATAGTTTTTAAAGTTTATTTAAAATGTTTTCAATAATTTCTTTATCGTCAAAATGATATTTCTTTCCTTTAATAATTTGATAATCTTCGTGTCCTTTTCCTGCAATAAGAATAATATCTCCTTTTTGTGCTAATATTGAGGCCACTTTTATGGCTTCTTTTCTGTCGATAATTTTCACCAAACCGGATTTTTCATTTTCATTAATTCCGGCAAGCATATCTTCCAAAATCAATTCGGGATCCTCATCTCTCGGATTATCGGAAGTTAATATAACTTTATCACTTCCTGCAAGTGCAATTCGAGCCATCACGGGACGTTTTGTTTTATCCCGATTTCCTCCGGTTCCGACAACCGTTATTAAATTTTGATTCGTATTTTTTATTTCATTTATCGTTTTCAAAACATTATCCAAGGCATCCGGCGTATGTGCATAATCAATAATTGCCGTAATTTCCTTTATTTTAACGGTTTCAAATCTGCCTTTTACGGAATTTAAAGCACTGATTACTTGTAAAATTTTTTCCCGGTTTTTCTTGAGCAAAACAGCTGTTGCATAAACAGCCGTGATATTATAGGCATTAAAAGTTCCTGTCAACAAAGACCAAAATTCAATATCGTTAATCGACATTAAAGTTCCGTCAAGATGTAATTCGAGAATTTTTCCTTTAAAATCGGCAAAGTTTTTTAATGCGTAAGTCTGTTTTTCGGCTTTTGTATTTTGAAGCATTATTCTGCCGTTTTTATCATCAATATTTACAAGTGCAAACGCATTTTCAGGAAGATTATCAAAAAATTGTTTTTTAACTTTTAAATATTCGGCAAAGGTTTTATGATAATCCAAATGGTCATGAGTGATATTTGTAAAAACCCCGCCTGCAAATCGCAAACCCGCCGTCCGGTTTTGATGAACGGCATGTGAACTGATTTCGGCAAAACAATATTCACAACCGGCATCCGTCATTTCTTTTAATAATTTATTGAACGTCAAAGCATCCGGAGTCGTATAATGAGCTTCTGTTTCCGTTTCGTTAATATAATTTTTTACCGTTGAAATTAAGCCGACTTTATAGCCTAAGTTGAAAAACAACCGATAAAGTATTGTGGCAGTTGTTGTTTTTCCGTTTGTCCCGACAATTCCGATCAGTTTAATATTTTCCGAAGGCCTGTCATAAAATTCGGACGCAACGGATGCAAGCGTTTTTGATGTATCGTTTGATTTCAGGATTGTTCCCGAAAAATTAACGGCTTCAATATCTTCTGCTAAAACGGCAACAGCTCCTTGATTAACAGCATTTTCAATAAATTGATGTCCGTCAGTTTGAACACCTTTTACTGCAACAAACAAATCTCCTTTTTCGGTTTTGCGAGAATCGAAACTAATCCCTTTAATTTCAATATCAAGAGTTCCCGAGACAAGTTTTGCATCCGTATTTTTAATGATATGTTTTAAAATTTTCGTCATTTAGTTTAATACCAAATTAATTTTCATTCCTTTATTGATTTCCGTTCCCGGTTTTAATGATTGATATACAACTTCGCCTCTGCCTCTTGCCGAAACTTTCAATCCGCAATTTTCCAAAATAAAAACAGCATCTTTTGCTCCCATTTTCTTAACATCAGGAACACGTTCATCTGAAATCATTTTCGTTTCAAAACTTAATTTTTTATTTTTCGGAAAAGCAGAAATCCACAAATTATTATTGTTTCCGGCTTTGTAATTCATCGCATTCAAAACAAAATTTAAATCATCTGCATAAGCAATTTTAGATTGCGGTATTTTCAAACTGTCAGGAACAACTTTTTCTTCAGGCGGATTAATCTCTCTGTCACGAGAAAAAATATTATCCGCAATTTTTTTAAAAACGGGTGCAGCTGCTTGTGCACCGTAATAATCGTGTTTTGGTTTATTAATTTCAACTATGACAGAATATTTCGGATTATCGGAAGGGAAATAGCCGACAAAAGAACCTCTGTATTGCTCAATGTGTTTTCTTAGCTGAATATCATAATATTCGGTCGTCCCCGTTTTTCCGGAAATTTTATATTTATCATTATTAATGCCTCTTGCTGTTCCGGATTCTACAACATCTCTTAATATTTTTTGTGCTTTTTTTAAGGTAGATTTTGAACAAATTAAAGAATTGGAAATTTCAGGTTCGAATTCCTTAACCGTTATACCGTCTTTTTCCAGGGATTTTACAATTCGCGGTTTTACCCTGATACCGTTATTTGCCACAGCATTATAAAAGGTTAAAATTTGTAAAGGTGAAATTTTTACTTCATAACCGTGAGCAATCATTCCGGGAGAAGAAGGTGCCCATGTTTTACTGCCGGGTGATTTAATTTTAGGTTGGTGTTCACCGAAAATATCAACACCGGAAATATTGGTAATACCCATGGCATCTAATTGCTCTAAAAATCTGTTTATTCTTCTTTTTTTTACATAATTTTGATCAATAATTTTCAGCATTCCGACATTCGATGATTTTGCAAACACTTGCCAAACCGGAATTTTACCGTAACTTTCGAAACCGGCATCATCAACGGCGACACCATGATACATAATATGTCCGTTTCCTGTATCAATTACATCATTCAAGGTAACATATCCGTCTTCCAAAGCAGCCATTAAAACCGGAAGTTTAAAGGTAGATCCGGGTGCTAAATTTTCACCGATTGCATAATTAAAAATTTCCGAAAAGGTATTATCTCCGTATCGTTTTAAATTTACAATTGCTTTTATATAACCTGTTTTCACTTCCATTACGACAACGGAACCGTAATCGGCTTCTAAATTTATTAATTGTTCTCTTAAAATATCATCAACATAATCTTGTATGTCAATATCAATCGTCGTTTTAACATCTAAGCCGTCTTCCGTTTGAACTACTTCCCCGCCTTTCACTTTACGCCAATTTCCGCCGCCGATTTTTTGCATATAATATTTCCCGGCTCTTCCTCCGAGTTCTCGATTATAAGAAAATTCAATCCCGGCTTTCCCTTGTATGATTCCCGTTTGTTTATCTTCTCCGAGAAAGCCGATTGTACGTCGCATCAATTCTCCGAAGGGACGTTTTCTTTTTGTTATTCGTTTACTGATAAATCCGCCCTTATTTGCAGACAATCGAAAAAGCGGAAAGTTTTTAACTTTTACAAATTCATCATAAGTAAGTTTTTCTGCAATTTTCAAATAACGAACTTTGTGTCTTCTGCCGTTAATGAGTTTCTTTTTATAGCTGCCTTTTGATTTGTCTTTAAAAAAATCGGATAAACAAATTGCAAGAGAATCAACATTTTTCAAAAATATTTTATCTGTTAAACCGCCGGCATTTGTATCCATAAAAATATCGTAATAATTCACCGAAGAAGCCAATAATTTTCCGGAAGCATCATAAATACTGCCTCTTTCGGGTTTTGCCTCCCTTAAATCAACAGCAATTTGATTGATTCGTTCTTGCCAAATATCACTTTTTACAAACATGACAACAACAAGTTTAAAAATAAGATATAATGCAAATCCGGTAATAATCAGATAGATAATGCCCATTCTGAATATTATTTGTTTTTTGCCTATATGTGTTTTATTCAAACTCATTGATTTTTTTTAATAATAATTTGCGGCAAGGGATTTTTCGGTAATTTTAAACCTCTTTGCTTTATCACACTGTCAGCAGCAATTTTTCGTTCCGTCCCCGATGTCAATAATTTTGTATTTGATTTTGTAAACTTTGAATGCAACACTTCAACATCCTTTTTCAATTTATTTTTTTCTATTATTAATTCCTCTGCTCTGTATCGATTATAAATCACGACTACGGTCAAAAACATAATAAAAAGAACAAAATACAGATTGCTTCTCTTAATGCCTTTACCTAACCAGTTTCCCGTAAGAAAATTTTTTAGTATATTTCGTTTTTCCGCCATATTAAATTCTTTCGGCTATTCTTAATTTTGCACTTCTTGATCGATTATTTTTTTCGATTTCTTTTTCATCGGGAACAATTACTTTTTTTGTTATTTCTTTAAAAAACTTTTCTGAATTTCCGTAAATATCTTTATTCTCATTTCCTTCAAAGTCATTAAATTTTATATAATTTTTAACAAGTCGGTCTTCCAATGAATGGTAACTTAAAACAACCAATCGACCGCCCGATTTAAGAACATCAGCCGTTTGATCTAACATTTTTTTCAAAACATCAATTTCGCTGTTTGTTTCAATACGCAATGCCTGATATATTTTTGCAAAAATTTTATTCTTCTTTTCCGTTTTAATTGTTTCTTCAATTATTTTATTGAATTGTTCCGTGTTTTCAATTTTCCGAATTTCTCTTTTCATAATAATTGCCGAAGCCAACTTTTTCGCACTTTTTAATTCACCGTAGGTTCTGAAAATATAAATTAATTTATCTTCATCATATTCATTTAATATATCGACAGACGATTTTTGTGCTTTTTGGTTCATTCTCATATCGGGAATTCCTTCGAATCGAAAAGAAAAACCTCTTTCTGCATCATTAAACTGATGTGACGATACTCCGAGGTCTGCTAAAATTCCGTCAATTTTTTTAAAGCCGGCATACCGTAAGAAATTTGCGAAATATTCAAAATTTGCCTGAAAGAAAAAAAAGTTCTCAGGATATTTTTCAGATAATCTTTTTACATTTTTCAGAACATCAGCATCCTGATCAAAAGCAAATAATTTTCCGGTTTTCAAATGTTTTAAAATTTCTTCCGCATGTCCGCCTCCGCCGAATGTTAAATCCGCATATATTCCGTCAGGATTAATATTTAGTCCTTCAACGGATTGATTAAGCAAAACAGGAATATGATAGTTACCGGCCATATTTTATTAAAACGGATATTACAACAGGGGCAAATCGCCTCCCATAATTTCTTTTGCAAGTTCGGCAAATTCTTCAGCGCTTAAAGTATGTTCTTCATAAACTTCTTTAGCCCAAATTTCAATTTTTCTGTCTTGACCGAACAGATATACATCTTTATTAATACCGGCATAAGCTGTTAAATTAGCCGGAATCAAAATTCGATTACCTGTATCAACCTTAACTTCTGCCGTACCTCTGTAAAATCCGCGAATAAAATCGGCGTGTTTAGGATTAAACGAATTTGTTTTGGCTCTGATAATTTCAATTTGACGGTCCCATTCTTCCGTAGTGTATAAAATCAAACATTTTTTATAAATGTCAGCTTTCAATACCATTTTATCAACGGCTCCTTCGGGTAATTGACGCAACAATGCAGACGGAATATTTATTCTTCCTTTTGCATCTGTTTTTGCCTTATGTTCACCTATCAAACCTGCCATCAATTCGTTTTTACAATACAGTTTACAAATATAATGCAAATTTTCCACAATGCAACACATTTACCCACTTTCAAACACACGATAAGTTATTCTACATATTAACAATTAATGTATTTTATTGATTATCTGATTATTATTATAATTGACTGAATATCGGGTGTTTATAAAAACAGAAGAAAAATAAATTTGACTACTGTTATTCAAAATATTATTTTTGCGAAAACAACACGTTTTACAATTAATTTTATGGAAAACAGTAAAACACCGTTAATTGATATACATAAGGTTATTAAAAATAAAAACCCTAAATTATACAAACAATTACCCGGGTTTTTAATTAATTACTTAAAAAAAGTTATTCGCCAAGATGAATTAAATGCATTTATCAAGCAAAATAACCAATATTCAGGAATTGAATTTCTTAGAAAATCATTTGAATATTTCAATGTTAAAGCAGAAGTAGAAGGATGGGAAAATTTTCCGAAAAACAGCAAAATTATAATTGCAGCCAATCATCCTGCCGGAAGTTTTGACGGATTATTTATCATAGATACCTGCTTCAGAAAATACGGAAAAGCAAAAGCATTAGTTAATGATTTACTCTTAAATATTAAAAATTTAAATGAATTTTTTATGGGTGTCAATTTATACGGGAAAACACACAGAAATGATTTGCTTGAAATTAACAATATTTTTGAATCGGATATGCCCGTAATTTTTTTCCCTGCCGGATTGGTTTCAAGAAGGAATAAAAAAGTAATCAAAGATTTAGAATGGAAAAAAGCTTTTGTAAGTCAGGCTATTAAACATAAAAGAGACATTGTTCCCATTCATATTTCAGGAAAATTAAGCAATAAATATTATACCGTGGCAAACCTTCGTAAATCATTGAAAATTAAAGCAAATATTGAACTTTTTTTATTAGCTCAAGAAGCAACGAAGCAACGAAATGCCTACTATAAAATCAAAATCGGCAAACTAATTCCATATCAATCATTAACTGCTGATTTTAAAGAAATTGAATGGGCACAAAAAATAAAAGAACATGTCTATGAAACTGAAAAAAACATAAATTCTGATTTCACGATTACTAAAAAAAGTTAAAATATAAATTACAAATAATAAAAATATGTAATTAAATATATTTTTATGTAACTTTGTATGTTAAAATTCAGTTTCAATTTAATATGAAAGATATAATTTCGCCGATTGACACAGAACTTCTACTGTCAGAATTAACCCAAGATAAATTTATGCGTTATACCAATTACGGGAATAATGCCATTTATGTTTGTACGGCGCATAACTCACCGAATGTGATGAAAGAAATCGGCAGATTAAGAGAAGTTTCATTCAGAAATGCCGGCGGCGGAACCGGAAAAGAAGCCGATATTGACCAATATGATACGGCAGAAATACCTTACAGCCAACTGATTGTGTGGAACAGTGAAGAAAAAGAAATATTGGGCGGATATCGTTTTATAAACCTTAATAATATTCCCGTTCATCAACATTCCGGACTCAAATTAGCAACGCAAGGATTATTGGAATTTTCCGATAAATTTATTAATGAATACCTCCCGTATACAATAGAGCTTGGTCGGTCCTTTGTGAGACCGGAAGTTCAGTCTTCAAATGCCGGAAGAAAAACTTTATTTGCTTTGGATAATTTGTGGGACGGTTTAGGAGCTTTGATTAAACATAATCCGAATGTTAAATATTTTTTCGGTAAAGTTACCATGTACACTCATTTTGAGAAATTTTCGCGAGATTTAATCCTCTATTTTATGAACCGGCATTTTAAAGACGACGAACATCTTGTATATCCGATTGCTCCGCTTAAGTATCATCATCCGGAAAAAGAATTGGCAAAATATTTTGAAGGACATAATTTTGCCGAAAACAAGAAAATATTATCAAAAGAAGTTCGAGCCAGAGGAGAAAATATTCCGCCCTTAATTAATTCATACATGAGTTTATCCGAATCCATGAAATGTTTCGGCACCTCAATTAATACCCATTTCGGAGATGTTGAAGAAACCGGAATCTTAATTACGGTTGATGACATTTATGAAAGCAAGAAAAAAAGACATTTACAATTTTAATATCCTTAATGAAGCAACTTCTGATTATTATTTTCATTTTTTTCCGTATTTATTCATATTCACAGGAATATGACCCTTATACCTATCAGGATATCAAAAAAAAACCGGAAGTAAATAATAATATATTTTTCGGCGGCGGTTTCGGTTTGCAATTCGGAACATTCACGACCGTAAAATTTACACCTGAAGTCGGATATAAAATTACGGATAATTTGGATATCGGAATCGGACTTTATTATTTATATACCAAAAACAATCTTTATCACTACTCCGATCATATTTACGGCGGAAAAATTTTTTCAAGATTCTATATTACGCCGAATTTCTTTCTTACCGGAGAATATGAAACTTTAAATATCGCGGATTATGATATTTATACCGGACAATACACGGGAAAACGCATTTTTATTGACGGATTGCCTTTGGGAATCGGGTGGCGACAACAATTAGGCAACAGATTTGCTGTCTTAACTACCCTGATGTACAATGTATTACAAAGTGAAAAAACACCTTATTCAAATCCGATTTTTCGAGTCAGTTTTATTTATTAAAAAAGGTGAAATTTTGCAACAGCAAGCCAATATAAAACCATTACGATTGCAGCGAAAAAAAATGTCCTTGCATATTTATTAATTCGGATGGCTTTTGCTTCATTAAATTTTGATTTTATTCCAATCAGAAGAAATCCCAAACCCGTAAAAACAAAAATTCCGAGACTTACAAAATCATCATTCATTAAATAATTCAATACGGAAATAACAATCATTAAGAGTCCGGCAATCAGTGCAATATAATTTATTTTATTTTTTTCAGGCATTATCAAAAAGATTTAAAATTCGTTTTATTTCTTCTGTTTTTGTTTTATCGTTTTTTTGAATGTAAGAATTCATTAAAAATTTCAGCAATCGTTTTATTATGTGCTTATTAGAACATGGTTTAAAAAATTGCTCTTTATGTTTTATTTTATGATTTTTTAAAAATCTGCTGATATCGTTTTTTGTTACAACAGCCCCTTTATTTAGCGGATTTATATAAAAAAGAGCTTCTCCGGAACGTTCATCTTTAAACATTAATAAAAAATTTCTCGGAAAGTCCACTCCGTAAACCGGCAATCCGAGCTTTTGAGAAATGTAAATATAAACAACGGCAATCAGAACATCATTGCTTTTTTTATTATCTAATACTTTATTTAAAAACGAAGTTTCGGGATTGATGATATTTGAAAAATCCGGTGTAAAACGATAGACATCATACAATACATGGTTAATCTTTCTGATTTGTTGCAAACCGGTTAAATAAAAATTAATTTCGGATCGTAATGCCGAAACTATTTTATTCAATTTATCCTCAACATCTTCATAAACAATTTCCGGATATTGATATTTTGCTATCAAAAATGCCCCGTATAACAATCGTTTATCATTTTTCAACCATTCTTTAAAATCTTCGTCAGATTTTTGAAGCCGGTGTTGCCTGATAATATCCTTTGCTCTTTCTGTTAATAAACTATTTTCTGAAGTTGAAACAACGATTTCCAAGTCCGAAATTATATCTGATTCAGATTGTAACAACTTCTTGCGAACGGCATTATAAACAAAAGCATCTTTATCATCTAAAAGATTTAATAATGCTTGTAATTCTTGTTTTTTCATCCGCTTAATTATTATTATTTAAGAAAGTAAACGATCCAAAACCGTGACGACTAATTTTTCTACGGCAACTTTATAATTTACGCTGTATTCTTTGCGCATTCGATTTGCAATGATACTGCAAACAGTTAAAGCATTGTGTCCCATTAATTTAGAAAGACCTGCAATAGCCGAACTTTCCATTTCGTAATTTGTGATTTTTTTTCCCTGATAGTCGAAAGCAGAGATTTTGGAATTTAAATCCGGATCAACCGTATTCAATCTTATAATTCTGCCCTGCGGACCGTAAAAACCGGGAGCAGAAATCGTCATCCCTTTTCGCATGTCATAACCGATTTTTTCTGTAAGTTCTTTTGAAGCATCCACAAAATAAGGGGTTGCTAATTTTGTATCCCAACCGGTATATTTTAAAAATTTTGTTTGTAAATCTTCATTTCCTAATTGATTTCTTCCTTCATAAAAATTCAATAAACCGTCAAAACCGATTGACATTTCCGAAACAACAGGCGTATCAACAGGAATATCGGCTTGCAAAGCTCCGGAAGTTCCGATACGAACCAAATTTAATGTGCGATGACCTTTTTTGGGAATGCGTTTATCTAAATCAACATTAGCAAGAGCATCCAACTCCGTGACTACAATATCAATATTATCGGTTCCTATTCCGGTTGACAAAACGGTAATAGGTTTGCCTTTATAAGTTCCGGTATGTGTTACAAATTCACGGTTATGTGCCTTAAAATCAACGGTTTCAAAATAATTTGAAACCATTTCAACTCGTCCTTGATCACCGACAAGAATAATATTATCCGCAATATTTTCGGGTTTTAAATGCAAATGAAAAATTGTTCCGTCACCGTTCAAGATTAATTCTGATTCACCTATTCTTTCCATATTTTAAATTCTTAAAATTTTGAATAAACAGCAAAGATACAGTTTTCATTATTTCTATAACAATACTTAAAAGATAATTTTAAGAAAAATTGATAATTTTAAATTGAATCGAAAGATTTTGTTTTCATTTTTCCCCGTATAATCTGTCGTAAAAAAATTTAATAAAAAGTTTACGAAAATTTGAAACATTCATTTAATTTTACCGTATATCTTTTAAGAGAATACCGACAAAAAATTTAACAATTAAGTTATTCTATAATGGAAACCATATCTTATAAATCACAAAAACTTTTACCGGGCGTCATTTTAGATAAACAATCCGGCACATTTCAAATTTACGGAAAATCGTGTCCCGAGAACGCTGCTGAATTTTACAAACCCATATTTAATTGGTTTGATCAATACAAAAAAAATCCTTTAGGAAGTACAACTTTGGATTTTAAAATGACCTATTTTAATACTGTATCAGCAAAAGTTTTTTATATGATTATCGCAAAAATGGAAGATTTATCTGATTCGGGTCACGATGTAAAAATAAGATGGTATTATCCGGCAGGTGATGAAGACGTAGAAGAAGCAGGCGAAGAATTTGATGATATTTTTAAACTGGAATTTGAGCATATTTCAGTCGTAACCGAAACAAATGAACCGGAAGAATTAGATATGGATGAGTATTTAAATGACATCATTTAACCCACATTATTCACCGATTTATTTTTTAAACCCCAAAAACCTTATAAACATATAGGGTTACAATAATTATTACCGAAAACAGACATACTCAAATTTGGGTTATCTTGAAATTATCTTCACGCATCTGCTTCGTTGCAAAACCTTCGAAATATATGTATATGTCTTCGGGTTTCGTCGCCTTGCATCTGCATAAAGCTAATTTCATGAATAATACGGGTTAATCCTCTTTGAATCGTGCCTCAGCCGTTACATCTTGTCCCGAAAAATCATTTTTTAAATATTTATAATAAGCCGTTATACCGATCATAGCAGCATTATCGGTCGTAAATTTAAAATCAGGGATATGCACAATCCAGCCGTTTTTATCGGCTTCCGCTCGTAAGCGATTTCTCAAGCCCGAATTTGCAGAAACACCGCCTGCAACAGCTATTTCTTTTATGCCGGTTCGAGAAACGGCATTCTTCAATTTCTCAATTAAAATATCAATAATCGTAAATTGCACCGATGCACAAATATCATTCAAATTTTCTTTTACAAAACTCGGATTCTTCTTAACCTCATCTCTGATAAAATACAAAATTGCCGTTTTTAATCCGCTGAAACTGAAATCGGTATCTCCCACTTTCGGTCGAGAAAATGTATACTTGTTCGGATTACCTTCTTCGGCATATTTATCGATTAAAGGACCGCCCGGATAAGGCAACCCGAGAATTTTCGCTGTTTTATCAAATGCTTCACCGGCAGCATCATCAATAGTTTCTCCGATAATTTTTTTTTCAAAAAAACTTGTAACATTAATAATTTGTGTGTGTCCGCCGGAAACAAGTAATGTCAGAAAGGGAAATTGCGGGTCGATATGAGGAATATTTTTTTCTTTCAAAAAAAGTGCTGCAATATGTCCGTGCAAATGATTTACATCAATTAACGGAATATTATTTGCCAAAGCAAAACCTTTTGCAAAAGATACACCAACCAACAAAGAACCGAGTAAACCGGGTCCGCGGGTAAAGGCAATTGCATTAATATCGGAAATCTGTATACCGGCATTTTTTAATGCCGTATCAACAACGGGAACAATATTTGCCTGATGTGCTCGCGATGCCAATTCAGGTACCACGCCGCCGTATTTTTTGTGAACGTCTTGGTTTGCCGTTACATTTGACAATAACCAGCCGTCTTGTATGACGGCAGCAGAAGTATCATCACATGAAGATTCTATAGCTAAAATTGTAATCAAAATTATTTTTTTTAAATAAAAAAACCAAATTTGCCTGTTCCGGCATTTAGTTTGCAAAAATAAACAAATAAATTATCCGGAAACTTCGTTTATCTCAGATAAATATAATTATTTTGTAAACATATGCAAAAGCATGTATTCCAAACAGAAAAATTAAGACGCCTGACACTATACGGGATCATCACATTATTGGTGTTATTGGTGAGCTTAATTATTATGTTGCAAACGGCATACATTCAAACAAAAATCACTAATTACATTACTAAAGAATTATCATCAAAACTTAAATCCGATATTCATATTGACAATGTTAACATCAGTCTGTTTAAAGGATTTAAAATAACCGGGATATTAATAAAAGATATACAAAAAGACACAATGCTGTATATCAAAAATTTGTATATCCTCCCTTCCGGAATTCCGACTAATTTCAACAATCTGTCTTTCAGGTCTGTTGAACTGAATGAGGTATATTTTGATTTACACGAAATTAAAAAAGATACTTTAAATTTGGATTATATAATTGATGCGATGATTTCCGAAAATGACACCGGAACAACAAAAGATTTTCATCTGCGTATCGGAAATTTAAAACTGCACAACTCCGATTTTAAATATCAAGAAATTGACAGTATAATAAGTCCCGGAATGGATTTTGAAAACATGGATTTCTCTGATATTGAGGTCGATATAGATGATATTGATATTTTTAACAGCACAATTAAAACTAAAGTTAAAAAAATATCTTTGAAAGAAAAAAGCGGTTTAACAGTTGAAAATATCAGCACGGCAAGCAATTTAATAACACCCGATAACATTCGAATAAAAGATTTAAACATAGAAACGGATAAAAGTCATTTTGAATTTGACAGTTTAAATTTAAAATATCCCGAAAGA
>Ga0164318_10004104_pt1 | contig 13901 bp, 17 predicted proteins | sample GuaBasSedimGuay9_FD_113734 | JGI IMG/M metagenome (GOLD analysis project Ga0164318, IMG submission 113734) | Subseafloor sediment microbial communities from Guaymas Basin, Gulf of California, Mexico - Guay9, Core 4571-4, 0-3 cm | ecosystem: Environmental > Aquatic > Marine > Hydrothermal vents...
CCTTTAGTGTCTTTTCCTGCAGTCCCAGCTTCTTTTCTAAAGCAGGGGCTTACGCCAGCATAAAGGATAGGCAAGTTGTTTCCATCAAGAATCTCGTTTGAATGCATTCCTGCAAGGGGATGTTCTGAAGTGGGGATTAAGTATAAATCCTCCCCTTCGATTTTGTATATGACATCTTCAAAGTCCCCAAAACTGGTGACTCCCTCTTCCACATACTTTCTCACCATATATGGGGGGGTCACCGGGATAAAACCTTTTTCTATGAGTTTATCCAATGCAAATCTTATTAGTGCGAGGTCTAAAATAACCAGCTCGTTTAATAGATAGAAGAATCTTGCACCACTAACTTTTGCAGCTCTTTCTAGATCGGCGCCACCGATTTTAGGCAATAAATCTGCATGGAGTTCAGGTTTCCAGGTGATAATTTCATATTCCATTTTTCCTTGGCTTTGCTTTAGAAAAGTTTCTAAATGCCCTTCCCAAACTCTTGCTCTACCCCAGAAGCGAATTGGGACGTTCTCGGTGTCGTCTTTTCCAATTGGAACACTTTCATGGGTTATATTTGGAAGGCGCCATAGGTAATAATCAATCTTCCCCTTAATAATATTGTTCTCTTTTTCAATCTCTTCGATGCGCTTTACAATATTATCACTCTTTTTTATAAGCTCATCTATCGCTTTTCCGCTTTTCTTTCTCTTACCTATTTCAATAGCTAGTTTATTACGTTCTCTTCGGAGATTATTGATCTCTCTTAGGTTTTTTCTCCATTTTTTATCTAGCTCAAGGATTTCATCAATCCATCGGAGTTTCTCAAGCTCTCCACGCTTTATAAGGTCCCCTTTTATGAGATCGGGATTTTCACGAATGAGCTTTATGTCAATCATTTCTTTTCACCTACCCTAATAACGAGAGAGTTATTTAAAAGTTTATCCGGGAAAAGGGAGATACCAAAAAATCAAGTTAGAACTTGAAGAGAATTACGTTGACTTCTTCTCCTTCTTCTAAAATTTCAACATTTTCAGGAACTTCCACAAAACCGTCTGCGTTTATGAAACTTGTAATAGCGCCGCTGCCTTTCATTATTGGTATTGCAGTTTCTTCGTTGATTTTAACTGGTAAAAACTGCCTTCTACCCTTGACAGAAAACACTTTGTGGGCAAGCATTTTCTTTGTGTATCCTATTTTAAACTCACCACCGAGGAGTTTTCTTATTAAAGGTGCTATTAAAAGCGTAAAATTCGTTAAACAGCTTGTTGGATACCCTGGTAGTCCAAAAATAGCCTTTTCATTTATCAAACCTATTATTGTAGGTTTTCCAGGCTGAATTGCAATCCCATGTATTTTTACTTCTCCCAATTCATCTATTATTGAAGCTGTGAGGTCTCTAGTCCCGCCACTGGCTCCTCCACTTAGCAGGACTATATCATATTTCAGGCCTTCTAGGATCTTGGTTCTTAGACTCTCTTCATTATCTCTTGCTATTCCGAGAAAATATGGGTCGCCTCCAAGTTCTTTAATTGCATCATTGAGGGCTCTTCCGTTTATATCATATATCTTCCCAGGTTTTAATTCTTCTCCAGGCAAAATTACCTCATTCCCAGTACTGATTATTGCGACCTTAGGTTTTGCAAACACTTTTACCTTTTCAAGACCTACTGCAGACAACAAGGCTGTCTCTTTAAATCCAAGTTTCGTTCCTTTTTTTAGAAGGAGTTTTCCTTTGGGGATGTCTGTTCCGGCTTTCATGACTCTGGCTTGAGGATAAACCGGTTTGTAAATTAACACTTCATCTCCTTCCCTATCCACAATCTCGAATTCTATAACCGCGTCTGCTCCTTTGGGAAGAACAGCTCCAGTAGATATGTAAACAGCTTCGCCACTGTTTATCTCTATTTTGGGCTCTTCGCCGGCATGAACTTCTCCAATGACTTTCAATCGGACTGGGTTACTCTCATTTGCATTCCACGTGTTTTCACTCTTCATGGCATATCCATCTACAGTGGCTCTATCAAAAGGGGGCACGTTTATTGGAGATGTTACATCTTCCGCTAAAATTCTTCCAAGGGCGTTTTGAAGAGGTATCTCTTCCATTTTTGCATTTAATGGCAATGAATTTATTATATCCAAGGCCTTTTCCAGAGGAACTACTTTCAAAAATGCCATCCAACCACCATTGTAAAAAAAGTAGAAGAGGGTTAATAAAGATTTGGAAAGGTGAAAAGGCTGACCTCCTCCCCGTCGTGAACGGCGAGGCTTTAAAAAGAAAATGTAAGTATGGGATGAAGGTGTTTACCATTCGTCTTCATCTTCCCAGTCTTCATCCTCCCAATCCTCTTCTTCCCAGTCTTCCTCCCAGTCCTCATCAAATTCATCTTCCCACTCTTCCTCTAAGAGTTCTTCCTCTTCTTCAAAGTCTTCGACTTTCTTTTTCTTTGGAGGTTGCATGGACCTCACCCCTGCCCTACTCTGGGGCATTCTTATTTGAGTATCAAGGGTTTATAAAGTTTATTCAAAATTTTTTGTGAATATCTCTGTTTATAGGGAAATTAAATGGTTCTCACACGTTTTTGTACTTTTATCTTTCTGTTGTTTGCGAGACCCCTCCCGTAAGGATAGGGGGTAGTGGTCGCGTGAACCGGCCTGTGAGAGTGAGGTTATCAGCAACGGGATGCTGAATGAACTCTCACAAAACCCCGCCCATAAGGCCGGGGTAGTTCACATAGATTTCCCTAATCTTTTTAATCATATCTTTCAAATCATTGAACATGAGAATAGCAATTGTCACTGAAAATGTGAGGGTCTATTATATGGCCACAAAGGTTTTGCGGGATTATGGGATACCGTTTTACAGTCTTAGACCTAGAGATGAGATTCCTTTTGATGTAGAAGTTGTTTTGACTAGTGAAGAGGAATATAATGCGATTAACTTTCCGGTTAAGATAGCAGTTGTGAATGAAAATTTTATAGATGCCCTCTTAAGCAAGCTTGAGGGAAGGGGGAGATTTAAAAACATATACGTAGCTATAGATCCTGGGGAAAGGCCTGGAGTAGCAGTTGTTGCTGATAATAGGGTTATTGAGGTACATCATCTAAAAAGTCCGAAAGATATTGATGTTATCCTTAACCTGTTGGAGAAATATCCAGGAGCAAAAGTTAAGATAGGGCATGGTGCAAAGCGGTATAGAAGTTTAATGCTTAAAAATCTCGCAAATATCCTTGGTGAAGATTTCCCAATTTTCTTGGTTAATGAACGTAGGACTACTCCAAAGGTTGGTGGAATTGAGGCATCACAGGTTCAGGATATTGTGGCATCTATCAACATAGCTTTAAGAGATGGGAGAGAGACCACAATTGGGGAATTGATGCATGTGGGTGAACCCACTAAAGGAGAAATTGAGTATATAAAAACAAGAAGTCGAGAATTAAGTAATGGTATGATCACTATTTCATCTAGGCTTGCCCGAGAAGTTGCAAAAGGGAATTTGACATTAGAAGAGGCTATTGAAATTCATAAAAAGAAAAAAAGGTGATAGAAATGATATTTGGGAAGGAAGAGGTAAAAGATGAAATAAAGTTAAGGGTTGCTGAGGCTCTTAAGCGAGATGTTGGTAGAGGAGTAGTTAGGATCGACAGAAAGTATCAAAGACAACTTGGAATTGAACCTGGTGATATAGTGGAGCTTGAAGGAGAGAGAAAAACTGCTGCAATAGCTGAAAATGCTCATCCAGATGATAGGGGACTTGATATAATAAGAATGGATGGTTATATAAGGAGAAATGCGGGGGTAAGCATAGGGGACTACATTACTTTAAGAAAAGCTGAAGTTCAAGAGGCGAGGAAAGTTGTTCTAGCCCCGGCACAGAGAGGAGTATATCTTCAAATTCCTGGTGAACTGGTTAAGAGGAACCTTCTTGGTAGGCCGGTTGCCAAAGGTGACTTAGTAGTAGCGAGTGGAAGAGAAACGGAGATTTATGCAGGTTCTCCATTTGATGAGCTCTTCAGGGGTTTCTTTGAAAGTCTGCCATTGGGATTTGGTGAACTAAAGTTTATTGTAGTAAATACTGCTCCCAAGGGTATAGTTCAGATAACGTATAATACAGAAATAGAGGTTCTTCCACAGGCGGTAGAAGTTAAAGAAGAGAAAGTTCCTGAAGTTACTTACGAGGACATTGGCGGTCTTAAAGACGCTGTTCAAAAGATTCGTGAGATGGTGGAACTCCCATTGAAGCATCCGGAGCTTTTTGAGAGGTTGGGAATTGAACCACCTAAGGGTGTTTTGCTTTACGGGCCTCCGGGTACTGGTAAGACTCTCCTAGCTAAGGCCGTTGCTAATGAGGCTAATGCTCACTTCATTGCAATTAATGGTCCAGAAATCATGAGTAAGTATTATGGAGAAAGCGAGGAGAGGTTAAGAGACATCTTTAAAGAAGCAGAAGAAAGTGCTCCAAGCATAATCTTTATTGATGAGATCGACGCTATAGCCCCAAAGAGAGAAGAGGTTACCGGAGAAGTTGAGAAGAGGGTAGTCTCACAGCTCCTTACATTAATGGATGGTTTGAAGACTAGAGGAAAAGTGATTGTAATTGCTGCAACCAATCGGCCTGATGCTTTGGATCCTGCCCTTAGAAGGCCGGGTAGGTTTGATAGGGAGATTGAAGTTGGTGTTCCAGACAAGCAGGGAAGGAAAGAGATACTCCAAATCCACACAAGAGGAATGCCACTTGAGCCGGAGTATGATAGGAGGAGCGTCTTAAGAGTTTTAAACAGCCTTAAGAATAGAGAGGCATTTGACAAGGAAAGAATTGAAGAGATGATTAAGAAAATCGAGAATGCAAAAGAGGAAAGTGATATCAAGATTACTTTGAAGGAGGATGGGGAGCTATACAAGGAAGTAAGGGCCAGATTGATAGATAGTATGCTTGAAGAACTTGCAGAGAAGACTCATGGGTTTGTTGGGGCTGATTTGGCAGCATTGGCGAGAGAAGCAGCTATGGTAGTGTTGAGAAGACTCATTACAGAGGGCAAGGTCAATCCAGAGGAAGAGAAGATACCTCCCGAGGTTCTTCAGGAGCTTAAAGTTACGAAGAATGACTTTTATGAGGCCTTGAAGATGATAGAGCCATCAGCCCTTAGGGAAGTGCTTATTGAGGTCCCTAACGTTAGATGGGATGATATCGGGGGTCTTGGAAACGTAAAACAAGAGTTAAAAGAAGCTGTCGAGTGGCCTTTAAAATATCCCAAAGCATTCCAAAGACTTGGGATCACTCCTCCTAAGGGGATACTTCTTTATGGGCCTCCCGGAACTGGTAAAACTCTCTTAGCCAAGGCTGTAGCGAATGAGAGTGAGGCTAACTTCATTGGTATTAGGGGTCCAGAAGTACTTAGCAAGTGGGTTGGAGAAAGTGAGAAAAGGATTAGAGAGATCTTCAGAAAAGCAAGACAAGCAGCTCCTACAGTAGTTTTTATTGATGAAGTTGATTCAATAGCTCCCATGAGGGGAGGTGAAGGTGATAGAGTCACAGATAGACTCATAAATCAGTTGCTGACCGAGATGGATGGCATTGAGGAGAATAGCGGTGTTGTGGTGATTGCTGCAACGAACAGACCCGACATTCTTGATCCTGCTTTATTGAGACCTGGAAGATTTGATAGGTTGGTCTTAGTTCCGGCTCCAGATGAGAAAGCAAGATTAGAAATATTAAAGGTTCATACGAGGAGGGTGCCACTTGCTAGTGATGTAAGCTTACAGGAGCTTGCAAAGAAAACCGAAGGTTATAGTGGGGCCGATTTGGCTGCATTAGTTAGAGAGGCAGCATTTGTGGCACTTAGAAGAGCAGTTTCGAGAACATCGAGAGATCTTGTAGAAGATCAAGCAGAGGAATTTTTAGAAAAGCTTAAAGTCTCAAAGAGGGATTTTGAGGACGCGATGAAGAAGGTCAAGCCTAGCATAACGAGGTACATGCTTGATTATTACAAAAGATTTGAAGAAAGTAGGAAAGGTGTTAAAGGGGAGGAACGCAGAGAGGTTGATTACTTCACACTTTGATTTCAATTTTTTAGAAAAGATTTTATATAAAAAAGTTGATTTTCAATATAGGTAAAAAGCTGGGGGGTATAAAATGGTAAAGGTTAAAGCATCAAAACTTAGGGATATGGAGATTATAACTGATACCGGAATAAGGCTTGGGTGGCTCTATGATTTAAGCTTTGATGAAGATACCGGAGAAATTTTAGTGATAGTTGCTGAACCAGATGAGAATTTGGACACAAGTGAATTTGTCACCGATCATGAGGGTCTTCTTTTGATACCCATGAAGGCTGTTAAGAGCCTTGGGGAGTTCATAGTTGTAGATCACAACAAGCTCGCAGTCAAATCAAAGCTTAGGAGGATTTCGATTATTAAGGAAAAACTCCAAGGCTCTTGATTTCTTCTATTCAAATGGTTCATATCTACTCTATTTTTGAACAAGCCTTAATGGGTGGCCATGTGTGAAGATTAGGCACTGGGACATCTGGTTTTATTGCCTTTAGTTTAATGGTTTTGTTTGCTTTACTCACAGTTTATTTCGTGAGGTCTAAAAACCCTGCAGGGGCAGTAATCTCCGTGATGTTAGCTTTCTTTTCTATGTATCTGGGAATGAAACTTGCAGGGATTGAGAAAAGCAAAGAAGAGAAAATTAAGGAAATGAAAGTTTTAACTTTGACTATTGAGATCTATGCTCCAATAATAGCAGCATTTTCAGTGTGGAAATTAGCAAGCAGTTATGGAACAGAAAATTTTGAACTCCTCAATAGATACTTTTTTGTTGCAGTGCAGCTCCTTATATATTCGCATCTGACTGCAATGCTTTATCATTGGCTTAGAAAATAGAGAGAGGGTTTTTTGAAACAATTTAGACTTAGAGGACTTTCTTGGAATATTGGGCGATCAATGCGAAAAGTTTATAAAGATGTAAAGTAAACTTTACGTAAAGGAAACTTTACATGGTGATTGAGATGGAAAGGTGGAGATTCGTTGGATACCTGATCCCTGCCGCAACGGCTTCAATGCTGGCGGTGGCACTTTGGATGGGGAATGCACCCCTCGCCTTTGGAATCTTGGCCGGGGCAATAGGTGCGACCTTCCTCTACTCGGAATGGGTTAAAAAGCGCGGAGAAGTTTTTGATGATGAAAGGACGCTGAAGATAGACGAAATGAGTTCCAGAAGAACCCTGCAGATTTTAGTAGTAGTTCTGGCATTCATTATGGTTGGACTTTTCATTCTATCCAAAAGAGAGCAGAGTTTGAGGAGCGCCTACTACTTAGTTTTGGGTTTGATGCTTTTAGTCTCAACTCTGAAGATTTTGCTAAAATTCTACTATTATCGGGTGATGTGAATGAAACCTAAGTACTGGTTTGGTTGGGGGATAATATTTGTGGCCGTTCTCAGCCTGTTCATTGTGGCTTCGAACAGAGGTAGTATAATTCTGGGTGTCGGAAGCCTCTTCCTCGGAGCCATCATTGCCACAGCCTACGGACGCTACCTAGAAAAAATTGGAGAAGTTATCGTTGATGAACGGATCGAAAGGATTGAGGAGAAGAGTTATGCATTAACCATGCGCACTCTCGGTTTTACGATAGCCCTAACCTTCGTCTCGACGAGCATAATGTCCCAGAGCGACCCCTTCTGGAAGAGCGCCTCCATCGTGAGCGGGCTTTTTATGTTTATTTACGCTCTTGTGCCCCTCTTTGCGAGGGCCCATTATGAGGAGGTGATGTGAGATGAAGTATGAACACCTGCTCGGTATTCTCGTTACGGGCATAATAATTGGACTGGCTTACTCGGTGAAGGCAGGCAAGCCGTATCTGGCGGTGGGTATACTCTTTCTGGGCGTTTTGCTGGTCCAGGCTCTGGACTGGTACTACAACTCGAAGATTGAGAGGATCGAGGACGAGAGAACCGAGCTCATAAGCGCGAAGAACGCGAAAAACGGTTATGCGGTGATAAACTTTCTCCTCTTTGCCGAGTACATCTGGGAGTACAGCCACGGGAACATGGAGATCGCAGTGAAGCTCCTAATTCCCTTGGGTCTTGGAAGTGTGGTGCTCCTAATCTCGCAGTACCACTACGGGAGGTGATGTGAATGCAGGAACTCTTAGGCATCATTGTCCTGATAATCGGAGTTTTCACGACTCTTTACCTCGCAACGGGCTACCGCAGAAACGTGGGTGAAGAAAAGGATGAGAGGGGCATCTTGATTGACTGCAGAGCAGCTGAAAAGACAATCCTGCTCATCCAGGCCTTACTGGTGCTGGAGATAATTTACGTCCGCTTTATCGTAGGTGATAGGACAAGTCCTGCTTACCATGCCATACTATTTATCGCACTCTTGGCCACGCTCGGCTACCTCGCCGTCAGGTACTACTACTCACGGGTGATGTAAATGAGTAGCGAAGCTCTTTTCCTCTTTATAACAGCTGTAACCGTTCTCTACTGGTTCATGTTCTACACGTTTATGAAAGAAAGTGGTCAAATGAAAGATGAGCGCGGGAGGAGAATAAATCAGATCGCCTCGGAGAAAATTCTCATAGTAGTACAAATGCTACTTCTTGTGGGAATACTAGCGGTAAACGCGTTCCCTTCCACGAATCCCGTTAAGATACTGGCTCTAATCTATATTGTCGCAATTTTCGGCCATGCGGCCCTCCGATACTACTATCTCAGGGTGATGTGAATTGAGAAATCATCTCAGAGAATTCAGAGAATTGAAGGGCCTTACACAGGAGGATTTAGCTAGGGCCTTAGGTGTCACGAGACAAACTATTATAGCCATCGAAAAAGGAAAATACAATCCTTCGCTTGAACTAGCCTTCAAAATAGCGAAGTTTTTTAAAGTTAAGATTGAAGACGTATTCATATACGAGGATTAATAAAATTCTAAACCACTGGAGGTGGAAAATTGTCAGCCGTAAAAGTTGAAGCTCTTGAAAAGGATTATGGGAAAGTTAAGGCTCTTAAGGGGATAAGCTTTGAGATAAAGGAGGGCGAGATATTTGGGCTTATAGGCCCAAATGGCGCTGGAAAGAGTACAACTCTTAAGATTCTGGCAACCCTATTGACGCCAACAGGAGGAAGAGCGGAAGTTTTTGGCCATGATGTCGTTAAAGACGGGGATGAAGTTAGAAAACTCATAAGCTACCTTCCAGAGGAAGCTGGTGCCTATAAAAATCTTAAGGGGATTGAGTACCTTCAGTTTATGGCAAAACTTTATGCAAAGACTGGAAAGAGCTATGAAGGGATGCTAGAAGTTGGTGTAAAATTAAGTGGCCTTGAAAGTAGGTTGAACGATAAAGTCTCCACTTATTCTAAGGGCATGACAAGAAAACTATTACTTGCAAGAGCTTTGATGGTTGAACCTAAGCTGGCTATCCTAGATGAGCCTGCAAGTGGACTGGACATAATCAACGCTTATTCAATAAGACAAACAATAAAGCAGTTTGCAAAGGAGAAAGGAATAACATTTCTGGTTTCGAGTCATAATATGCTCGAAGTTGAATTTCTTTGTGATAGGGTAGCACTAATTAACGAAGGAGTAATCGTGGAAACCGGAACTCCAAAGGAGCTGAAGGAGAAATATGAGGCAGAAAATCTTGAGGAGGTCTTTATGTCCATAGTCGGAGGACAACAGAAAGTGGGGGTGTTTGGATGAGCGATTTTTGGATAATTGTTAAGAAAGAACTTAAGGATCTTTTAAGGGATAAAGGATTGATATTTGGAATAATCGTCGTTCCTCTCCTCATTTATCCCGCATTAGGTCAAATGATGCAAATAGGTTTTCAACAGGCCCAAGAAGAGACTAAAATAGTTCTCGTGAATTTTGATGAAGGTGATTATGGTAGTCTGCTTATAAAGACTCTGGAAGCAGCTCCTAATGTGACAGTTACCACAATAGAAGCCTTGAATTTAGACGAAGCTCTCAAAAAAGCACAAGAAGAGGATTACAATATGATAGTGGTTATTTCAAAGGATTTTTCTAAAGCGATAGAGAGCAACCAAAAAGCTCAAGTTGAGATTTATGGAATAGTAAAGGGCATAAGTGGGGGAATGCGGGAATCGGTTAGTGAAGGTAGGGTTAATGCCGTTTTAACTGTCATCAATGATTATCTTGCAAAATTGAAGATCCAGCAGAGTATAGAAGGGAACCCAGATGCTATTTTGAGACCAATAGATGCGAAGAGTTATACCGTAATTAAAGGCCGCATTGTTCCCGTTCCACCTTCTCTAGTGGCGAACATCATAACTTCTCAGTCAATTTCAATGCCTCTCGTAATATTTGTGATGATAATCATAGTTGCACAGATGTCAGCTGGAAGCATGGCAATGGAGAAAGAAAATAAGACACTTGAGACTCTTTTAACCCTACCGGTGAAAAGAATAACGATAGTTGCTGGAAAAATGATTGGAACAGCTACCATAGGAATAATAGCGGCAGTAGCTTATATGATAGGTATGAGAAACTATCTTGGTAGCATGATGTCTTCATCCGGCGAGATTGGAATTTCCCTCGAAGACCTTGGCTTAATTGCGACTCCACAAGGAGCGATTCTATTTGTCATCATAATGTTCCTTGCAATCACGTTCGCATTAAGCTTTGCAATGTTGCTTGCAGTCTTTGCAGAGGACACAAAAAGCGCAAACACTATTGTAAGTGCAGGTATAATGCCAATGGTATTTCCGACATTTATATTAATGTTTGCGGATATAGAGACTCTCCCTCTGGCTATCAAATATATCCTACTTGCGCTACCATTTAGCCATCCAATATTGGCTTCAAGAGCTATGCTGATGGGCCAGTATTCCAGCATGTATGTTAGTGTACTGTATCTGGGAATACTAAGTACAGTGACTTTGCTTATAACTGCAAGGTTCTTCACAACAGAAAAGCTCCTTACAGCAAAGCTTAGGTTCAGAAGGAAAAGGTAATCTTCATTTTAATTTTTTAGAGTAGTCCAGCAATTTGGAACAATTTGAATATTCCAAGAGCTATTATGAGTGCGGTAGTAGGTGTAGCTATCCATCCAATGACTATCTCCCTTACAATTCCTTTTTCCACTTTCATCCCACTTGCAATCCCAACACCTATAACTCCTCCGACTATGGCTTGGCTTGAACTTACAGGAAGACCGAAGATATTTGCTAAACTAACTGCTATGGCTGAGCCAAATTGGGCCGAGAATGCAGATATAGGTCCTAGGGACGTTATTTTTCTACCCACAGTGTATATAACAGCATAACTAAAGGTAAACGCTCCAAGGGCCAAACTAAGGGCGCCAAACATTCCAGCAGTTTTAGGGTCAAAGAACCCGGCTCCAACTAAGGGGCCTGTTGCGTTTGCAACTTCATTGGCTCCGAAATTAAAAGCCATGTAAGAGCCTCCAAGAACAGCAAGCCATTTATAAAGAAATTCAATTCTTCCTAGGCTCTTTATATCATTAACAAGTTTTCCATAGAATTTAAATAGAATAAGAGCAAAAAACGCTGCTAAAATTGGGGAAAATACCCAAGCACCAGCAATTTTAACAAGTGTTTCCCAGTTTATAGGAGCATTAGTTGCTATTCCTACTCCCACGACTCCACCAACAATTGATTGAGTCGTTGAGACGGGAAGTCCTTTAATGGTAGCTATTGTTACCCATGCTCCTGCAGCAAGAAGGGCTATTATCGCGAGTTCTAATGATAAGTACTCTGGAGGGACAATGCCTTTTCCTACGGTTTTCATGACTTTTGATCCTTTTAAATAAGCTCCAAGCACCACGAATATTGTGATGGTAAGGGTTGCTTGTCGGAAACTCAATAGGCCTGCACCTACAGCAGTGCCCATAGCATTCGCACTATCGTTGGCTCCAATGTTCCAAGCAATGTAAAAGCCTATTGCGATTGCTGCTAAGATTAGTGTCTCCATGAGATCCCACCTCTTGCTTATTATGTAGGCTGTATGGTTATTTTAAATTAAAAAGTTAGCTTTCTCGTCACTTAGGTTTTTTGATAATTTTAGTCATTATAGAAAATATGGAGGAAAATTAATCTTCTTTACAAATATAAAGACAGATTTTGTGTCTCTTGGTGTATCAGTTTATTCATTAAACATATAAATTGTTCACTTTTACTCAAAGACACATGTCGAAAATGACCTCTTGTCATACCGAAAACTAAATAAATGTGATGACTAAAATGATAATGATAAAACTTGGGAGGAAGAGATGATGATAGAGATTCGTTTTCACGGTAGGGGTGGACAAGGTGCAGTTACAGCCGCAAACATCTTGGCAGAGGGAGCATTCTTAGAAGGTAAATATGTACAGGCATTTCCATTCTTTGGGGTTGAAAGAAGAGGAGCTCCAGTTACAGCATTTACAAGAATAGATGAAAAGCCCATTAGAATTAAGACCCAAATCTATGAGCCAGATGTAGTGGTTGTTCTTGATCCTTCTCTCTTGGACACAGTTGATGTAACTGCTGGTCTTAAGGAGGGTGGAATGGTAATTGTAAACACTGAAAAGACCAAGGAAGAGGTCCTTGAGAAACTTAAAAAGAAACCAGCTAAGTTGACCCTTGTTGATGCTACTACAATAGCTTTAGAGATTCTTGGATTGCCAATTACAAACACTTCAATCCTCGGTGCAGTTGCAAAGGCCACAGGAATTGTTAAGATTGAAAGTGTCGAGGAAGCTATCAAAGAGACATTCTCTGGAGAACTCGGAGAAAAGAACGCTAAGGCTGCAAGAGAAGCTTTCGAAAAGACTGTTGTTTATGAACTTTAATTTTTCCTTCCTTTAAAATCCATTTAAGGGGTGAATTATCTTGAATACTCTATTCAGGGAGAAGAAGGCAAATGCAAAAAAAATCATGTTTAAATCTATTGATGAATATCCAGAAGTGCCAATAACACTTGGAACTACACTTTCAAATTTCACTGGAGACTGGAGAAATTTCATGCCAGTTGTAGATGAAAGCAAATGTATAAAGTGCTATATTTGCTGGAAGTTCTGCCCAGAGCCAGCAATCTACATTAAGGAAGATGGATACATTGCAGTAGACTACGACTATTGTAAAGGCTGTGGCGTTTGTGCAAATGAATGCCCAACTAAGGCAATAACCATGGTAAGAGAAGAAAAGTGAGGTGATACAATGCCTAAGAAAGTTATAAGTGGTAATTATGCAGCTGCTTATGCTGCCAAACATGCGAGAGTTGAGGTTGTAGCCGCTTATCCCATTACACCTCAAACTTCAATTATTGAGAAGATAGCTGAGTTTATAGCTAATGGAGAAGTTGAGAATCTTGAATATGTGCCAGTTGAGAGTGAGCACTCTGCAATGGCTGCTTGTATAGGTGCATCAGCAACTGGAGCAAGGACTTTCACAGCTACATCAGCCCAAGGTCTCGCTTTAATGCACGAGATGCTTCACTGGGCCGCTGGAGCAAGACTTCCCGTAGTTATGGTTAATGTTAACAGGGCAATGGCACCACCATGGAGTGTTTGGGATGACCAGACTGACTCTCTAGCTCAAAGAGATACTGGATGGCTTCAATTCTATGCTGAAAATAATCAGGAAGTATATGATGGTGTTTTAATGGCATTCAAAATTGGCGAACATGAGAAGGTTAATCTTCCAGTGATGATTATTGAAAGTGCCTTTATCCTTAGTCACACTTATGATGTAGTTGACATGCTAGAGCAGGAAGAAGTAGATGAGTTCCTTCCACCAAGAAAGCCACTGTATTCATTGACAGACTTTGATAACCCATTCTCCATTGGTGCATTAGGGACGCCTGCTGACTATTATGAATTTAGGTATAAAATTGCAAAAGCCATGGAAGAGGCCAAGAAAATCATCAAGGAAGTAGGCAAAGAATTCGGA
>Ga0164318_10004105_pt1 | contig 13901 bp, 12 predicted proteins | sample GuaBasSedimGuay9_FD_113734 | JGI IMG/M metagenome (GOLD analysis project Ga0164318, IMG submission 113734) | Subseafloor sediment microbial communities from Guaymas Basin, Gulf of California, Mexico - Guay9, Core 4571-4, 0-3 cm | ecosystem: Environmental > Aquatic > Marine > Hydrothermal vents...
TGAAAGAAAGCTCCTTGAGTATCTTTTTGATAATAACCAAAGTCTTCTCCGCCCATTGATGGAAATTCTTTTATTAAGACTTTATCTTTACCAATAACCTTTGAAGCAGTTTCAATAATTTTATTAGTAACAAAAGGATCATTTATTAACGCCGGGTATCCTTCTTTAAAAAGGACTTCTACTTTAGCGTTAAATCCCGCAGCAATTGATGAAGCAACTTCTGTAATTCTTTGTTTCATAAATGTTCTTGTTTTATCATCCGTAGTTCTTAGAGTTCCTTTCAACTCAACAAAATCACTAATGACATTCGCTTTTACTCCACCGTTAATTGTTCCAAAAGTTAAAACAACTTGATTAAGGGGAGAAATGTTACGGCTAATTACTGCTTGTAAAGCGGTAATTATACTAGCGCTAACGACAATTGCATCAACTCCTGTATTAGGATAAGCAGCGTGCGAGGCTTTCCCATAAACTTTTAAAGTTACTCCCCCAGTTGTTGCGTTTAATTTTCCATGTTTTATTTCAATTTCGCCAACTTTTAAATAAGGCATCACGTGTAAGCCTAAAACATAATCAACTTTAGGATTAGTTAAATGACCTTCTTCAACAATCCGTTTTGCACCTGCACTAACTTCTTCATCTGGCTGAAAAAATAATTTAACCGTTCCTTTTAAAGAGTTTTCCATTTTCTTTAAGATGATTGCTGTCCCAAGTAAAATTGCGGTATGAGCGTCATGTCCACAAGCATGCATGACTCCTTCATTTTTAGATTTATAAGAAAGCTGCGTTTTTTCCAAAATTGGTAAAGCATCAATGTCCGCTCTTAAAGCAACAACTTTGCCGACATTTCCTTTTCCAATAATACCGACAACCCCAGTTTCCGCAGCTTTAACATATTCAATTTGATAAGCATCCAAGATTTCCATAATTTTCTTTTGGGTATGGTATTCTTTTTTGCTAAGTTCTGGATCCATATGAAAATGTCTTCGGTATTCAATTACTTCTTCTTCAATTGCTTGAATGGCTTTTTCAATATTCATCTAACTCACCTACCGTTTCATCTAAAATATATTTTACTTTATTTTCTTTTAAATATACTTTAGGAACTCGAACACTAATTTTAGAAATTAGCTCATTTTTATTTGTTTTTAACCGGTTACTTAATGCTTCTAAAGTTATGCCTTTACCCCCAAAGATAATCGCGCTATCGCCAATTAAAACATTTTGATTAGTAATATCAATTGATAACTGATCCATTGATAAAAGGCCAATAATATCACAGTGGTGATTATTGATTACTACATACGATTTGTCCCCAATATTTCGTGGTAGTCCGTCCGCATAGCCAATTTCTAAAGTCGCGATTGTTTTAATATTGGGATATGTTTTAGAACTATAGCCAAAGTTTCCATCTGAAAGGTTAATAATGTTTGTCACCGTTGTTTTTAAAGTTTGGATTGGCTGAACTCTGATTTTATTTTTTTCTTTAACTGCCGTTAGCCCAAACATTAGTGACCCAATCCTTGGTAAAGAAGAAGGAAAAGTTGGATATCTCGTTAAGGCGATACTGTCTAACAAACTATTATATTTAAAATTTATTCCCTTTGTTTTTAATTGATTACAAAAATCAGTAAATAATTGGGATTGTAAAGCATCAGTTTTAGAAGCAACTAATCTTAAATGTGAATAGACTCCTAAAATATCAATATTTGGTAGACTATCAATCCTTTTTATTTCTTCAATAAAAGCAGAATTCGGTGTTTTTCCTAAACGGTGAAAACCGGTATCTATCTTAATAAAAATAGTCGCTTTTCCAAGGTGATTAATTTTTTTAGCCTGCTTTAAACTAAACACGGTTAAAAGAAAATTATTTTTAAGGGCGATTGCGAGTAAATCATCACTTAATACTCCTAAAATTAAAATCTTTTTATTCGTAATTTTTTTAATTTTTAAAGCTTCATTTAAAGTCGCAACTGCGATGATTTTAATCGCTGGATATTGATTTAATTCACGCGCAACAACCACCATGCCATGGCCATAGGCATTTGCCTTTAAAACAAAACAAAAATCGGTAAAAGCTGTTTCTAAAATAGCTTTTACGTTTTGATGAAATAAATCTAAATTAACTTCTAAATATGTTTTCCGATACAGCATGAAAATCACCCCGTTTTATTCAGTATAATAAATAAATCCTTCATAAAAATATTGATATCTTCCCAGTAAATCAGTTAAGTAAAAACGGTAACTACTTCCTGGGTCATTAATTTTAAAAGCAATTTCACCGGCCGCGTTATATTCATAGCCAGTAACAACAACATAGTGGGTTGTACTGCCTTTAATTTTAATAATTGGGGGAATTCCTTCATCAAGTTTTTCTTTTAAATGCATTTGAAATAACAAAAACGATAATTCATTACTAAATGGTACTGCTGTCCGGTATTGTTCATAAGAGGGATAATACACTGGGGTAATATCCCCATATTTTTCTGTTTCAGTATTTACCCAATAAACCAGTCCACCATCAACTAAATCAGGATTTGTTTCTTCAGGAGTATACGTCGTATCATTAAGATAGTTTACCACCATTGTCAAAGCTGTTAAAGCACAGCCATAACCACTAATTGATAACGTACTACCATTTAGGTTGCCTGAATAGTCAAACTGATGAAGCAAAGGAACTGCTAAAGCAACTTTTTCTCCTGCGATAAAACTACTTCGGTTAATTAAATATTCAGCTTTAGTCCACATCGTAATTTTATCTGAGCCTAGTTTTGCTAGACCAATCGGATATTCTCCGTTTAAACTAACTGCCTTTACTAAATAAAAGCCAAAATTCGCAAGTAAATAACTCCCCTCTGGACTGTTAGTATAAAAGCCAGCCAGATGAACTTCATCGCCCACTAAAAAATCAAATCCTTCATTTGAATAAACAATAACTGTTCTAGTAATCGTTTGAGCTTCATTGTTAGATGGATCACGATAATCATAATTGATTTGGTATGTTCCCACATTCGTAGAGTCAACAACATCTCCACTAGTTACCACGCTTGTAGTAATTTCACAATTATCAATTATCTTAACCCCCAGTTCTTCATATTCCTCACCTTGTAAAAGATAAACTGTTTCATCCCCAATTAATTCTAAAGTTGGGAGCGTCGTATCAACTACATTAACCGTTAAGTTAAAAGTAGTTAGATTGCCATCACTGTCAGTAAAACTATACGTTACAATATATGTCCCAACCACATCAAGTAAAACAACGCCATCAACCATTGAACTAGTAATAATAATGTCGCCGTCTTCAGCGTCATGTAAAGTAAGGATATTTAGTAAATCAAGGTCGTTTGAATGAACTTCTACTGTGATTTCATCATCTCCCCAAAAAAAGGGTTCGTATGATTCTTTATTTACATCACAAGAAGTTAAAAAGAAAACCATAATTATAAAAATAAATCCTTGATATATTTTCATTTTACCAACTCTTTCTACCTTCTAATTTCAATTTATTTAAATTATTTATTTATATTATATTTTATATTTTATAAAAAGTCTTTATATATCTAAAAAAAGCTAGGAAATTCTCCCGAGATAACGGGTCTTCATCCTAGCTTTTAGCTAATTATTTAATGATAATTTCTAAGTATTTATTTAAATATTCTTCCTGTTGTTCATGGTTCATCCGATAATACAATTTCTCATTTGGTAAAATTGCATATCCAAGTAATATTCCCCCAACTACTTTCGCATAAGCTTCATAATCAAGATTAATCTTATTTACTTCAAAATATTTTTTTACTGATAAACTTACGTTGTTAAAAATTACTTGCGTAAAGCGAAGTTCTTTTGGTAAGTTTCCAGCTAAGCTTTCAGAAATCAACATTCTCACTACTTTAATATTTTTAGAAACTACTAATAAGCGGTTATTGAGAAGTTCTTTAAAGAAATCGAACATCCTAATTCCACCTTGGAATTTTAAAACAGAACTAAAGCGATTTTCAGTAATACTTTTAACACTAGCTTCAAAAAGATTTTGTTTTGTTGAAAATTTACGATATAAAGTTACTTCTGCTACATTTGCTTTTAAAGCAATTTCTTTTGTTGTTGCGGCAAGATAGCCTTTATCAACAAAAACACTAATACTAGCTTTAATAATTTGGTCTGTTTTATCTCTCATTTAACCACCTCAGTTTTGGTTAACCACTTACCTTATTTTTTGTAAATAAATTAACAATTCCACCTTGAATAGATAAAACTGCTGGCATTACAAAAATCGTACTAAACAATGCAAGGGAAATGTTTACTAATGTCATTATACCAAAATTACTTAAAATTTCAAAATCAGAAATAACTAAGGCACTAAAGCCCCCAATTGTTGTTAAGGCTGAGGCAGTAATTGGTTTTCCCATTTTTCCTAATGTAGTAATAATTGCCTCATTATTACTAACCCCTTTTTCTTTTTCTTCAAAGTAGCGTTCCATTATTAAAATGGTGAACTCGGTTCCTATCCCAATTATCATTGCGCCAAGCGTTGCCGTTAATGGCGTATATTTTAAATCATATAAATACATTACTGCTCCACTCCAACCAACAATCAAACTAATCGGAATTAACGGGATAATTGCTTTTAATGGATTACGATAGATAAATAATAACCCTACAAATACTAAAATCATCCCGACAAGCGTAATTGTATATCTTCCAGTTGTTAAAGCGGTAATCATTTCAACATCAATTACAGCTTGGCCTGTTACTGTTACATCCATATCAGTTATTGAGTTATCTAAATACGTTCTTAAATTCGCAATAAAGGCTTCTAATTCATCTGATTCTAAATCTTTTATAGAAACAATAATAACCCCTTTTGTTCTATCTTCATTAACTAACATTTTTAATTGGTCTTGTGGTAAATCTTCAGTTAAACTATCCACTAATTCTTTAGTTAATTCTTCAGTAGTTAATTGACTTAAGACACTACTAATTGATTTAACTTCAATAATATCATCAGGAAACTCTGACTGGAGATTATTTGTCATCTCAACAATCCAGTTTAAATTTACATCTGAATAAATATCATAACTATTATAAACGATTGATAGTTGTTCTGTTGATCCGATAATCTCTCTTAATTCTTGGATATCGAGTAATTCTTGCGTATCTTGAGGCATAAAAGTTTCAATATCTGTTTCTACTCCTACTTTTTGGTCATAATACACTCCTGCTGCTGCAGAAGTAATTGCTAAAAGCAAAATTATATATTTTAATTTTAAGACGCTTCTAGTAATCTTTTTCATTCCTTTTTCAAATCTACTTACTTTTGTGTTTCGCTTTTTCTTATCTTCTAATTGAAAGAAGTTATCACGCACAAATAAAATTGGTAATAAAACTAATAACGCAACAACAAAACTAACTACCATTCCAATTGAAAGCATCTTCCCAAAATCTTGAATCATTGGTACTGGAGAAGTATATAAACTAAGCAACCCTAAAACTGTTGCGATTAAAGCTGTTAAAATGGCTGGTGCTAATTTCTTTACTGTTCTTTTAACTGCATCTTTTGAATTATTTTGATTATTCATTGTCAATCCCTCCTGCTAATTCTTCGGTGTACCGACTTTGGAACTGAATAGCATAATCTATTCCTAATCCAATTAAAACTGGAAAGACGGCCATTGACACTAGGGTTAACCCGATTCCTAGCCATCCCATGATTCCAATTGTCATCACAACTGCGACTAAAATGATTCCAAGGGGTAATAAACTCCATTTTACTCTAAAAACAATTAATAATACACTAATCATAATTAAAGCAGATAACCCCATCATTATTTGCATACTATCCATCATCGCAGTTTTAATTGACATATCTAAAACTGGTTTTCCAGATACTAATGTTGAATCAGTTAAGCCTTGGTCTGCTAATGAAGTTTTAATTGTATCAATAATATTTCCTTTTACTTCATCACTTACTTCGCCATCTAAGACTACTAAAAGCATCATATATTCTTCATCAATAGTAAAAGTTTCAAACATCCTTCTAATTTCACCTGTTTCATCATAAATCATCATCTCTAAAGTTGCTTGTTCTTGCGGCATTGCTGCTATTAAAACATTAAAATTATCATGAATCATTAATAAGTTTACACTCATTAAATGTAAATTAGTTGCGATTGTAGATAAATTATTAGATAACGTTAAAATCTGAGCGGTCATTAAAGTTTGATCATCAATCATCCCATTTAACCCGGTAATAATATTTTGCAACCCAATAATTGTATTAGCAGTAACTGCTGGTAATGCTTGTGAATCAGTACTAATTGTTGCCATTTGATTAGCCATCGCAATTAGTTGATTATTCGCCGTTGTTAACGTTGTTACTTCATCGTTTAATAACGGGTCTGTACTTAAATCATTAATCACGGTTGTAATGCTATCAGTAACCGTTAAAATTTGAGTGCTGAATGTTGCGTAAGATGATACTAAGTTAGTTACCCCTATGCCTAAATTTTGTTGACCTGTAATCATCGTATCAATTGCGGTTGTAAGTTGAGCTAACGTTGCATCGATGTCCTCAGTATTAGCGTTAGATGCAAGCAAAGTACTCATTGTTTGTAAATTTACTGAAACATCTTCTAATCCGCTAGATAGTTGTAATAATGCTTCTTCATATTGTTCTGCTGATTTTTCTGAAAATTCTTTTACTAAAGAAACTGGACTATTAATCGTGAAAATTTCATCATAGTATGAAAGCTCATCAGCTAATTCACTCATATAAGTCATATTTTCTACTGTAAATAAATTTTCGTATCCATCCCCTTTATATAAGATGATAATTGGATCACTACCAAATTCAGATTGATAATTAAAATTGTCAATATATTCAGTAGTATCAGTTTGGATCAAGGTATCATTCCCTGTCTTTAGTTCTACTTTAGTAACTCCTACTACTAGAACAAAGAAAAGAATAATTCCAAAAAACACCATTTTCATTGGGTATTTAGTAATTAATTTAATTATTTTGTCGAACATGTAATTCCTCCTTATGTATGTTAGTGGTAACTTACATAACTATACAGTATTCCCTTTTCTTTGTCAAGGGGAGTGTCTTATCTTTTTTTTCATAAAAAAAGGACTTACCCAAAAGGTAAATCCTTTAATCTTTAATCATTAAAACTAAGCATTAATTTATCTAAAGAGCGATGCAATGCTTCTTTAGAAATGTCAGTATAAAACCCTAAGAAAGAATTTGATCTTAAAGCAAATCTCATCCCAATACCTAGGATAAAATGAAATACTATTTCGATTGTTTCAATCGGAATTTTTCGTTCATTTTTATAAGGTGTAATGAAATCAAGTAATGCTGATAATCCTCTTATTTTTGTAAAAATCTCATCTTCAATTGATAATTTCGAAGGGTTTAATTGGTAATAATTAATTATGAATTTCATAATTACTGGATTATCTAAATAACGATCTAAGATTAAATGTAATAATTGTTTTAATCTAATAATTTTATTTTTACTTGTTATTTTTGTAAAATCGATGTCATATAATTCTTCAAAGTATTCTTTTAAAATCGCATATACTATCTCATCTTTATTTATAAAATGATCATAAACAGTTCTTCTTGTAATTTCACATTTCGCAGCAATTTGAGAAATAGTTGTTGCCTCAATTCCTTGTTTTTCAAAAAGGGTTTTCGTTACTTTTATAATTTTTAAACTTGTCTTTTTTTTAGTTGGACTAGCAAGTTCTTTTTCCATCACTTTATTTATGTTCTTTTAACCATGAAATTGCTGCATTTGCGTAAATTGCTGCGCCAACTGGTAAAGCTTTTTCATCAAATTGCACTTTTGGATGATGTTGTCCGTAACTATTCCCATCTTCATGAACTTTATTAGCTGCAAGCCCTAACATTGTTGAAGGAACTTTTTCGGTAATGAAGGCAAAGTCTTCACTACCAGCCATTCTTCCGCCACCGCCACCTGGAATAGTTGATGAATCAATTACCGCTTGTTCACCTAGTAACTCTTTAGTATATTTAACTACACTATTTCTGACATCTAAGTCATTCATTAAACTTGGACATCCACGGTAATATTTTACTTCAGCTGTACAACGGTAACTTTGAGCAATGCCTTCTGCAATTTCTTTAACACGTTTTTTAGCCATTTCTCTAACATCATTATCAAATGTTCTAATTGTTCCTTGCATAAAGGCAGTGTCGGGAATAACATTTCCAGCAGTTCCCCCTTTTAAAATGCCGGGAGTAATTACTAAAAATTTATCTGGATCAACTTCTCTTGAATTGATTTCTCCAAGGGCTAAATGAATATGACTCATTGCAACTAATGGATCAATTGCCATGTTTGGCACAGCCCCATGGCCTCCTTTTCCGTTAATCGTAATATCAAACCAATCACTTGAAGCACTTGATGCTCCTGGTAATAAATAAAATACTAACCCAGTAGGTGCAGGAATTCCAGCAAAGACATGAATCATCATAGCTGCATCAACATGAGGGTTTTCTAATACTCCACCTTCAATCATTTCTTTTGCCCCACTAAGTGTTTCTTCGGCAGGTTGGAAGATTAATTTAACAGTTCCTTCAATTTCATCTTGATGTGCTAATAAAATTTTAGCTGCTCCAAGCAACATTGAAGTATGAAGATCATGCCCACATGCATGCATATTTTCAGTTACTGATTTAAAGGGTGACTCCACTAACTCTTGCATTGGTAAGGCATCCATATCAGCTCTTAATAAGAAAGTTTTTCCTTCTTTTGATCCTGAAATAGTTACTACTAAACTTGATTTTGAGATTGAAACAGGTTCAAGTCCCATTGCTATAAGTTGTTCTTTAACATATTTTTGAGTAACTGGTAATTCGTTATGAACTTCCGCATGTTGATGTAAATAACGACGGTTTTTAGTAATCTCAGGGGCTAGCGCAATTGCTTCTTGCATTAGTTTCATTTTTTAACTCTCCTTTTTTTCTACAACTTCAATTGTAATTTGTTTTTTCTTAAATAAGATCCAAGCAAAAAAGATTGTTAGTGGAATCATAATAATTAACAACATTCCTGAGTAATCATATGTGTTAAACACAAAAATGTTAACTAAGAATAATAATATAAATGGAATAACTCCTGCTTTTATTTTTCCTTTAACTCTAATTTCTCCTGTGCTTTTTAACAAGCCAACAGTTAAAGCTCCAAATAAAGCTGGTAAAACGTAGGCAGATGCTGTCATAACAGTAGCACTTGTCATAATTGGTTTTAAGGGAACTAATAATAAGACCCCTAAAGAAAGCATTGTAATGGTAACAATTGCTGAAACACTAATGGCTAATGTAGTAATAATATCCGATTGCTCACTCCCATTAGTAGTGTCCATTAATTCTTGTGCGTTTTTAGCAATTGGGATTTTTAAATTCATAATATTTCCCGTAATAAAAGTGATATATGAAGCACTTCCTAAAATTGGTGCATAAATGAATACTTCACTAATTGCTAGTGGTACAAATAATACCAGTATGCCTGATGCTGCTTTCATAAATTCTCCAAAAGTTGGTAATGCATCTAAATAAAGTCCGAAAATGGTAGGTACAGCAAATAACATTGAAAGAACAATTAAAATTCCGATTCTTCCTAAGTTGCTCATTTCTTTTGCGAATTCTTCTCTTGTTTTCATCTTATACCCCCTCTAACCAAAAAGCCCTGTCCATAGTACACTTGATGCCATTCCTCCAAATAAAGCAAACGCTAAAATGAAGTCCTTTAACCAATAAATTTTGTACTTTTGAACAATAAGCCCCATTGATATTGTGATAGTTGCACTAGTAAATAATGTTAACGTTGTAACAACCCCTCCAGTTAGAATAGCCGGCATAAATGTTACAAGTAACCCAATCATGAAACATTCTAAAGCAACGATTCCAAATGATTGTTTATTTTTTCCCATTGATCCAATCCCTTTTTGGATTTTTTCACCAAAGAATAATAAGACTAGAAGTCCAGCTGAAATTCCGACTGTCATAACAAACATAATATTAACAAAAGCTTTGATTCCAACAGTTGGTAAATCAACTAAAGCTACCCCCATTGAACTTGCAGCCATATCAGCTGCCATTAATTCATATGTTACTGAGCCAATTACAGATAATCTTAACCATGGCCAAGGATTACCAAGTAAAGGTGCTAGGGCAAATAACCCAATAACAATAGCGATAGATGGTACGATAGTTGCGACAATTGTCGATGTAATCACAGTTTTTAACTGCGCTGTTGTATACCCTAGTTCAAGTGCTCTTTTCCATGCTTTTTTTGCAAATAACAATGATAGAATAATAACAACAGCAATTACTGTCCCTACCAGCATATAAAGCAGACTAGAATTTACAATATCAAAAAATGTTCCCAATACTTTCACTCCTTTCAATTAGCAAAAATTTTACAATGTGTATAATTTATCTTAGCATAGGTTAAAAACGTTTACAATAAAAACCATTAAAAAAACTTAGCAGGTAGAGTTTCTCTTTTCGCTAAGCTTTTTTAATTTATTACTTTAATAATTCTTCTTTTGTTTCAACTACTTCATCCACAATATCATCAACAATATCTTCTATTTCATCTTTCACTCTATTAATAATTTTAATCCCAACAAAAATAACAAAGGCAACAACTATAAAATCAATTGAGTTTTGAATAAATCTTCCATAATAAACCGCATTCTCAACAATTCCTTCAACCTCGTTTGCAGGAGTAATTACATATTTTAGATTTTCAAACCCTTCATCACCTAATACGATACTAATAAGGGGAGTTAAGATATCTTTTACAAAACTATTAATGATTTTCGTAAAAGCACCACCAACAACAACCGCTACAGCTAAATCTAAAATATTTCCTCTGCTTATAAATACTTTAAATTCATTTAAAAACTTTTTCATTTATTTTTCCTCTCTTTCATGGCATTAAAAAGATTATACCACAAAAGGAAAATGACTTGCAATCAGCAAGTCATTTATTCTTTATCTTTTAATAGTTCATCTAAATTTTCTAAGTGAGTATCATTAACTGATTGACGAATTTTTAAACGACGCCAAATGGTATATTTATCTCTTAAAGATAACTTAGAATAGTCGATTATCCCCCCTGGGAAAACAATTTGTGCTTCATAAAAGATATCAACAGGTAAAGAGTCTTGTACAGCGATATGGTATTCTTTTTTGTTCATCCCTGTAAAGAAAAACTTTAGCTTGCGGTCTAACAAAGTAAATTTATTTCTTTTAATAAAATCTCTTGTATAGTCTTCTACTTTCCCAATATAGATTGGTGCACCAATAACTATTTGCTCATAATCTTTTAAGACAAAGCCGGCTTTTTCAATATCAAAAAGCTCGCTATTTTCCATTTTTTGATGTAAGTATTCCGCGCACTTTTTAGTATATCCCATTTTAGATTCATATAAAATAATTGTTTTCATTTTAGCGCCTACTTTCCAAAACATTTCTACTGTTCAATGTAATTATATCATAGTAAAATGATTAAGCAATAACTGAAATACTCTTAATTATGTATTAGAAAAAACTGGATATTTCGAAGGAAATATCCAGTTAAATTTAATTATTCGTTTTCTTTATCTTCTTGAAGTTGTTTTAAAACACCATCAAGCATATGTTGTGGTACTTCATCATAACGAACGAATTCACGTTGGAATGATCCAGTTCCTTGTGTCATTGCCATCAAATCAATTGTGTAACTCATGATTTCTGCTTCGGGACATTCAGCAATGATTTTTTGTCTTCCACTATTAAGTGGTTCCATTCCTAATACTTGCCCACGACGACGGTTAATATCTCCCATAACGTCACCTACATAATCATCTTTTACAATAATTTCAAGTTTCATTGTTGGTTCTAATAATGTTGGAACACATGATTTAATTGCGTTTTTAAAAGCAACTGCAGCTGCTAATTTAAATGATATTTCATTTGAATCTACTGCATGGTAAGCCCCATCAATTAAAGTTGCTTTAATCCCAATAACTGGGAACCCTGCAAGTGGGCCTTTTTGGAAAGTTTCAATTAACCCTTTTTCTACTGCTGGGAAATACCCTTTTGGAACTGATCCCCCATGAATCATTTCATCAAATTCAAATTCGATTTCATTTGGATTTACTGGTTCAAAAATAATTTTAACTACTCCAAATTGTCCAGATCCACCAGATTGTTTTTTATGGCGTCCTTCAACTTCGACTTTTTTCTTAATCGTTTCACGATAAACGATTTTTTGATCTAATTGATCAACTTCAACTTTAAACATATTTTTAAGTTTTTCTAAAATATATTTAATATGCGTCATTCCTTGTCCACCAATTAAAAGTTGGGCAGTTTCACGATTACGTTTATATTCAAAAGAAGGATCTTCGATTGTTAATTTATGTAAAGCAGATGAGATTTTATCTTCATCTTTTTTATTTTTTGGTTTAACTGCGATATAAATCGTTGGTGAAGGGAATCCAGGTCCTTCGTAAACGATTTGGTTTTTAGGATCACTAATTGTACAACCGGTAAAAATTTCATCGATTTTAGTAATAACCCCAATATCTCCTGCATGAATCATATCTGTATCAATTTGTTCTTTCCCTCTTAATAAGGAGATTGAACCGATTTTTAATGTTTCATGAGTATTTGTCACAGTAATTTTTTGGCCACTTTCAAGCGTACCTGAATAAACTTTTATTAAGTTCATTGTCCCAACAAATGGGTCAATTGTTGTTTTAAAAACATATGCAGAAAAAGGTTCTTCATCTGTTGTTTTTCGTTCATAAGTTTCCCCAGTTTTTGGGTCTTTACCAACAATTGGTTTTAGTTCGTTAGGAGCTGGCATAAACTTTTTAATCATTTCTAAAATATCGATAACACCAATATCATTAATTAACGAACCAAAGACAATTGGTTTTAAATCTCCTGCTAAAACGCCAGAGCGGAGCCCACCACATATTTCATCATATGTTAGTTCTTCTCCACCAAAATATTTATCTAATAAATCTTCTGATGTTTCTGCGACTGCTTCAAAGATTTTTTCACGGTATTCTTCAACTGTATCAGTTAAATAGTCAGGCATTGGTTTCTCAACAATTTTTTTATCTTCAAGAACATTGGCTTTCATATCAACCATGTTGACATAACCTCTAAAATCTCTATTTTCGACAATTGGCCATAAGAATGGAACAGCTTTATTTCCAATCATTTCGTGTAATGCCTTAACTAATTCATCAATTTTAATATTATCTTTATCCATTTTATTAATGAAAATAATTGTTGGAATATTTAATTCATTTAAATCTGCTAATACTTGTTCAGTCCCGATATCGACACCTTTACTTCCGTCAATCATTAAAATAGCACCTTTCACAACTGAAAGTGCTTGGCGAACCTCACTTACTAGTTCTCTATTTCCCGGTGTGTCTAAAAAGTTAAATTTAAACCCTTCATATTCAACTGGAATAAGGGTAGTTGAAATAGATGATAAGTGTTGTTTTTCTTCTGTAAGATAGTCTGATGTTGTATTTTTGTCAGTAACATTCCCTTTTTTGCTTTTTGCTCCTGTTAAGTAAAGCACTGATTCCATAAAAGATGTTTTCCCAGAACCTGGATGCCCGATAACAGCGATGGTACGTAAGTGTTCGATGTTGTATTGTTTCATCTCAAAATCCTCCTTAAAAATACTTTCTTTTTTTATTTGACTTTATTCTATTATAACAGTATCTTAATTTTTTCAACAATGTTTTCTTAGAAATTTTATTTTACTATCTATTTAAAGATTAAAAAACTAGCGGTTTAATTACTCATAAATCGCTAGTTTTCGTTATTTTTCTTCTAAATATGGATGATCAAA
>Ga0164318_10004106_pt1 | contig 13899 bp, 11 predicted proteins | sample GuaBasSedimGuay9_FD_113734 | JGI IMG/M metagenome (GOLD analysis project Ga0164318, IMG submission 113734) | Subseafloor sediment microbial communities from Guaymas Basin, Gulf of California, Mexico - Guay9, Core 4571-4, 0-3 cm | ecosystem: Environmental > Aquatic > Marine > Hydrothermal vents...
AGCGGTATAAAAAGAGCAGCAAAACCTAAGATCAGAAGAATGTTAAATACATTTGATCCAAGTACATTACCAATTGCTATATCAGATTTACTTTTATAAGCAGCAGTAACAGAAACAACGAGCTCAGGTACAGAAGTTCCAACAGCTACCATCGAAAGAGCAATCACAAATGGACTGACACCAAGAATAGTTGCTATAGTAACCGCTGATTCTATAAGCAACCATGCACCTAAAACAACACCAGCAATACCTAAAAAAATAAAAATTATATTTTTCCTTGTTTCACCAGGATCATATTTTTTTTCTAGATCACGCTCGTTCTTTGCACATCTAATAAAATAAAGAACAAAAGCTGAAAATAATACTAGAAAAAGGATACCACCTAGAACACGATATGTATCTAATAAACCAAAATATGACCAGACAAGCAAAGCAAAAGTAGCACCTAGCATAATTGGTACTTCACGTTTAATAATACCTTTTTTTACTTTTATTGGTCTTATAAGCGCACTTACACCTAATACCAACAACAGATTAGCTATACAAGAACCGATAATGTTACCAAGAGAAATATCAGAGTTACGAGCAATTGCTGCACCAATAGAAATCGCAAACTCAGGTGCAGATGTACCAAAACCTACAAGAATTACAGATATAATCAATGCAGAAATACCAAGTTGAAAAGCTGTTCTTGAAACACCATCCACTAGGATGTCTGATCCTTTCCATAAAAAAATAACACCTATTATAAAAGCTGGAACAGCTAGATACTCAAATCCACTTGGTAGCATTTTCAGTGGGTAAATACTAAAAGATATTTATAATAGCTATGTGAAAACAAAACTTTTTGAATAGTTTATGATTAAGACTGTTTGATTTCAAAATGAATAAAGGATCTCTTACATTCATTGGTCTAGGATTATATGATGAAAAAGATATCTCCTTGAAATGCATCGAGGAAATAAAAAAATCTGATCGGGTTTTTGCAGAGTTTTACACAGCAAAACTAGCTGGGACAAACATAGAAAAAATAGAGAAAACAATTGGTAAAAAAATCGAGGTTTTATCACGTGAAGAAACTGAGAAAGGAAACATCATCTTGGATTCTGCTGAAAAGCAAAAAACTGTTTTTTTAACAGCAGGTGATCCAATGACTGCGACAACACATGTTGATCTCAGAATACGTGCTATGAAACACAATATTAAAACAAGGGTTATCCATGGCTGTAGTATTGTAACCGCTGTTCCAGGATTACTGGGTTTGCAGAGTTATAAATTTGGTAGAACTACCACTCTGGTTTTCCCTGAGAAAAACTATTTTCCAACAAGCCCTTATGATATTATAAAAGAAAATAAAAAAATAGGTTTACACACACTTGTTCTCCTAGATATTCAAGCTGATAAAAACAGATACATGACTGCTAAAGAGGGGATGATGCTTTTATTAGAAATGGAAAAAATAAACAAGGAGAATATTTTATCAGAAGAGAGTATTGCTTGTGTTGTAGCTCGTGCTGGATCAGATGACTCCTTTGTTAAAGCAGATTCTATCAGAAATCTTATAAGGATGGATTTTGGTCCGCCGCTTCATAGTATTGTAATCCCAGGTAAACTTCATTTCATGGAAATTGAAGCACTACTGGTACTTGCACAATTACCTGCACATCTAGGAGAAAAATTACAGAAAATATAATAAATATTAGTTGCTATATGCCGGATTTGTAAGGGGTTGTGTGATGCCAGAAAAAGATAATGATATAGTCGGTTATATCTACGGTGACGTAGGTTCTACTGAGTTTAATTTTGTTGTAAATGGTCAGGATATCCGTAAGTTTGACTATGTTTTCGCTCCGCATAAAGAAGGAAACATGCTCGCTCAAGTAATGGATATACGGCAGCATTCTGATCTCAGATTTGAGAATGCTACATCAATGATGCGTGCAGGTGGAGAATTGCAAGCGATTAATACTAGCCTCTCTGCATATGCTGATGTTATTGGTTACAGGGATAAAAAAGGTTTATTGCAGAGTCCGCGTAGTCCATTTAGTGCAGGTACTGCTATTATGCGTGCAAATGAGGAACTTATTCGTCATGTACTAGGTCTAAATGCTTCAAAAGAGAATGGTGCATATATAGGTCTTCTAAAAGGTCATAATCTCAAGGTTTATCTAAACATTGATGCTCTTGTTCAGAAACATATATGTATACTAGCTAAAACAGGTGGTGGTAAAAGCTATGCCTGTGGTGTACTCATAGAAGAGCTTTTAAAACATAAAATCCCGATGGTAATTATTGATACACATGGGGAATACCATTCACTCTCAAAACCAAATAAAAACAGAAAAGATCAGAAGAACATGGACCGTTTTGGTATAAAAGCACGTGATTACGCGAGTCAGATTAACGAGTATTCACCTATTGGTAGCAAAGGAAATATTAAACATTTAACGCTTAATGGTATAAATTTAGAAGCACGTGAAATCATTGAGTTATTATCCGCAAAACTCTCAGGTCCACAAGTAGGAGTATTATACCAAGCAATTAAAGAAGTAAAAGAGTACAAAAGCATCTATACCCTTAGGGATATAATTGACTCTGTAAGCCGTAGTAAAAGTAACGCCCGTTGGAATGTTATAGCAGCACTTGAATCACTAGATTCCATTGGTGTTTTCTCAGAGAATGGTACACCAACCTCTGAAATTGTTAAAAAAGGTAAATGCTCAACTATTAACATGAAAGGCGTCCCACCAGATGTACAGGATGTTGTTGTAGCACGTCTTACAAAAGAACTCTTCGATGATCGGAAACTCGGTAAAATACCACCATTTCTACTCGTAGTAGAAGAGGCACATAACTACTGCCCAGAACGAGGATTTGGTACAGCGGTATCAAGTAACATCCTACGAACTGTTGCATCAGAGGGACGTAAATTTGGTATGGGACTTTGTATTGTTAGTCAACGTCCAGCTAAGGTCGATAAAAACATTATCTCCCAATGTAACACAAACATAATTCTAAAGGTTACAAACCCTAACGATCTAAAAGCAATTATTAACTCAGTAGAAGGACTTACAAATCAAACATACCGTGAGATACAACGCCTACCAATAGGTGTCGCACTTATATCTGGCGCTGGACTACAGATGCCGGTTATGACAGAGATACGCACACGTGAAACCAGCCATGGAGGAAAATCAGTAGAAATAACAGGGATAGAAATACAAAACGTTCAACCAAAAATTCCAAAAACACCAGCACCGCCACCACTCATACAAACAAACCCTACCCAAACTCAACCAAGAACAGTTCAAAAACCAAACAATGTAACAGAAAAAGCAATACGAGTAGCACGTGTAGCAAACCGGCTTGGTTGGATAAAAACAGAAGACCCAGATGAGGCAATAAAAACACTTACAAAAGAAGCGGAAAAAATGAATGAAAACGCATACAAATACCTTGAATCACTAGCACGCCTTGGAAAAGATTTCTGCCATGAAGAAAACCCATTATGTATCAAATGCCCAATGAACAAAAACTGCCGATACAGACTAACACAACCACAGATAATCGAAAAAAAAAGTTGGCTTAGAAGATAAAAAAACATGTAGATATTATGAACAAAAAAACATTATTAATACTATCTCTGCTAATATTCTCAGCTTTATTATTCTCTGGCTGTATAGATTTTTTTACAACACAGGCAAACAAGAGAATATATACATCTCATCCAACAAAGATTAGCTACACAATAAAATATGGATACCATATAAACACAAGTGGAACTGGTGACTACGAAATAACATATGACTGCTACCTCCCACAGATTCTAAAAGGAACAATATCAACATATCTTTTATATGAACAAGATAACGAAAACAAAATAGCACCAAACAATAATTTTATACGGTGGAATATAAAAAATAATACTATCAACTCATATCAACTTGGTATAATGGCTAATGTTGAAGCTGAAACATTTATGATATCAGATTTAACTGGTAATAACAGTTTAGATATTCCCATGATTAAAAACCGGTATCCAACTATTTTTTCTCAATATACAAAAAATCAGATAATAAACAATCAAACATTCATTGATACAAATAATTCCAATATTAAAACAACTGCGCAAAACATATTAAATGAATCAGGAACCAAGAATGCCTTTATTGTAGCAAAAAACCTTTTTATATGGCTTAAAGAAAACACAGAATATAAAACACATTCATCAAATGAAGCAAAAGTTCAACCTGCTACTGTAACCTATCAGAAAAAAACAGGAGACTGCGATGATCTATCAATTCTATATATCTCCATCTGCCGTTCAATTGATATACCAGCGCGACTTGTTAGAGGATATTTAATAGAGGAAAAAGAGAACGATATAATTGCTATTCCCCATGCATGGGTAGAGGTTTTTGTTGGAGGAGACATCGGATACAATGGATGGATATCTGTAGAATGCGCATGTACAGCCTCCAATTGCGATGCACAGATCGATCAAAACTTTGCAATAGAAAGCGTGGATCATCTCAGAGTCTTCGTCGACTATGGTAGTAATGAATCCTTAAACGCGTCAATATCTGGACCACGTATAAAATATGATGAAACACAGAAAATTGATATAGAGAGTTTCGCAATCGTAACAAACTATAAAATATTAGAATCAAAAGAGTTGGTTGTTGAAGATAATACAAAAAGATACTATCAATAAATAGATTTGAAATCATTAAACATTTTTTACCTATAAGATTTAAATATTATAAGTGCATACAGCGTTACTCCTTATAAGTAGGGTTAACTATGGGTAAAGGAATAAATGCAGCAAGAAAACTTAAAAAATCCAGAAAAAAACAACTCTGGAATGATAGATACTACAAAAAAAGAGTATTACACTTAAAAGAAAAAGCAGACCCACTTGAGGGGACACCACAAGCTCGTGGAATTGTAATAGAAAAAGTAGGAATAGAAGCAAAACAGCCGAACTCGGCCATACGAAAATGTGTAAAAGTCCAACTCATAAAAAACGGACGGCAAATAACTGCTTTCGCTCCAGGAGATAACGCTATTAGTTTTATTGATGAACACGACGAGGTACTTGTTGAAGGAATCGGTGGACGTATGGGACGTTCATATGGTGATATTCCTGGTGTTCGTTTCAAAGTAATAAAAGTAAATGATGTATCACTTCAAGAAATGATTAAAGGTAAGATTGAGAAAGCAATGAGACGATAAACATGACAGCTAAAAAAGAAAACATAATAAAAACAAATAATTTCTTCCCAGTCCTATCAAAATATGATACAGCCGATGTGAAGATAGTTGATAAAGGACTGGAGAGATACATAAACCTCGAAACAGAGAACATATACTTAGGTGGTGTTAACTCAAATAAGCTTTTTGCTAAATCAAAGATACCGCTAGTAGAAAGACTCATCAATAATCTCATGAGAACAGAGAAATATAATGGTAAAAAAATCAAAGCATACAAAGCGGTAAGAGATGCTTTTGAAATAATTGATAAACGGACAAAAACAAATCCTTTGCAGGTACTTGTTGACGCTATTCAAAACTCTGCACCAAAAGAAGAAACAACTCGTCTTCGTTTTGGAGGGATACTAGTTCCAAAAGCAGTAGATGTAGCACCCCAGCGTAGGCTTGATATAGCTATTAGGAATATCTGCATTGGTGCGGTTAATGCTTCTCATAAGAATAAAAAAAGTGTAGAGACTTGTATTGCTGAGGAGATAATAAAAGCTTCAAAAAATGATGTAGCTTCTTTTGCTATCGCTAAGAAAAATGATGTCGAACGTGTAGCTAAATCAGCCAGATAAAACCATGGTAGAGTATTTGATTTAATAAAAGAGAAAGATTTGAGGTATTTAGTATGGGGAAGAAAGAAGATAACATTAAAAAAGCAAAGAATTTGATGAATAAACTTGATCAAATTCGTAACATTGGTATCGCTGCGCATATTGATCATGGTAAAACTACATTATCTGATAACTTGCTCGCTGGTTGTGGGATGATGAGTGAGGATCTCGCAGGTAAACAGCTTGTCCTCGATTATGATGAACAGGAACAAGATCGTGGTATCACAATTAACACAGCAAGTGCTTCTATGGTTCATGATTTTGAGGGAAAAGAATATCTAATTAACTTGTTGGATACACCAGGTCATGTTGATTTCGGTGGTGATGTAACTCGTGCTATGCGTGCTGTTGATGGTGCTATCGTTGTTGTCTGTGCTGTTGAAGGTGCTATGCCACAAACAGAAACTGTTATACGACAGGCTCTACGTGAAAAAGTTAAACCAATCTTGTTTATTAACAAAGTAGATCGTTTAATTAACGAGTTACGTGTGACACCTGAGGAAATGCAACAGCGTTTCATTAAAATTATTGCTAAGTTTAATGATCTTTTAAACAGAGCGATCCCTGATGAGTTTAAAGGTAAATGGAATGTAAAAGTTGAAGATGGTAGTGTAGCTTTTGGCTCTGCATATTATAACTGGGCTATTAGTGCTCCTTATATGAAGAAATCTGGTTTGAGTTTCAAAGATATTTATCAGTATTGTAATGAGAATAATCAAAAGGAGCTTGCTAAGAAGTCACCTATTCATGAAGTTCTTTTGGATATGGTAGTTGATCATTTACCATCACCTAAAGAAGCGCAGAAATACAGGATTCCTCAGATCTGGCGTGGTGATTTAGAAAGCAAACTTGGTAAAAGCATGATGGAATGTAAAGATGATGGTCCCTTGTCACTTATGATTACTAAGATTATCATGGATCCGCATGCTGGTGAAGTAGCAGTTGGACGGGTTTACAGTGGTAAAATCGAACGTGGGCAAGAGGTATATGTTTCAGGTTCACCAAAAGTTAACCGTGTACAACAAGTTAACTTAATGGTTGGTGCTGATAGAATTCCTGTGGATTTCGTCAGCGCTGGTAATATTGTTGCAGCAACAGGTATACGAGATGCAATCGCTGGTAGTACTGTTACAGATGATCCTGATGCTGAGCCTTTTGAGCGGATTGTTCATGTTTCTGAACCTGTTGTGACGGTAGCTGTAGAAGCAAAGAACATGAAGGATCTCCCAAAACTCATTGAAGTGTTACGGACTGTTTCCAAGGCAGATCCGAGTATACAAATTGATATCAACCAGGAGACAGGTGAAAACCTGATGAGTGGTATGGGAGAGCTACATCTAGAAATAACAGAGTATCGTATCAAAAACGAATATGGTGTAGACATTGTAACATCAGAGCCTATTGTTGTCTACCGTGAGTCTGTTGCAAAGAAAAGCCCACACAGTTTTGAAGGGAAATCACCAAACAAACACAACCGGTTCTATATAGAAGTTGAACCACTTCCGGAGAACATTGTCAAAGCATTGTATAACAATGAGATACCTACGAACGTTAAGAAATATCGTAACGAAGTTATCAAAAAACTCCAAGAACTTGGCATGGACAAAGAAACAGCAAAAGGAGTCTTTGGTATACAAGGATTAAATATTATCACAGATGTTACAAAGGGTATTCAATATTTGTTTGAAACAAGAGAGCTTATAAAAGAAGCATTTGATGAAGTTATGAAAAGTGGACCAATAGCAAATGAGCCATGTCAAGGTTTATTAGTTAAACTTGTTGATGCGAAATTACATGAGGATGCTATTCATCGTGGACCAGCACAGGTAATACCAGCAGTTCGTAATGCTATCTATGGTGCTATAACTATCTCTGATCCAATATTACTTGAACCCATGCAAAAAGTATTCATTAGTACTCCACAGGATTTAATGGGAGATGCCTCAAGAGAACTAAATCAGAGGAGAGCAGTAGTACGGGATATGCAAACTGAGAAGGATATGGTAAACATTGATGCGAAAGCACCTGTTGCAGAGATGTTTGGTTTTGCATCAGCTATTCGTTCTGCTACTGGCGGAAGGGTTCTCTGGAATACTGAGAATATAGGTTTTGAACCATTACCACAGCAGCTACAACCGGAGATAGTTCGAAAGATACGTGAGAGAAAAGGACTTAAACCTGAGCCATACCCTGCTAGTTACTACATGGACTAAAAAAATTAATAAAATATTTATAGCAAACGTTTCGTTACCCCTCTTTGGAGATGCACTTATATGGATAGAGGAGTAATACCTATAGATAAAAATTTTGAATTAGAATATCGCTATTATGATCGTGATCCAAAATACAAGTATTTTAACAGAAAATTTGAAATATATCTCCTTGAGAAAAAAACTTTGAAACGCAACTATATAATGCATATGGATAATGCTGATATACGTCAGATGATGCCAAGGATATATAAAGGTTCACAGGGTAGTAAAAGATCTGATTTTGGTATAACAACTTTGAACTGGAATGATATTAAAACAAAATTTACAGATTATATTGTATCTGAACTTGGTGAGAAACAAAGAGAAAAAGTAAAAAAAGCTGTAGGAAAACTTTCATCTCCAAAAATCTAATAACCTGTTATTTTGTATTTACCATGTACTGGTTCATAAATCTGTCCGTTACGTTTTAATCTGTCGAGTGCCTCCTCAACTTTACCTGATTCCATACCTTCTATCTCTGCTTCCTGAATGATATCGCCACGTGCTGCACTACCATCTTTGGATTCATTACAAAGTCTTTGAATGATATCCATAAGAATTCTCATACGATCATGTTGACTGTGGCTGATACCTGTTGCAATAATATCAATATCAACCCTTCCTGTTTCCCGATCTAAACCAACACGTCTCAGATATTGATCAACAATACGGATAGCACGTTCTGCATCCTCAGCTGTTACTTCTTCACTAAGCCTAATACGAGCACTTGCTTCGGATAGTCTAACAAAAGCCTCTAGTTGTCTCGGTGTGAATGTAACAGTTTCCTCAGAGGAGTTCCGAAAATCAACATAATAGTTTTTAAGAATTTCTAATGCCTCATCCGTCATCACAGGATATATATTTCTTTTTGCATATGCAACATATTTACGTAAAAACTCTGGTGTAAATGTTGGTTGAACTATCTTCATTAGTTCTTCTTTATCTTTTGTTTTATATTTCGATTTTTTAGACCGGGCTATGTTTTCACTTACTTCTCCTGCTTTATGTGTTCGCAATATATGCGTAGCAAGATCTGTATCATTTGTTCTATTCGGTTTATCAAGAATAGAGAAAATTAGATCAAAACGAGAAAGCAAAGCAGGTGGCATGTTTATCTGTTCATGAAGTGGTAAAAACTCGTCAAACCGTCCAAGTTTCGGGTTTGCTGCTGCGAGAAGCGCGCAACGTGATTTCAATGTAGCATTGATACCTGCTTTTGCTACACTTATTTCTTGTTGCTCCATCGCCTGATGCAAAGCGCTTCTATCAGTTTCATCCATTTTATCAATTTCATCGATACAAGCTATACCCATATCAGCTAACACCAACGCCCCTGCTTCAAGTGTCCACTGTCCCTCTCCAAACTCATCTCGAACAGCAGCAGCTGTAAGACCTGCAGCTGATGATGCTTTGCCAGATGCGTATACACTACGAGGAGCAAGTTTTGACATGTAAGTTAATATCTGTGATTTAGCAGTACCCGGGTCACCAACAAGAAGCGCATGTATATCGCCACGTATTCTTGTTCCATCTGGCATTTCTTTTGCAAGACCTCCAAATAGTTGTAACACTAATGCTTCTTTTTCAACGTCCATGCCATAAATAGTCGGTGCTATGCTTTCTTTCATTTTTTTATAGAGCTCCGGATCTTTACTTATTTTCAGGATTTCTTTTTCATCTTCTGGCGTTATCTCTACTTCCTCAAATGCTAACTCCTGAGATTCAACACTAATAGCCTCCATTGTTTTATCAAAAGCAGTAAGCCTATACGTGCCTCTACGTCTCTGCATAGAATGTAGAATACCATTTACTACAACACGATCACCTGGTGCTATCTCCCCAGCAAGATCATCTTCTAAAAATACGCTTATACGCTCTGGCTGTGCTCCACCTCGTAAACCCTCAGGATTTTCCTGGATCTCTATTTTCTGGGAATCTACAAACTGTGAAAGACTTGGAAGGAGTTTAAAAGAAGACACACGACCGCAGCCACCTTGATCCTCATAGCACTCAGTTGGTTCTTTTAAAATGTCTTCATCCTGTTCAACACGTATTATTGCTCCACATTTCTGACATTGAAAAGCCCCAACCTGTAGTTTAGGACGAACCTCTGTTCTTTTTTTAACAAGGCCATCAACAGCCATGAGTTTTCCAAGATGATTCGAGCGGATTTTACGAATGAGAATACGATTTGTATCTGGGAGATTTATCACTCTAAAATGAAGCTGCAATGTGTTTTCTGCTGCAACATCGATCTTTCTTAAAGCCTGCTCAGCATTATAAATAGCCTTATATGGCTGATCTAAAAGAAGCTCTGCTAGTTTTGGATCTGCTTCATCTATTTTCCAATAATCAACATAAAGACTACGTTTCTCAGGATACTCCAAAGCAACTGTTTCAATATCTGATTTACAATGATCCTCAAAGAATTTCTGCCATTGAGATACCAGACTCTCATCCTTAAGTAGTTTCACCAAATAGTATTCCCCCCAGCTAAAGGTAAAAAAATGATAACAAAGTTTGACTTATAAATATTTTTAGAGGGTCATTGAAAGTTTTTTAGCGGATGTAGAAACGCCGCGAGTGGATGCACGTGACAAAATATTGACTACCCATCTGCTTTCTCAACCCCGTTAACCCTTCGAGCATCAGCAGTTTACGGTAAGGCTGCTCACTTCCGTGCCTCACCCGGTTCCCGTAACTAAGATGACCATATAACCCTCCGGTTATATGGGTTCATCACCTCTGATCCCAAAGGACAAGGTCTCATTGTTAGCAGATGGATCAATAAATGTCCGCCGCATCGCCTCTTGGCTTCGACCCCAGCGTAAAGGCGATTTCTGGTTACAGGGAACGCCTACCTCCCCGGTCTATTCTACACCTATCGCCAAACCCTTATTTTTATAGTGATCTTTTCATAATGATATAAAGATTCCTGAAGAACTGATAGAATATCAACGCAAGTGCTACTGCAATAATTGCAATATCTCTTGTAACACTAACCCATAGGTCAGTTCCAGTTTTTGTGATGAAATCACTATACATAAGTGTTATACCTAGAGCTACGATAAAAAACAATATTAGGTTAATATAAATGGATAATCTGTACCATGTTTTTTTGCTTGTTTGACGGATTATATTCTCAACCATTAATGTTTCACTCCTGAATTATGAAAATAAAGAATAGATATATGAAAGTTTTGTTAATTAAATTACAAACAGTTACTAATTTTATTTAAAATTATTATTTTAATAATCAGAAATAATTAAATATTATGTTTTCATTATTTCTATCAATGTTAATGGATAAAAAAATATTAGATTTAGAGAAAAGAAGGAAAATTTATAATTTTATCTTGAATCATCCTGGCGTTCATTTAAGGCTAATTTCAAAAAAGATCAAAATGCCATATACAACGATTAGGCATCATATACACTATTTAGAAAGACACGACTTAATAATTAAAAAATCAGATGGGAAATCTGATAAACTTTACATTAAAAATAAAGTCAGCCGAAAAGATAAGGACATAATTGGTTTTTTACAGCAAAATACACAAAGAGAAATCATTTTACTTTTACTTGCCTATGTAGAGTGTTCTATAAGTGAAATAAGCAAAAATTTAAACAGACATCCTTCAACAATTTTATTTCATCTTAAAAAATTACATGAGAAAGACATTGTTGAACATGTTGAAAACAAAAATGGTTTGATAAAAAAGGATGATTTTTCGATTAAAATTCTACGAAAAAATATCACAAATGAGTCTGTGTACATGTTAAAAAAGCCAGATGTAATCTATGATTTATTAATTAGGTATAAGCATAATATCTCCGATGACTCTGCAATAGTCTCTATAGTATTAGATTATATAAGATCTTTTTTGGAAGACGGTGTTCCAGATCGAATTTTAAGCCCAAGATCATCAATTGATTCTATCGAGAAAATGATTTTTGAAGATTTGTTTCCACCTTCTTTTTGTGCTTAAGTTAAACATTTGATTATTGATCTATCATATTTATATATTTTCATCTATATTTTATTAGTGTTACTGGGGAAAAACAAAATGAGAATATTAAAATGTATAATTGTTGGAACAATCTTTGTTTTTAGTGGCTTTGTATCAGCAATTAACATTAATTATGATATCCTAACAGCAAATCTTGATGAATATGGAGTTGATCTCTTGTTATTAGGAGAAAATAACAAAGATGTAAAGCCTGGTGATTCTGTTATATTTACCATCGAAATAACAAACACTGGCAGTTTAAAAGATACATATGAAATAAAAACAGATGTTCTTGAGTTTATAACAACAGAATTCAACGGAGAAACTATAGATTGGTACACTCCTCATTTTATAACTCTCTGCAGTGGAGAATCAAAAACGTTTGAAATAACTGTAAATGTTTATTACTATAAATCAGGACCTGCCCGTATTTGGTTAGCCGCATATTCTCAAAATGATACAACCATGTGGGATGGATTTTATCTAATAGTCAATATAATCTCAGATAATGAACCTCCTGAAACACCAAGAGGTGAGTATCAAGGTTTCCCAGATAACTACTTTCTAGTTTGGTCTACAGACCCTGAAGGAGATAGAATAAGATATGGGATAAACTGGAGTGATTGTTATCGAATAGATAAATGCACAGTTGATTACTGGTCTGATTATTATGAATCTGGTGAAAAAGTAATACTGCCTTATGAGGGAAATAGTCCATATATCCGAATTATAGCTGAGGATGAATATGGTGCAAGTTCACTCTGGTCACCATCAATCAAAAATAGAAACAGTAAAGTCAGATTGGGAGACTATCAAACCTATTTTATTCAAAAGATACTTAGAGGAATTATAAAAAATCTGTTAATTTAGTCGCTTTAACTTTATCACTTGTAAACAATGAATCAATAGATTTCTCAACAAGTGTAATACGTTGCTGAGCGTAGGATGGAATATTATACCTGTGAGCTATCTCTTTTGATATCTCAAGATATTTCTTAACAGATTTTTCATGAACAGTCAATGTAAGTTTACCACCACATTTTGTACAAACCCCTTGTAGTGGAGGACGACGATAGACTATATTGCAAGTAGGGCATCTAACTGATTGTTTACTAAAAGCTCTCATATTACCTAGTATATCTGGTAGAAAATGCCGCTCTATAACTTTATATGCTACGTCAGCTTCATCTACTGCTTGTATTCTTGCAGCTAGGTTAAGTTGGGCATTCATCTTATCCATCATTGTTTTTAATGTTTTATAATTAGACATTTTCGGCCCTGCTGAAATATCATCGGTGTCATGTGTAAAACCAAAATGTTCATATTGCAGCTCTGTACCAAGTCTAGATGCTACAATACCCATCTTATTTTCTAACTCTTTTGGATTTACATGATGAAGAGTAGCCTCATAAAACTCAAGGGGATATCTCGAGAGTGTATCTAGATTATGTGCTTCTTTATCAACCTCAGAGGGATCAATACGAGTGGTAAGAATGAGTGGTAAATCCATTTTTCCTCCACGTTTATCAGGGATGTAAGCATGAGAAAAATTAAGAAGCGCATCCATGAGAAGCATAAGACCATCTTCGTCACCATCTGCGTTACGGCGTTTCGCTGCATGATAATATGGATGTGCATAGCAGACTTGTGCATCTGTGAAACCAATAATCCGGGACAGTGCACCAGCGCTTGTATGTGGTGCGAGACCTACTACTAGATGCCCTGTTAGATCTTCGAGTTTTTTGATTTTGTAAAATCGTTCTA
>Ga0164318_10004107_pt1 | contig 13898 bp, 12 predicted proteins | sample GuaBasSedimGuay9_FD_113734 | JGI IMG/M metagenome (GOLD analysis project Ga0164318, IMG submission 113734) | Subseafloor sediment microbial communities from Guaymas Basin, Gulf of California, Mexico - Guay9, Core 4571-4, 0-3 cm | ecosystem: Environmental > Aquatic > Marine > Hydrothermal vents...
TATGATCAAAAAAGAAGTTTTTGAAAGGGAAATCGCGATGTGTAAAAAATTGTCTAAAGAAAATAATGGCGGATGCAAATGGGGAAAGTGCAAAGATTGCGGGGTGCCGTTACTTCTGTGGAAACTTTATAAGGGCGAACTGATTGAGGATGAAGATGAAATTAGGAAAACTAAAAAATATTTCAAAAATATAAAATAATCAACTAAAACAAAAATATGGAAATTGATCCAAAGAAAATGGACTTTGAGAAAATAAAGTCGGAAGGGAAATTAAGAGATAATATGGACTCTAGGCAGGCGAATAATGTTGATGGTATGAACAGTGGCGCGAAAAATAATTCTGCACCTTTTCCTGTTTCTCCTACATCAACGCCAAACTCTAATCAGCCAGCCGTGTTTTTAAAGAAACCGACGGAATTATTATCGGAAGCGTGGAAAATGTATAAAGCGAGATGGAAAACCCTTCTGGGAATAACGGTTGCGCCAATATTACTTATAATTCCAGCTGTTATTATTCTGGGAATAATGCTTTGGTCGTTGGGGCTAATAAATACTTTTGAAAATGCGTCTTTTGGCGGTGGGCTTGGAGATTCTCCAATTAGCTTCATTACTTTTCTTATTTTATTTATTTTATTTTTTTCAGTAATAATAATTGCCCAAATTTGGAGCCAAGTTGCACTGATTTACGCGATTAAAAATAACGGAGATATTGGAATAAAAGAATCGTATCAAAAAAGTAAGAGTAAAATAAAATCTTTTTTCTGGGTTTCGGTATTGGTAGGATTTATAACAATGGGCGGGTTTATTTTCTTTGCCGTTCCCGGATTTATTTTCACGGTTTGGTTTAGTTTTGCAATCTTTATTGTTGTCACGGAGAATTTGAAAGGAATGGACGCAATTTTAAAAAGCAGAGAATATGTGAGAGGGTATTGGTGGTCGGTGCTTTGGCGATTTTTGTTTATGTATATAGTTTTGTTCGGAGTTATGATTGCGGCATCTATTATCTTGATGCTAATACCAATTTTAGGAAATTTGGTTTCCATAGCTCTCACTCCCTTAATAATGGTTTATATGTTTTTAATTTATGATAATTTAAGGAAGATTAAGGGAGGTTTTGAATTTCAACCGTTTGCAAAAACGAAAAAGTTATTTATTGCCGTTGGCGTGTTAGGTGCCATAACTATACCATTAATATTCATTTCAATCGGACTTGCAGGTCTAAATAGTGCCAAAGATAAAGCTACAGACGCCGCACGTTATTCGGCTTTAACGCAAATTAAAACAGAGCTATCAATATATTATGATGATAATGAAGAGTATCCGGAATCATTAAGCGAGTTGAATGTGGGGCTTACAGATCCTGAAACAAAAGAGTCGTATGAATATCATCAGCTTGACAGTGGCGAGGATTACGAAATCTGCGCTCAGTTTAAAGAAAAAGGCAGACAATGTTTTTCTTTGGAAGATGATATTTCGAATATTTATAATAGTTTCGATAGATTTGATGAATTTGATACACACGAAGAAGACGATGAAAAGGAAATTCCTAAAAATGATATAAAAAGCAGAGACAAGCAGCGAGTATCAGATTTGTATTCTATTTCCAAAATGTTAAAGCGTTATAAAACGGAAAATGGAATTTATCCGATAAGCCGAACAGCTATTTCTCTTAGCAAAGGCAGCTCCGTAGCCGGCAAAATTCAATCTGTTGTTAACGATAAAAGTATTCCGATTGATCCGAAAGATCCTGAATATTACTATAGTTATAAGTCGGTTGACGGGGAAGGTTTTGAATTAACTGCGCGGCTGGAAAATCTTGATGATCATAGTTGTGATTTTGAAATAAAAAGGAAAAGCGGAATTTGTATTTATAAATTGCAGTATTAATACGCTTCTCCCTTTGATTTAGTTTTGAAAATGCGGTATAATTTAACTAGAGTTTTTAATTTTCAAAATGACTAAAAAAAATTTATTGGAAATTGTAATAATTGCTTTTCTTCTGTTTATGCTGGTCGGACTAGTTTTTTTTAGAAAAAATAAAAATGGCGAAATTTCAGAGCCGAAGCCGCGGGAAAATTGGCAGTTGGAAGAATCAGGAGGAAAACAAGAACTAACGGAAGAAGAAAAAGCAAAAATAATAGCGGGGAATTTTGCCATTAATTATTATTCTTACGCCTGGGGGGATTTTTCAAATATAGAATCGCAGTATTGCCATATGACGAATGAAATGAAAAAAAGAGAAGAAATCAAAGTGGAAAAAATGAAAAAGGAAATAGAGGGACAGCCGCGAAGATATTTCACTGCGAGAGCTGAATTGTTGAATCCCGAAGTTATTTTATTTACAAATACAGAAGCAAAGTTGAATATAAAATTGAGGATTGATAATCTTTCCTGCGCGATCGTTCAAAGAGATACAATGGTTTGGGTTGACGAAAACGGAGATTATTATGAAGGAGATCCCGACAATCTTATTATTAACAGTGTTGAAAAAAATATTGAGATAATTATGACTAGAATTGGCAATGAATGGAGGGTAAGTAAAATTGGGGAAATTGAATAGATATTATAAATTATGAATCTGCGCAAGTTATATATTAAAATAGAACTATATGACAAAAACAAAATCACTGGGACTTTTAATGATTATTCTCGGTTTATTTTTTATAGCGCCGCGCATTATGGACGCGCAATTTCCTGTTATAGTGCAATGCCAGCCGCCACTGACAACTTTCTCGGATGGCAATTCAACTTTTGACATTTCTTTTCCTCCCGGCGGAGGAACAACTTGTGGCACGATCACTGATTGTCCTACGATTTCTCTTCCCGCTGGCGCGACTGTTTATAGTGTGAAGGTTGACATGAATTTATCTGACCCGGCATCGGAGATTGGCACGCCGTATATTTGGGTGCCGAAAACAAACGGACTTTTGTATCAAATTGACACAAGAAATGGATTTGAAGGAGTTGTCGCCATATATACGGTAGGGTCCAATCCCTCCAGAACATTTGTGATCCCGGGCGGAGATGTCTGGGTGGCGAATAGAAATAGCAATAATGTGACAAAATTGTCTCCTTTGACAGGTGATCAGCCTGCGGGAGGAGGATGCGGCGACAGCTTGTGCGGGACGGACGAAACTATTTATTCTTGTCCGGGTGATTGCAGTGGAGGCGTATGCGGCGATGGAACGGGAACATGCAAAAATAATGTAGCCTGCGGAACGGGAAATGAAGATTGCAGAGAATACAAAGTTGTCGGAAATTACGCGACCGGGGCTGGTCCAAGGGGAGTTACGGGGGATGTGAACGGATTTATCTGGGTTGGAAATTATAGTAGCGGCAATGTAGTGAAAATGGATCCTGTGACGGGAGCGGTTTTGCTGACTGTTAACGCTGTTGCTGGCAGTCCTTATGGTTTAATTGCCGATCAATTTGGCTATGTCTGGGTTTCTAATAGGGGGGCGGGGAGAGTGCAGGCTATAGATGTGAATACCGGAACTGTTGTCAAATCAATTGTTATTAGTAATGGCGGACCGTATGGAATTGGGATGGATGTCAATGGAGATATTTTGCTCGCGACATGTTGCGGAAATGGCGTTTATAAAATTAACGGATATGGCACTACGGTTCCGGGGACAATTGCGAGTGGTTTTCCTAAATCTCTTGTCGGAGGAGTTTCAACAAGAGGAAGAGGAATTGCGTCTGATCTTAATGGAAATATCTGGGTGGGAAGTGACAATGGAGGGTCGGGAACGGTTTATTCATTTAAGCCAGACGGATCACAGTATTGTCCGCCTTATAACACGGGGCACAATACCGTTGGCGTAGCGGTTGATTCTAATAATAATGTTTGGGTTGTTCCGTACGACGGTCATGTTCTAAAATTAAGACCGGATAATGTGGCTACTTGTACCGCGGTTGTTTCAGTGATTCCTCCAGTAGTTTCTCCTATAGGATCTGTTTCTATTGGCGGCACTCTTTATAACTACTCTGATATGACCGGACTTCGGACAATTCCGCAAAATTTAAAAATTGGCGCAGGAACGATAGGCACACCCCTTTCCAGTACAAATACGTTTGAAGTATGTACAGACGGAACCCTAACTTGTACAAATTCATTGCCTTGTGCGGCTATCACCGTATCGCTGGCAGGTTGTACCCCAGACGCAATGGGAGATTGTGAGGTTCCGCTTGAAATTTTTTCTATTACAGCAGGGGATTATACGCTTAGTAATTTAGAGGTGGTCTATGGTAAGGAAGTTCCAATGACGGTTGGTGGGCTTGTGCCATGCGGCAGGGCTTGGGATGATTCAAGAACTTCATGGGACGACACACTTCCATGCGATATGTGTTTTTTTCTCTTAATGGTAAATAACATAATGAATTTTCTGTTAATGTTGGTGGCGGGCATTGCCGTGCTGGCGTTAATAATAACAGGGCTTTTATTTATAACTTCTTCAGGAGACTCTGAAAGAAAAAGTCATGCGAAAACAGCGCTCAAATATGTTATTATCGGATTTATAATAGTTTTTATTTCCTGGATCATAATTGATTTTGTTTTAATAGGATGGGGCTACTTAGATCCGCTTGGTGGAGAATGGAATGTTATTTGTGATTAAAATAAATAACAATGAATAATAAAAACCCTTTTACCGCGGCGATTATAAATTTCTTTTTCTGGGGGCTTGGGTATGTCTATTATGAAAAAAGAACTGTTTTCGGACGTCTTGTCTTTGCGGGATTTGTGTTTATTCATCTGCCTTTGCTTTATGGAACAAACTGGTTTGAAATTCCGGGAATTTTTACTTTCATCGGACACACAATTTTATCAATTGCTTTTGCTGTTGATATTATAAAACTGGCGAAGATAGAAGAAAAAAATAAAGCGGAACTCTCTTTACCTTCCTTGACTAAATAGGATTTTTTTATTAGAATGATATGGTTATGTCTGTAGATTGAAAGAAGAGCTTGTAAATAAATAACCTTTCAAATTTTATCCATAATGCACACTATTTGCATCTAAAGAAAGCTTTAAAATAACTCGGTTGTTCTTTATCTTTTTTCAGGTGTATCTGGCGCACATTCTGGCGAAATTATGAAATGTTATTTCTTTACAAATTCTAAGTTTTAAATTGTGAACTAGCCGAGGTGGCGGAATTGGTATACGCGGCAGGTTGAGGGCCTGTGCTCATTATGGGCGTGAGGGTTCAAGTCCCTCTCTCGGCACAAAAACATGTTAGCATTTTAACAAAAATGCAGAATAATTTTTCAGAACAGTCGAAAATTAAAATGGATAAATATGTTCATTTAGTTTATAAACTAAGCAGGAATTTCCCCAAAGAAAAACTATGTGGAGTTACTTCACAAATTCGCAGATCTTCATTGTCGGTAATCCTAAATTATATTGAAGGATTTGCTCGTCATAAAAAAGCAGTTAAATTAAACTTCTGGGAAATATCATACGGTTCTTTGAAAGAATCAAAATATCTTTTACATTTTTGCTTAATGGAGAAATACATTAATGAAAAAGAATATAAAGAAATGGTAGAATTAGCAGAAGAGATAGGAGCAATGCTTTGAAAGTCTATGCAATCTCTAAAAAAGGAGTAATGTTAAAATGTTAGTATGTTAAAATGTTAATATGATTTTCGCCGAGGTAGCTCAGTCGGTAGAGCAAAGGACTGAAAATCCTTGTGTCGGCGGTTCAAGTCCGCCCCTCGGCACAGAATTAACCCATAACAAATAACCAATAATTGATAACCGAGTTGATAACGGTGCCATTATTTTAAAAAAGCAACAAGGTGAATCTCGTTGCTTTTTTATTTCCTTTAATAATTCTTGAGCGGATGACCGGAGTCGAACCGGCGACCTTCTCCTTGGCAAGGAGACGTTCTAGCCACTGAACTACATCCGCAATTATTACTAGTGTAATATAGCATATATTTATAATATTACAAGTAGAGACGAGGCAGTGCCTCGTCTCTACGATGATCTTATTTGCCTTAAGTTAAATAATAGCCCATAATTATTGTGAGGTTATTTTTTTGTAAGCTAAGCTGAGCTAAGATGAACAAAACACAAAACAGAATAAATTCCAAATATGCGAAATATGCCAGTGTTTTTATATTGGCGATTTTAGCGGGAGTTGCCGTTTCTTTGTATAACTTTTCTGTTTTAATTATGCTTGCGTTGATTTTGTTTATCGTGATCTCTTTCAAATATTTCAATCAAGTTTTGACGCTTTTAATCCTATATCTTCCTTTTCAAATTGCGTTTAATATTATGCCGGGGATTGATCTTGCTTCGGGAAGAGTTTTTATTCTTTGTCTTTTTATGGTTTGGATGATCAAATCGCTTGCCGAGAAAAGATTTATAATAAAATTAAGTTTGCAAACTTTGTTAATCCTGGCTTTTTTATTCATAGCAATGTTTTCCATAACCCAAGCAGAAGATGGAGAAAGGGCAATTAGAAAAATACTTGTGTTCTTGTCTGTCTTTCCGTTGTATTTCATAATTACTTCAATATTTTCCCCCTTTATCAAAGGGGGGCAGGGGGGATTTCAGATAGCGCATATTCATAAAATTCTCAAAGCGCTTATTCTGAGCGGATTTATTTTGTCTATAATTGGAATAGTACAATTTACGCTACAATTCTTGATTGGCGTTGACCCGATAATGATCTTCTGGGGCAAATATATCGCGCCTGTTTTTTACGGCAACACTTTTGGAGCAGAGGTTGTTTCTAATCCAAGCTGGCTGGTGAATATCAGTGGCGCGACTGTTCTGCGCGCTTTCTCTCTTTTCCCTGATCCGCATATGTTTTCATTCTATCTCGGGCTTTTGATCCCGATTGTCTTGGCGATTGTTCTTTGTAATAAAAGTGATGTAAGCTGTTGTCTACATAGTTCTTTTTCGTCCCGCCGGAGTCTCTCAGCAGAGGACTCCGGCGATTTGCGCGCTTTTTTGTCGCAGTTCTTTGCTGAGAGACTGCGACGGAGCAATCTTTTTTTTAATTCCAAATTATTATATTTCATTCTTTTCGCAATGTTCCTCGCCGAGCTGTTCACTTTTTCTCGTGGCGGATATCTAGGGATGATCGCCGGTGTTGGCATTGTAATAGTTCTTCTTTGGCGGAAAATAAGTTTTAATAAAAAAATAGTTCTGGGATTGGCTTCCGCAATCGCGGTTATATTTTTGTTAACAACAAGCCAATCGGTCGCAAGCAGATTTTTGTCATCGTTTGATTTCAATGAGGGTTCAAATACGGAAAGAATTAAAAACTGGAACCAGGGATATGAAATGTTTGCGGATAATTTTTTGTTTGGTGTTGGCACTGGAAATTACTCCTTGACAATAAATCCAACCATTGCTTATCGGACTCCTGTTTACGCGCACAATCTATATCTGGACATCGGGGCGGAAATGGGAATCTTCGCGCTGATTATCTGGATAGCTTTAATAGCCGCAACAATATGGCAGTTGTATGAAGCGAGTAAAAATAGCGGTAATGAGTTTTTAAGAATTGTATCAGCAGGACTTATAGGTTCTCTCGTTTGGTTTTCCGTTCATTCATTTTTTGATACTCCGATTTACTCGCCGACGATCTTGGCGATTTTTACAGTGATTATTTCTTTGGCAATTTTAGTTAGTTTTCCTTTTCGCAAAAGGGGTTAGGGGGATTTCTGCGTAAAACTTAATATTTAATACTATGATTCTATTTCTAATAACATTTTTTTTCATCTTCGCTTTAATCTGCGCCAAGAATATCAGATACGGTATTTACGCTGTTATTTTTTTAATGCCGTTATATCTCATCAGATTTTCAATTTTCGGAATTCCGACAACGGTTTTGGAAATAATGATCTATATATTATTTTTAACTTTGGTTTTAAATTCTATCTTGCTTCGCCGGAGTTCTCTGCTGAGAGACTCCGGCGAATTTCGCGTTTGCTCTTGTAGAGAACAGGCATGCCTGTTCTCTACAGAGCGACTGCAACGGGGTGTAAATTATTTTAAAAAAAATAATTCTATTCTATTAATTGGAATTATATTGCTGTTTCTCGGTTTGATATTATCAATACTTCATTCGTCTGATTTAAGAACCAGTTTGGGAATATGCAAGGGCTGGTTTTTTGATCCGTTTTTATTTTTTATTGTTTTTATGAGTGTTATTAAAAAAACAGAACATATTAAATTATCTCTTGCTAGTTGGGTTCTTTCGGGAATTGCTGTTTCTCTGATAAGTATTATTTATTTGTTGAATAATGAGTTGACTTTTGACGGTCGTTTAAGAGCATTTTATATTTCCCCAAATTATCTTGCGATGTATCTGGCGCCGGTATTTTTAATAGTGTTATTTTTTCTATTGCGAGATTTGCATGCTTGGAGTGTCAAGCGGAGCGGAGCGGAGTTTGACCTGAAAAAACATTTAATTCTGTTTTCAGGTAGAACTCCGCTATCGCTACGCTCTACACTCCAAAGCGTAAAATTAAAACATATTAAGTATCAAGCATTAAATGTTGTTGTTTTAATCATTATTTTAATTCCATTATTTTTTACCCATTCTTACGGCGCGTTTTTGGGAATATTTGCGGTGGTAATTTGGCTGTTTTATAGAAAATACAAAGTTTATATTTCAAAGCAGTATTTGTCATTCCCGCAGTCACATTTGTCATTCCCGCGGAGGCGGGAATCCACTGCTACAATAAACGATAGACTGCGCGGCGGGCGTAAAATAAAAAAACAGTCATCTAAAATTTTGGTCCTAATAATTCTCATCGCTTTTGTTTCTATAACCGCCATAAAATTCAACCAAGTAGCAAACTCGGAAAACCGTTCCTCGCTCCACTCCCGTTTGATGATTTGGAACGCTTCAATGGAAATTATAAAAGACAATCCTATTTTTGGAATTGGTCCGGGAACTTTTCAGGAAGTTTATTTGTCATATTCGGAAAAATTTGACGAGCCATATCTTGAGTGGGCAGTGGCACAGCCGCACAATACATTTCTCGCTTTCTACCTGCAAACCGGTCTGATTGGTTTGATCGGATTTGTTTTAATTTTGTTTTGGTTTTTTCGTTTGGGGTTAAAGCGTAAAAATAATAATATTCAATATTCAATATTCAATATTCTAATATCTTTAATGATCTATATTCTGGTCCACGGACTTGTTGACACAATATATTGGAAAAATGATCTCTCGCTGATGTTTTGGTTGGTTGTTGGACTGCTCTTGACAAGTTCTCAAATCTATGATACAATACTCAGTCAAGATGAGAAAGGGAAAGAACATTGAAAATAGAATAAAGTTTAAAAAGAAGAGAGAGCTTTTTAAAATCGTTGTTTATTACTTGTTTTAAGCGCGCAATAAAAACAGGCGATTAAGATTTTCTCTTCTTAATAGCCTGTTTTTATTTTTCTCTTTGTAAAAGGGGGCTAGGGGAATTTTTAAAAAATATCTTTTGGCGAAAGGAATGATATGGAGGAGAGAGAGTAATTAAAATTATTTAAGAGATAAAGTAATAAATAGCTCTTCAAAATAATTTTGATCTCATCCGTATCATTTTCTTCGGCAACGACCGAAGATTAAAAAAACGAATGAGTTTGATTAAGGATTGTAAAGAAAGAGAGAAATAATCTTTGCTCAAACTCTCGTTTAAACATATATATGTTATAAGAAGTGCGCGGGAATTGAAAAAGCCTTTCAATTTCTTGCACTCTTTATAAAAGCAATTTATAAGAGTCAGTGCGAGAGGGTGTAGCGATACGCTCATCGCCGAGTTCTTTGAAAAAGGGGAAGGAAAATATAAAGCTCTTAAATCTCTGTGATCCATAATATCATAGTTTTCACCAAACTGTTTGCCAAATTTTATTTTGGCGGATGGTTTGGTGGAAATAAGGAGGGAAATGAATTTGTTCTTTAAAATAAGAAAATTATAGCGGAGAGAAAATTGGTTGGGAAAAATAAATTCCCCCTTTGTAAAAGGGGGCTGGGGGGATTTTTTCAATCAGTTTTCTCTCCGCTAACTGCGCTGTGTATAAAAAAGCGCGAAATGCGGAGAAGGAATAATAATTATGGAAGAAACAACCGACTCCCCAGCAAAGAGAACTGTCGTAGTCGCTCACGGCGACTTTGACGGAATCGTCAGCGCGGTTCGGCTGCTGGAACAACTTTGCATCCCCGCCGAGGATGCAAAGGTTATCTTCACCCAACCGTTTTTGATTGATAGGGTGGAGATTCCAGATAACATAGAACATATCTATGTTGTGGACCTCGCGGTGAACAACCGCGATCCGGAGATGACAGAGACTTTTATTGAGTCCCTCGGGACCCGATTGGAGGGGTGGTATGACCACCACCAAGGATGGTGGTCGGAGCATGTTCATCTTGATGGGCGGTTCCATATCGCAGAGGACGCAGAGGCATGCGCGTGTCTCTTCGGACATGGAAATGACCCGCTCGTGCAAGATGCGATTGCCACCGACACTCGTCATGGCGAGCTTTCCGAGCAAGCTCAGGTTATCGAGCACGCTTGCCGTGCCGATATGCACAATGACGGAATCCGAGTTGCCGCCGTGAAGTGGCTTCTCGGAGACTGGAGTCAGCGAGAAATTCTGGAAAACGCCGCGGAAAAGTACGCGGAAATCCAGAAAGAGACGGAGCGGCTTGCCGCCACCTACGAGGCGGATGACAATGTCGCGACAGTGGATGCTCGCTCCACTCCCGCGGAAAATTTCGATCTGACCCAGCTTCTGCTGACAGGTCAGAAAATCGCCGCGGTTGCTGCGATGGTGATTCACACCGACCCTCGCTCCGGCGAGAAGATGGTGACAGTCGCCACTCAAAGGAAAGTGAACCTTGTGGAGATATTCGGTCTCCTAAGCGGAGCGCCGTTCAGGGTAACTCTTCCGGTTGAAAGACTGGAAGAGGCAAAGAAGATTCTTCGGAATCTTCACCCATAAGAAACGAAGGGAGAGCGGAATCTCTCCCAAACCCATAGGAGGTGGGAAAATGAAAACAAAGTACAAGGAGGCTCGTGTCTCCCAAGTCGTTAAGCTGTGTTTTACTGCACAGTATAACGATGAGGGAAAACGACTCTGTACCTGCGGCAGTGGATTGCCGTGGAATATGTGCGGAGACACAAACGAATGCGGATGAACCTTGGGAATCTTCCGCAAAAAATTAACACTTTTGGAGGGAAAGCCGAGTTTGCACAACTTCGTTTTCTCTCCTCCCAATTTTTCCAAGTTTATCTTTTTGAAAAAATCTTTTTCGCAATGGAGTCCTGACGAAAGTCAGGCAGTGAAATATCAATAAACCTTTATGCAAATAACGCTTTACGATATTTCTTCCTTGCTTTCGCAAGGACTCCGATGAGAAAAGGTAAACTTAGAAAAGTCCTCAATTCCGAACTCTCGGGATTGAGGGTCTGAAATCCTTGAGTTGTGTTTTAAAAATACGGCAAAAGGTATTGCACATTGAAAAAGAAAGGGAATAATATCTGATCTAATCTTTTTAGATAGAAATTTGATTAAAAAATATTTTGATTAATTTTCTATCTAAAAGGAGGTGAAAAAAAAATGAGAAAACTGGAACTTTCTGCTGGTTACATTCTGATAGCGGGCGCTTTCTTGCTCGCTACAAATTGGTGGCCAGCGCTTCTCTTGCTGGGCGTGTGCCTAGTGGGAGATAGTATTGTTAACGACGACGAATCGTAATTTGATTCGTCGTTCAAAAATTCCCTTTCTTTTCTTTTTTCCAAGTTTATCTTTTTGAAAAACACACCTCATCCCTAACGGGATTACCCCTTTCAAGAGGGGAATTATAAAGGAAAATATAAAAAGACAAATTTAGAAAAGCCATCAAGAAAATCTTGAAAGTCTAAAATCCTTGAGCTGTGTTTTGAAAATACGGTGAGAGGTATTGCACATTGAAAAAGGGAAAGAAAATTGCTCTGTTGTTTATTACATCTCTTAAAAGAATAACGATCGTTAAAATTAGCAATGAATAATCTATTTGTTTTTTTACAATACAAAAAACAATTGGTTTATTCCTTGTTAGATTAGAAATAATTCCAGCAAGGGATTCCCGAATATTTTCGGGGTTGCACATTGACAATTTTTCCGGGCTGCTCTTATGCCCGCGACTGCGTTTATTTTTTTAGGCAGTAGTTTTGAAGAACTCAAAACCGCAGACAAGAAAGAGCAGGCTGTTTTGCGACGGCTTTTCTTGTGTGTGATGAATAAATATAGAGGTGGAAAAATGGAAACCATAAAAATAAGTGTGCCGAAGAAGTCTTCGGACATGCTTAAAAAAGAATTAAAGAAGAGAAAGATCCTCTTTTTTGTTTATAAAAAAGAGGATAAATGGGATAGAGGAGAGAAGAAAGAAGAGGTTATGGAAATCTTTGTAATTTCCTATTATCCCAATATGAGAAATTACAGTAAAATTTCTCATATTCTTGATAATATCTTTTTAAGATTTATCAAAAATGGGAACGAGAAAAAAAGTTGGTTTATCAGATGGCATCCTGAAGCCAACTACAGAAAGGAAATCGTTTCCAGGTGTGATCTTGCGAGATTCACATTTGAGAAGCACTGGATTTCTATAAAGAGCCTTTTTCTTTTTTTAAGAGGTGGAGAATAATGGAAGAAAAAAAACGAGTTGTAATTATTGCTCCGACACGGAGCACCTGTCTGAATATTTCTATGACGTTGAATAATGGCGCCATTGAAACCTTGCTTATACAGGAGAAAAGGAAGGAAATTTTTGAGGCAGTGGACAGACTGGACACCGGTGGATTCGGCGTTGTTGCCGGAACTGGCACGGGTAAAACCGTGTCGTTGCGCGACATTGCCAGAAAAGTGCTAGGCGAGAAACTGCAAATTGATGTAGTTACTCGTGAGCATGAGGCGACGAGTTATACATGGACATGTAATGTTCTTGTTATAACTCCAGGCGTGGCGCTTCACTGGTTGAAATCTCAAACAATCACAAAAGAGGATTTAATCGTGATTGACGAGATTCACCAGACAAGCGAGCATTTGGAATTCTCTATGGCGCTTGCTAAGAGAGCCGGATGTAAATTTGTCTGGATGTCGGCGACCATTGATCCGAGCATTTACTCGGAGTATTTGGGAGCTGGCACGGTCATTGAGTGTTCGGCTTTTGATCCGTCAAAAAGGTCGGAAGTTGAGTGCTCATGGGAAAGACCGGAGGATTTTCTTTCTTCCAGAGTGAGCGAATTTATTGAGGAAGGAAGAGCGGTCGCCGTGTTCGTACCAACTAGAGAGATGGCTGAAAGGCTATCTCAAAAATATGGCGGTTATGACAATCTCTATTGTGATTTTTATCACGGTGGAGAAAAAGCGGAGAAGCTTCGCCAGTTTTTAAAAGGCGATGTTACAAAACCGTTTATGGTCTTTATGACCATTGCCGGCGCGTCCTCATTGAATATTCCGGGGCTTGATACTGTGATCATAGTGGACGAAATGTATAAAGAAATTGTTCACTCCGGTGTCCGAGTTCTGGAAAAAGTTCAGCTTGGGAATAACGAACTCCTGCAGATGGGAGGCAGGGTAAATGGGAGAATGGAGGATTCGGAAATTTATATTCTGGGTCCCCGTTCAATTGGTTTCCATAACCTGAAACCCACTGCGCCGGAATTTGTGCTGGGCGATTTACAGCAGGTGGCGCTTACCTGCGCTCGTCTTGGTGTCAACGCCGGCGAGCTTGACCTGATTACTCCGATAGATCCGATTCGCTATGAGGCGGAGGTAAACCGTTTCAAAGCGCGCGGGATTATTGAAGCCGAGGGCAACGAGCTTACGGCTTATGGTAAAAAAGTAGAGCGTTTGCCAGTTGAGCCGTCTTGGGCTGAGTTAATAACTCAAGCTCGAGA
>Ga0164318_10004108_pt1 | contig 13898 bp, 8 predicted proteins | sample GuaBasSedimGuay9_FD_113734 | JGI IMG/M metagenome (GOLD analysis project Ga0164318, IMG submission 113734) | Subseafloor sediment microbial communities from Guaymas Basin, Gulf of California, Mexico - Guay9, Core 4571-4, 0-3 cm | ecosystem: Environmental > Aquatic > Marine > Hydrothermal vents >...
AAGATAGAGGTGCTTTTCAGAGACGCTGGCAAGAAACTGCTTCACCTGAAGCATACAACCCTGACGAAAATTTGAATTAAGAGTAATGACTCACATGAGCGGGTCCCCGTAATTTCGTGCCCGGTGAACTATTATCTGTTTTTGATTTCAGCTTTTCGTGAACGCTTGTCCTTAATTTTTACATCATATTTTACACTGCCTGATAAAAACCGGGCGGTGTTTTTTTTTGCGTCTGCATATGGCCTGCTTCTTGCTTCAGAATACAGGCAATGACAATGTTTTCTTGGAATATTTTTGGAGGTTTGTATTATGCTTAATAATAACTGTTTTCGGGTAGTATTGTTATGCCTTTTATTGGTCGTCCCATTTTCAGTAAACGCCGCCCAGGTCAAACTCAAGTGGGATGCCAATAACGAGGATGACCTTGCCGGATATAAGCTCTATTACAAGACCGGTTTATCAGGTGAACCATACAACGGTGCAGGCGCGGATCAGGGGGCATCTCCATTAATAGTGCCGCTTGCATCTCTAAGTGATGTCAATAATCCGGAATTCACACTGACCGGCCTGTCTGATAATGAAGTATATTACTTTGCTATAACCGCCTACGATACGGAAGGACTTGAAAGCGGTTATTCAAATGAAGTGGATGGACTTGTAATATCCCTGGATCAGGGGCCGAATCTGATATCCTTTTACAGGCAACCTGCTGATACGGATATAACATCGGTATTGAGTTCAATCTCCAACAAATACTCCAGAGTAACGGCGTTTATCAATAATAGCTGGAAAATTTTTATTCCTGAATATCCTGAATTGAGCACCTTGAACACCATGGAAACAGGAATCGGATACTTTGTGGATATGAATGAACCCGCAACATTATTAATGTATGGTCAAGCGGCATCAAACACAATTAATTTGAAAAATGGGCCGAATATGACAGGGTATAATATCCCTGATTCACATAATATGGCTGATGCGCTCAACTCAATTAAGGGGAAGTATGTATCTGTAAAGACCATTGTAGACGGTAACTGGAAGGTCTACTATCCTGATAATCCTGCGTTAAGCGATCTGACCGACATGGAACCCGGCCATGGGTACTGGATAGAGACTATTGAATCCTGCAACTGGTCATTGCCATAATATTTGGTAACCGTATTATGAAAGATCAGAATAAAACAAAAGAGCAACTCATAAGTGAATTGGAATATCTGCGCCGGCAGGCTAAAAAGCCGGTAACATGTGAAAGCGCAAGAACGCGGGCCGAAGAGGCCCTTACAAATAGCCGGCAGCTCTACCAGGCTCAGAAGATGGAGGCGCTGGGAACGCTCGTCGCCGGTGTGGCCCATGAGATAAATAATCCTATAAGCCTTCTCATGTTTGATATCCCTGTTTTCCAGAAAGTCTGGGAGGACTTCCTCCCTGTTTTGGAACAACAGGCAGAGGAAGAACCCGGAAGAAAATATGGCGGTCTTAATTATGATTTTCTGAAAAACAATTTAAGCCGGCTGATATTTGATATGGACATGGCTGTAAACCGGATAGCCAAGATTGTTACTGACCTGAAAAATTTTGCAAGACAGTCTAATGTCGCGGAAAAGAAACTGGTTCAGGTTAATAACGCGGTGGAAAACGCAATAAGACTGTCTCAAACCACGCTTAGGAAATCAAAGGTTCTCCTTGAGCTTGACCTTGCTCCTGATCTTCCGTTGATAAAAGGAAATATCCAGAACATAGAGCAGATCATCCTGAATTTAATCATAAATTCTGTCCAGGCAATAGACAATGGTCATGGAAAGATCAAGATTACAACCCGATTTCAAAACAGAGATGGGCGGATAATCATGTCCATATCAGACAATGGGCGCGGGATTGCTCCTTCAATTCAAGGCAGGATATTTGATCCCTTTGTTACTGATAAGCTGGCTGAAGGAGGAACCGGTTTGGGTCTGTCCGTCACTTACAGTCTTGTAAAGGCCCATAATGGAGGAATAACTTTTCAGAGTAAACAGGGTCATGGAACTGTTTTTACTGTGGTTTTTCCTACTGTTTTAAAAGGAAAAGCGACAAAGATCCTCGTTGTGGATGATGATGAATCAATCCGGCAATTACTTGTTCAGGCCCTTGCCGAGGATCGCCCTTATTTGCTGGATGAAGCATCAAACGGGATAGAGGCCTGCATCAAACTTGGGACATATCGGCCGGATATAGTTATCCTCGATCTGTTTATGCCGGAGATGGACGGCCTTGAAGTATGTCGAAACATAAAAACGGAACAAGAATTATCGCATATGAAGGTAGTTGTAACTACAGGATTTCCTGACCACCCCAAGTTGAAACAGATTGCCGAGCTCGGTTTTGACAATATTTATTATAAGCCTTTTGACTTCCCCGACTTTTTAGAGGTCATTGATAACATTATTATAAAAAGCGGGGATAACCCATAAACAGCACGGTCAGCCCGGATTTCTCACCTCCTTAGGGGACGAGGACAAAATAACATCCCCAATTAGGCGCACGGAATTTTTGTTCGTTTTCAAGGCGTGGTAACAGCCTCCTAGTGAACCATACAACTGTTACCGCAACGTAGAAGATGGACAAAAGGGCAGGCAGGACGCTCAGATTATTTTCTGTAAGTTCCCTTACAAAGGCCGGAGAAAAATCAGCAGTTCTTATAATTACAAAATATGGAATCTATCCCGGACAATAATACGCCTGTCCTCGTTGTGGATGATGACGAGGGGCTTCTCTCGAGCATCAAGACAACGCTGGTCAGTTTTGGCATGCCTGAACCGGCGCTTCTATCCGATGGCAGAGATGTAATGAAACTGGTCAGGGAGAGGCCGTATAAGTTGATATTTCTTGACTTGATCATGCCTCACATAGGCGGGATGGAAATTCTCAAGCAGATAAAGGAGGAGTTCCCTGACATAGAATGTGTGATAGTTACTGCAATAGATGAAGTCTCTTCTGCTGTCCAGGCCATTAAATTCGGCGCATACGATTACCTTGTTAAACCCCTTAACAGTGAAAAACTTATTATTGTCATAAATCGTGCCCTGGAGAGATTCAACCTCCGGCATGGACTATCACTTTTTGAGAGAAAACAATCTTTCAAGAATCTGATAAATCCCCAGGCCTTTAAAGACGTTATTACTGAGGATGAAGCAATGGCGCTGGTCTTTCACCAGGTGGAATCTATTGCACCCACGGATTACAGTGTGGTCATTTCAGGAGAATCAGGGACAGGAAAAGAGATGATTGCCAGGATTATTCATAACCTGAGTAATCGTTCAAAAGGCCCGTTTTTGGCCGTCAACATGGCTTCTTTTAATGATACCCTGTTTGAAGATGAGTTTTTCGGCCATATAAAGGGCGCATATACAGGCGCTGTGACCGAGAAAAAGGGTTTTTTCGAGACAGCTCAAGATGGCACGCTATTTTTGGATGAGATAACAGAACTGGAATCCGCCCTTCAGGGGAAGCTTTTAAGGGTGATACAGGAAAATGAACTTTATCGCCTGGGAAGCACAAAAACCAAGAATATAGATGTTAGGATTCTTGCGGCAACAAACCGTGACATAAATAAGGAAATTAATAAAGGCAGCTTCAGGGCAGATCTGTTTTACCGACTGAATATGTGTCATATTAAAATCCCGCCGCTCAGGGAAAGAAAAAAAGATATAGTTCCGCTGGCCCGCCATTTCTTGATGAAACACACAACTAAAACAGGTAAAAATATCGTTTCTCTGTCTCCTGATCTGATAAAAAGCTTATTGGAATATCCCTTCCCCGGAAACGTTCGTGAATTTGAAAATATAATAGCCGGAGCAATACTCTTAGAAAAAGGCAATGTCCTGAAACTATCATCCGCTCATAATCTTGCATCCTGTTTCGAAAACCATAAACAACATGATGAGCAATCATTCTCACTCGCAGAAATAGAAAAACGACATATATACAAAGTGTTGGATATAACACATGGTAATCGTACAAAAGCGGCAAAACTCCTTGAAATAGGTTTAAGAACGCTCCAGAGAAAATTAAAGCTATTCGGCGAAAAACCTGCTGCGACAAATTGACATAGTTTATGTCAATTTTATTTTCAGGGTTAATGTATTGGAATAATACGAAAATAATCTTCAGGTTCATATTATAATATGTCATAATGACATATTATGATTTCCCTCCTTGGTACTCACCTGTAAATAATGAAAACTGCTGTTCCCACCAATTTTTTGGCAAACCCTTTCATATCCTATTCGTATCCCTTTCAGCAAGGCTGCTGAGAATACTTTCTTTCGTATACCTCGTATCTGCGTAACTTTTCAATAAACATGGGTAAAGATTCCTGCATTCCCGCGTATGAGGGAATGACAGGCAGGCAGATATGTATCTACTACATGCCTTTTCGCCTTTTTACGACGAAGGGGATGAAAAACATAGGACAGTACGGTTCCATAAATGAACGATAATGTTATATTGGAGTAACGAAAAGTTTACACAACAAATCCTGTTTATTACACTTTGCAAAGGTCGGAAACCTGTGCTTGGTAATAATACCACGATTTATTTCAGTTCGCAGGAAACCTTAAGCGTAGCTCCTGATTCCCGGAACTTATCGAAACGCCGGTTTTCCGCGGCCCACCGGCCTCTGAACGCTGAGAACAATTGAGTTTATATTTTTAATAATTTGAGTCTATATTTATTCTTGGGGACTATTTTGTTACTGGCACGTATTGTGAATACTTATGAAGAGCAAAGGCAAAACTGCAGAAATGCGGCGACGCAAAACCACGGGTCTACAGCCGAAAGGCCATGATCGCCGGGTTGCCGAAGGTTATGACAAATTACGCCTTTGGGTAATTCCGCCCATGGGTTTTTTTTGTTTTTACATTCGTATCTTTATATTCAGGAGACCAGTTATGATGCTGTATAACAAAATCTTGTGTCTGCTTGTTATATTGTTTACAATTTTCTTTTCAAATATTGCCAGGGCCGGAATTTTCCCCCCTAACAGGATTGGCGGAACGGTAACGGTTGATGGAACCCGGATTACACAGGATACGGATGATGGCTACGTATTCACTGTGACAAGGCCTGACGGGGCCCCTTATCTGAATTGTGTGGGTAACCCTGCTGAAGATACGGATGGTCTTAATAGTTACAACTGCTATATCCTGGATATACCGCATTATGACCCTGAAGACGTGCCTCAAGGAGCTAAGGAAGGTGATTTAACAATTATCCATGTTTACAAGGATGGGGCGGAATTAACAATTACATCGCCGAGTAACGGGCGGCATATTAATAGTGGCGATGCTAATGTAATAGGTCTTACTGTAGAGTCGACTGTGGTTCAGTACGGCCTGGCGGTTGATACTGCCGGCCAGGGCGCTGTAACACCCTCCGGAGGAAGCTATGCCAGCGGAACGCTCGTTCAGTTGACTGCGAATCCCGATCCGGGCTGGCAATTCAGCCAATGGAGCGGCGATATTTCCGGAACCGCAAACCCTGTTGAAATCACTATGAATTCCAACAAGGCAATAAGTGCGACTTTTGTAGAAAGCGCGGGTAATAGTAATCCTGCAGGCGGTTATAGTAATGAAAATATTATCCCTTCCAATCAAGTAAATCAATCAACAAATGGAAATGGTATAATTACCGTTCATTTCAAAATAAAAGATCAGGACAATGATCCCTGTAATATTCATTCCTTTCAATACAGCATTAACGGAGGCAGCAACTGGAATGTTCCGGTTAATGGTGATAATTCTTTATCATTGAGCAATGGGTGGAAAGACAACAACACCTCAAGCTATAGTTCAGCAACCGATTATAACAGCGCTGAAGCACATTCATTCACCTTCAATACAAGGCATCAGGATGTCACCGGTCTTGATGGAAATGAACTGAGCGAAATACGGGTTCGGTTTAAGGTTAATGATGGGACGAATGACAGTCTCGCTTATGTTGTTACAGATAATTTTTCAGTGGACAATCGGGGTCCCGATGTCGAAATCACTTATGATGAGCCAAATCCATATAAAGATTCCGATTCCATAATAGTAACTGCAAACTTTACTGATTTCAGTCCGATATCCGGTATACCGAAAATCTCTATTGATTACGAAGGTGAGGATGTTGATGTGTCTGCTGCGAACATGAGCGAAGTAAACAAGGAATGGACATATTTAATTGACATTCCACAAGGGCATGATGGTAATGCCGTTATTACTGTAACCGGCAGTGACGAAGTCGGAAACCCGGTCGGCGCCTGTAGCGGAAACACCTTTATCGTTGATAATACGCACCCTTATTTTGAGGGATACCCGACGATAAATTATACCGATAAATCTATTATCGTAACATTCAGTGAAAATAATATGCGTAATACCGTAATTGAAAATAACTACAGCTTCAGTCCCTCTTTAAACTTTGCTACAGGGGGAAATGATATTGCAGAGCTTGGAGAAAATGCTTACAGACTTTCTATGGCCTCAATTCCGTACCATATAATTATCACATTAACTGTGAATGAGGTGACCGATCAGGCGGGAAATACCTTAACCCCTAAGATTGTCAGACTAAACGATAATGATAATGATGCCATGGCAGATGATTGGGAGGCAGATAACAGCGTTGATGCTCCGGAAGGTGATCCTGACAATGATGCCCTGACAAATCTGGATGAATATCTTAATAACACGGATCCGAATAACTCAGACACTGACGGAGACGGAATGTCTGACGGATGGGAAGTAAATTATGGCCTCGATCCAACTGATAATACAGGTGATAATGGTGCGGATGCCGATTTTGATCATGATGGCTGGACCAATGCGGAAGAGTATGAAAACGAGACTGATCCTGCAGATGATAATTCTCATCCTGCAGCTTCACCGCCTGAAATAGTGGAGAATATTCCTTATTACGGAGCAGGGATTGGAAATGATATTACTCGTATTCCCAATAACTCTTCCTTCTACGTGCGTGTTGAAGATAGCCAGGGGATAAACATTGAGGATACCGGCAGCATTGTTTTTATAATAAATGATGGCGTTAACGAGTTATATACAAGAGATTTAAGTAATGATACTGTTATCAGGGTAATTAAGCTGACAGAGGATGATAATACTGAAGTAACAAAACTCTGGGCGGTTTATGACAGGTCTAAGGAAGATAACCTCGGCAATTATGATTATGATGCCCAGGTCAATATAAAGGTGAACATAAAAAACAGGAGAAACGCCCAGATCGGAACTGCGCCTGACTATGATTTCAGGATTGAATCAGAGGCGGAACATAATAAGGCTCACGCTCCCGGCAAACTCCCTGAAACCGGCGATGTCGAAATTGATGACCCTGATCTTGAAGATTCTGAATATTCTTATGATACAGGTATCCAGGTAATTGACGGCGACCTTGAGGGAGCAAAAATTATTTATAACAGCAATGAACCGGTATTGCCCTCATTCGGTCCGATAAACGAAATTCCCGGGGCTGACGACGATCCGGGACAACCTGTTCTCGGTAATAAAAACAATCCTTCAGATAGTATTATTCTGAACTTCCAGCCGCCGACCGTATATAATACGCCTGTGAAGGTCATTATTCCATGTCCGGGACATGCAGATGTAAATGGCCTTTATGTTTTTCTGTATAAGGGTGCGAACTGGATACCGGGCTGTGATAATAAAGGTAACGTAATGACAGGTGGTGATGGCTGGATGGTGCCTGGTTCCAGAGTAAATCATAATAATGGAGATCCATCCACGATTGAAATTAAAGTTTACCACCAGGCTCCTGTAAGGGCAGGAAGTATTTGGGATTAGCAGTAATTAATAATTCTTCATTTGGCATCTTTCATTTTGAGGTAAAAGTAGTTGACGCTTTTATTGGAACTAAAAATTGTAAATTGCAGAAAAGGCTTATAACCTCTTAAATCAGCGGCAGGATGCCGCCGCCGCTTTTCTGCCAAGTGTAAAGTAAAAATGAAGGATACCCTTCATTACAGTAAAAAAAGGGGGCGCATTGCATGCGCCCCCTTTTTTGTGTTCCCTGCATCCTTGCAGCTTATAATTATGATTGCAATTATATAATTAGATTATTAGACTTCAGAAAAATACAAATAAGATGTTTTTTTTGAGAAATAACCTCTGAAATATAATGCCTGGGAACCCTAACCATACAGGTCAAAATTAATTACGGAGAAAATATTGGCTCATTTAATAAAACCACACGGTGGAGAACTTAAAGATTTACTTGTAGATGAAGAGAGGTCTTTAATGCTGAAAGACCTTTCCCTGCATCTTTCCTCGCTTACATTATCCGGACGTCAACTATGTGATCTTGAGCTTCTGATGAATGGAGCTTTTTCACCTCTTTCCGGTTTTATGACGAATCCTGAATATGAATCGGTTATTGACAGGATGCGGCTTCAGGATGGAACTATATGGCCAATTCCCGTATGCCTTGATATAACGGATGTCGAAGCTGCAGGATTGGAAGCTGGTCAATCCGTGGCGCTCAGGGATCCGGAAGGTTTTATGCTGGCAGTGATGCATGTTGAAGAGATATGGCCCATTGAAAAAGAAAGAGAGGCCCGAGAGGTTTACTGCACCCTGAATGAAACACATCCCGGTATAGATCATCTTCTTCATCATACCGGCAGCCATTATATCGGAGGTAAGATTGAGGGAGTAAGCATGCCCCTTCATTTTGATTTCAAACATCTCAGGTTGACTCCTGCTGAGGTGCGCAGCGCCTGTGCGAAGTTAGGTTGGCGACGAATGGTGGGACTCCAGACTCGTAATCCTCTCCATCGCGCCCAGTTTGAAATGACTTTACGGGCCATGAGAGATGCAAAGGCCGGTCTGTTATTGCAGCCTGTAATCGGATTTACCAAACCAGGTGATATTGACTATTACACGCGAGTCCGATGTTACCAGGCAGCAAGTCCTTATTATACTCCAAATATGATGTTCCTGTCTCTATTGCCGCTTGCCATGCGAATGGCAGGCCCTCGCGAGGCCCTGTGGCATGCATTGATACGTAAAAATTATGGCTGCACTCATTTTATAGTTGGCAGAGATCATGCGGGGCCTGGGCTTGATAAGGATGGAAAGGCATTTTATGAACCTTATGAATCCCAGGAATTATTGAAAGAATATCAGGATGAAATCGGGATAAAGATTATTCCCTTTGAAGAGATGGTCTACGTTCCTGATAAGGAGAAATATATCCCACGGAGTGAAATATCAGCTAATGAAGCAATTAAAACCCTTTCGGGGACTGAACTCAGGAATTTATTGAGGTTCGGACGTGATATTCCTGAGTGGTTTACATTTCCGGAGGTAATAACAGAACTGAGAAATGCATATCCCCCAAAACACAAACAGGGTTTTACAGTATTTTTAACCGGTTTGTCCGGGGCCGGCAAATCTACTATTGCACAAGTCCTTCTTTCAAAATTTCTTGAGATGGGAGACAGGCCGGTAACCTTGTTGGATGGTGATATTGTGCGAAGGCATCTTTCAAGTGAGCTTGGATTTTCAAAAGAACACCGTGATATTAATGTCCGGCGTATTGGTTTTGTGGCTAGTGAGATTACAAAAAACAGGGGAATTGCGATATGTGCGCCTATTGCTCCATACAGCCTTTCAAGGAGACAGGTCAGAGAGATGGTTGAGCAGTATCCGGGGGGGTTTATTGAGGTTTATGTTGCAACACCTCTTGAAATATGTGAAAACAGGGATCGCAAGGGGAGCTATGCAAAGGCACGGGCAGGCATGATTAAAGGCTTTACAGGGGTTGACGATCCCTATGAAACCCCGGAAAACCCGGATGTCAAAGTGGATACAACAGAAATTACTCCGGACGAAGCTGCCCAGGAAGTGCTTTTAGAATTGCAGCGGCAGGGATACCTGAAATAATGGTTGCCGTTTATGGGTTCAAGGTTCCATTCTTACCCATAGTCTGCATTTACGAGAAAAGGGTTATCTTTGGCAGATATAAGGAACGAGGACAAATTAACTTCCCTAAATCTGTGCGCCTGCCTGGGGATGTTATTTCGTCCTCGTCCCTGATCCGGATTTTGGAGCTGAATTGGCATTTGCCTGGGATTCGCGGAAGTTCTCTCCCCCTGTTGAATTATTACTTAGTGTCCATCCATAAATAGGATAGTTTGTTCGAGATCAAGGCGCTCTAAAATTTTAACCACAGGAATACATTGATTATTTCGAGGATTAAAATTTTAGCGCAATGCAGATATCGGGCAGGTAAGCGAGCCCGCGAGACTCCGAAATAGCTGTTTATGGATGGGCGCTGCCTGAGCCTTGCCCGGTTATTTCTATTCCGATTCCTGGTTTATGGCTTTAAGCCGTGTTTTGTTTGCGGGTATAGTTATAGTATTAGCTATTAAATGAATGCGTTACAACCACACAGGTTGAAATAACAAGGTATATTTATTGCATGTAAATTATCCGGCAGTTTTATTCCAACCGTTCAACGCTCTCAGTACACGATTTCCGGTATGGCGAATATTCAAACACAGATGTTGGAACGTTTTGAAGCTGGTTTATTTAAGTTACAGAAGCAAGTTCAGCAGGAATTATCTGAGGGATGGAAATATAGTCTATGGAAAAAAATAAATATCATACACTTCTAATCATGCCTTCAAGCCCAGGAAAAAAAATTATTAGACTTTCCCTTCCAAGCTTTTACTGGAAAATGATTTGTGTGGCAGCGGGGCTAATTTTGTTGTGGGCCGGAGTAGGTACCTGGAGTTTATTTTATCATGTTAAAATTACAAAACGATGCTGTCTTTTAGAAAAAGAGAAACAAACGGCCAAGTCTCAGTTAGAAGAAGAGAGACAAAGACTGACTTATTTAGACGGGCAAATAAAAAAAATCCGGAAGCAGGCGGTTTTTATTCAAAAGTTCCTGGGAATGGAACCACACGTCCCCGGAAAAGGGAAAATAGGCCAGGGCGGTGAAGAAGTTTCGCCAAAGGTTTTTTCTCTTCCTCCTGATTTACAATCATCCGTGCACCCAACACCTTTAAATCTTGCCTGTAAAGAAATATCTGGATTTCCTTCCCCAAAAGAAATTGATTCAGTCTCGCTCAATTTAAATCAAATAATCGAAACATTACAAATAAAACAAAAAAAATTGGAGTATATTCCTTCTGTTTCTCCGGTAGATCCGCAAAAATCATGGATTTCATCTCCTTTTGGTATAAGGATTAGTCCATTTACCGGGAAAAAACAGTTGCATTTAGGGATAGATATTGCGGCATGGAAAGGAACCCCAATCATGGCTCCTGCAAAAGGGAAGGTAGTGTCCGTGAAAAAAAGAGGTCTTATGGGGTTAACGGTAACAATCAGACATGATTCAATCTATACGACATTATACGGTCACTTGCTCAAAAGCAATGTCAAAAAGGGCCAGGTGATCAAGCGGGGGGACGTGATTGGATATATAGGCAATTCAGGAAGAAGCACAGGTTATCACCTTCATTATAGTGTCAAGAAAAATGGCAAGCATGTAAATCCCTTTCCATATATGGTGGACTGGGATAATAATCATGCCCTTTTTGTGTCATCAGCAAAATAATTGCAGCCGTTCGTTAGTCTCCATCCGGAAATGAGGATTTTTGTTCAAGATCAAGGCATGCGAAAAACTTAACCGCAAGTATATATGTGATATTTCGTGGATTATTTTTTCTGCATAACGCAGAGATTGGGTAAAAAGACCATTCCTGGATGGGCACTCGCTAAACCGTTATTTTTATATTTCCTGTAATTGGTTGGAGACAGAAATGAAAATTGGGAAAACAAAAAAGAAAGAATTGGAAGTAAGCACTTTCATTGGTAATAATGCTAGTTTTGAAGGAATCCTGATATCTCAGGAAGGGTTGCGTATTGATGGCAGGGTAAAAGGTAAGGTTGAGTGCAAAGGCCCTCTTATAATTGGGAGTGAAGGCAAGGTTGAAGCTGAAATTATAGCTGAAACCGTGTCTATTGGCGGAAAATTAAACGGCAATATTACAGCCAGCAAATATCTGGAAATCAATGAAAAAGGAAAGGTCTTTGGAGATATTACAACTGCAAAACTTGTAATTGGAGAGGGTGTTGTTTTTGAGGGGAGATGCAAGATGATTTCAGAAAAGCAGGGTATGGCAGATGATATTGATGCCACAACCCTCCCAACGCAGGTTGTTGCTTCAAATTCATAAGACTTTTATTTTATATCAGAGTTTATTTGGTTATATCTATTAACGGCCTTAAGCAGACTGTCCTTGTTATCGGTTATCAATATTTCAATATTCCTGTCAATCCACCTGACAGTCCTTGAAATCACGTTGCCGGGCCCTACCTCTATAAACAGATCATTTTTATTATTCCTTAATTTCTTTACCAGATTGACCCATAGAACAGGGTGGCTCAACTGCCTGCTGATAATATCCTTTAATTCCCATTTGGTATGTACGGGTTTCAATGAAAGGTAGGAGAAAAGAGGTATTCGCGGATCATTGATGAAATCCGTGTTGATTTTTTCCGATAAGCGTATACTGCTCTGTTTCATAAAACCGGAATGATACGCTGTTGCTGCAGGTATAGTATATGCGTCCAGGGCATTTTCCCGGAGAGAAATCTCCATAACCTTTCTGATTGACGGAGTAAGCCCGGAAATTATTATTTGACGCCGGGTATTCAGGATAGCAAGACCGACATTTCCCACTTTTTGACAGATTTTTTCAACTTTTTCAGAGGAAAGCCCGAAAATGACCGCCATGCTTCCATCAATTTTTTCTCCTTCATCGAGAAGAATTTCACCTGCCCTTTTCACGAGATGGAGCCCATCTGCGAAATTAAAACAGCCTGCGGCATAAGCGGCGGCATAAAAACCCGAGCTGTATCCGGAAGCCATATCAGGAGTGATATTATTTGCCTTTAAAAGGTCGGTTAAAACGCAACTGACCGTATAAATCGCTAACTGGGCATTAAGGTCGCTTGCCAGCTTTTCCTCAGGCCCTTCAAAACAAATCCTGCTTAAAGAAAAGCCAAGAAGGTTATCAGCCTGGTCAAACATTCTTCTTGTCTCTTTATATGCCTGATATAAATCATGGCCCATTCCCACTTTTTGAGAGCCCTGACCCGGATATAAAAAAACTATAGACGATTTCAAGATAATTTTCCCTGGGATTTGCGCAAATTTTTAATTGTCTTCTTTATCCAGGAGCATACCATATTCCTGAGCGTATTTGTCTAAGAAAGGGGCGAGTTCATTCAGTATCTTTCCGGCTTCGGGTTCAGTACCCTTTAGTTTGATCTGTTGCAATATGTCACGATAGACGCGGGGATTATCAATAAGCGGACATGGCCTTCTGTGGTCGGCATTAAAAGGATGCATTTCTCTTAACATATGAAAAAAGGGAGAATCGAGAATCTCAGTGAAAGAGTGTTCCCTTATATTATCAGTACTAAAGTGCGCGAATACACAGGGTTCCACATCCCCGTTTGAATTGACGTGAACATATTTTTTTGGTGACATGCAACCTTCGAGTATGTTGCCGTCATTCCAAAACATAGCAAGTAATATGGGATAACGCCGTCTGAGCTCCTTTACTCTTTTTGTCATGTAGATGCGCTGAGCCGGTGTCGGCATAAGATCAAGAACTGCTTTGGTCCCGACAGGGATATACTGGAAATACCATCCATAGAGAAATCCCATGTCAATCATAGTCCGGATGAACCTGTCACTAAGTATTACATCCAGATTTTCAGTTGTGGCTGTAGTAGAAAATGCCGCAATCCCTCCCAGCCTTTTTATATATTCCATGTTTCTTTTGATCTTGGCAAATGTGCCTTTACCCCGTCTACGATCCG
>Ga0164318_10004109_pt1 | contig 13897 bp, 8 predicted proteins | sample GuaBasSedimGuay9_FD_113734 | JGI IMG/M metagenome (GOLD analysis project Ga0164318, IMG submission 113734) | Subseafloor sediment microbial communities from Guaymas Basin, Gulf of California, Mexico - Guay9, Core 4571-4, 0-3 cm | ecosystem: Environmental > Aquatic > Marine > Hydrothermal vents >...
CCCTCGGCAAGGCGGAGATATCCTTCAACGACGGCCGCGTGCTCTCCCTTCCCTGCAAGGGCAAGGGTTTCACGGCGAAGTTCAAGGTGAAGTCCGACGGCTGGTACTCCATCCACCTCTGGGACGAGGACGGCGTGAAGAACGGGGATCCGCCCCGCCACACCATCACGGTGGTGCCCGACCGACCGCCCCAGATACGCCTCATCAGGCCCAACGGCGACATGACGGTGGCCCCCTCCCAGGAAGTGGTGGTGGCCTACCAGGCCTCCGACGACTTCGGCCTCGCCTGGATAGAGGTGGTCTTCAGGCTCAACGGCGGCGATGAAAAGGTGGCCGACCACTGGGACGTCCCGCCGGGCTCGCGCCTCATCGTGGACCAGTACATCTGGAAGCTCGCCGCCTTCGGCTTCAAGCCCGGCGACAAGGTGGCGTGGTTCCTCCGCGTGAAGGACGGGGGCTCCAACCCGCCGGTTATGGGCAGGCTGCTCAACCTGTTCGTGGTGAGCGAGGAAGAGCTCCTGAAGCGGCGCACGGGCCTCCTCGAGGACCTTCAGGCCAAACTCGCCGCCCTCATCAGGATGCAGAAGGAAGCGCTCGGCAGGACCGAGAAGATAAGCGCCCTGCTCGAGGCGGGCGAGACGGACGACTTCGCCTCCCGCTGCCGCGCCCTCGCCGCCGCCCAGGAAGCGGTGCGCCTCCGCTGCAAGGCCATAATCGGCGAACTCGCCGACCCCATGTTCGAGACGCTCCTCATAAAGCCCACGCTCCAGAGGCTCTATTCCGGCCTCATGGTCACCGCCTCCGAGCAGGTGGACGCCCTCGCCGGAGCGGCCTTCGACGAGAACCGCAAGAAGGCCGCCGACGCCCTCGCCGCCACCCAGCAGGCGATAATCGCCGAGCTCGAAAAACTGCTGGGCCGCCTCCCCTCCATCATGGCGAAGCTGAAACAGGGCATGACCCCCGAGGAGATAGCCGAGGAGTTCCCGGAGAAGAAGCTCGAGTGGTACAAGGAGAAGATAAAGGAATTCATCGAGGAGCAGCGCAAGGTAATAGAGATGTCCCGCGAGCTCGAGCGCATCCCCCCCGAGGACTGGACGGACCGCGAGCGCGAGATGCAGAAGGAAATCGAGGAGATAGAGGAGAAGTGGCAGAAGTTCTTCGAGGAGAACCGCGACGACTTCTCCAAGCTCCCCTTCCAGGACTTCTCCGACGGCTCCCTCATCGACGAATTCGTGGAGATATACGAGGCCGTCACCGTGGCCTACGAGGCCATCAGGAACAGCGACTTCGATATAGCCGTGCCGGTGGAGCAGGCGGGGCTGGAGAAGGCCGAAAAACTCGAGCACAACCTCGAGGCCTGGCTCCCCGACACTCCCGACCGCGACAAGTGGTCCATGGAAGAGCCCCCCGAGCAGGAAGAGATCCCCATGGCCGAACTTCCCGAGGAACTCGAGGACATAGTGGGCGACCTCATCGAGGAAGAGGAAGACATGGCGGACGACATAGAGGACATCTCCTCCTCCTGGACCGACTCGCTCGACGAGGGCGCGGGCTGGGACTGCTTGGACGGCCCCATCTCCAACATGTCCGCCAAGGGCAAGACGGGCAACCGCATGCCCAACAAGAGCGAGATAGGCGGCCGGTCTGGCGAGGGCCGTTCGGGCAAGGCCAGCGGCCAGATGGTGGAGAAGAACGCCACCGGCAAGGGCGGGCGCGAGACCCCCACCAGGCTCACGAAGGACCCCTACGAGGCCGGTGAGGTGAACGACACATCCAAGGACCCGGTGAGCGGCTCCACCGGCGGCGGCAAGGTCAGCGGCCAGGGCGGCGAGGGCCTCCAGGGCCCGCCCCCGCCCGAGGTGAAGAAGGAACTCGGCAGGCTCGCGGGCCAGCAGGCTCAACTGCTCGCCCGCGCGGAGAAGCTGCTCCACGAGCTGCGCCGCAGGCGGTTCCCCACCCGCGAGGTGGAGCGCGCCATAGAGGACCTGAAGGAAATCGAGAAGCAGCTCCGCGAGGGCGCCCACCGCGACCTTGCCGGCAAGCTGCGCGCCGTCGTCCAGAAACTGCGCGACGCCCGCAAGACCATAGACGAGCAGGTGCGCATCAACCGCGAGCGTCTCAGGCGCATGCCTCAGCGCGACCGCGAGGGCATCTCCGGCTACGACGAGGACGAAATCCCGCCCGACTACAAGGAACTCGTCGAGGAATACTACCGAGCCCTCGCCGAGGAAGAGAAGAAGGGCGACTGATCCCCGGAGGCGAACATGAGAAAGAGGCCGCTTTTGTTGCTGTTGCCGTTCCTCTTCGCCGCCTGGACGCTCTGCTCGGGCGAGGAGACCACCCCCGCCCCGCGCACCACGCCGCCCCGCAAGCACGCCAAGCCGGTGCTGAAGCCCTCGCCGACGCCCACCCCCATCGTGGTGTCGAAGAACCTCGTGAAGAACGGGAACTTCGAACAACGCCGCCCCGATCACCCCTCGCCCCTCTACTGGCAGCTCTGCGACGGCCTCACCACCTTCCACGAGAAGTACGAAGGCCGCGGCTACCTCCTGAGGATTGACACCACCGTCCCCAAGGAACAGGCCCGCGCCCGGTGGCTGGTGATGAAGAAGCTCGGCGTCAAGGCGCCTCCCGCGCCCCGCAAGGGCAAGGTGAAGAACAGGTTCGACTGCATCGGCGCGGTGGACGGCGTGCACTACTTCAGCGACCCCATCCCGGTCAAGAAGGGCGCGCGCTACAAGTTCTCCATCCGCCACAAGAGCAAGACCGGCCCCATCACCTCTCTCTTTTTCCCCAAGATATTCGTCAAGGGCTACGGCGAGGTGGTCAAGAAACGCAACATCCGCCAGCCCGACGGCTCCGTGAAGCAGGAGACCGTCACCGAGGTGCGCCAGGTCTTCAAGTGGTATCTCGCCTGCCGCAATCCCGAAGGCGTGTGGATGAAGAACGAGGAGTGGATCCCCTGTCCCATGCCCGGCAACGTGGACTACGTGAAGATATGCATCTACGCCTACTGGCCGGCCCAGAACTACTACTTCGACGACGTGGAGTTCTATGAAGGCAAGGATCCCCCGAAGAACAACGGCAAGTAGCCTCTCCCGCCTCGCGTCCGCCGCGATCCCGCTCCTGCTCGCGGGCGTCCTCCTGCTCGCCGGGCCTGAGCTCCGCGGCGAGGCGCGCTGGTGGAACTCCGCCTGGAAGTACAGGCGCAAGGTGGTGCTGAACAGGCTCGCCCAGCGCTGGCCGGACGCGCCCGCGGCGTGGGTGAAGTTCCTCTGCGCGGGCGCCTTGAAAAAGGACGGCTCCGACCTGCGGGTCACCACCAGCCGCGGCAGGCCGGTGAAGTGCGCCCTCAAGGGCATAGGCCCCGGCGACGAGGCGCTCGTGGTCTTCGAGGTGGACAAAGCCGAGGACGAGTACTACATCTACTACGGCAACCCCTCCGCGAAGGCCCTCCCGCCGTGGGATCCCAAGAGGGGCCTGCTCTTGGAGACGCGCAAAAGGGGCCCCGGCAACCCCGTCTCGTGGGCCGCCATGCAACGCATATTGCAGAAGTCCACCTACGTTTACGGAAGGGGATACCGCCCGAAGATATTCGACGGCTACAACCCCTTCGGCCCCAGCGTGGACTACGTCTCCATCTACCGCGGCTGGCTCCTCGCCCCCGTCTCAGGCCGCTACACCTTCTGCACCGCCTCGGACGACGCCTCGTTCATGTTCATAGACGGAAAGCTCGTCTGCCAGTGGCCCGGCTACCACGGCGCGGGCGCGGGCCTCTGGGGGCGTTTCTCCGGCACCATAGTGCTCGAGAAGGGCATGCACCGAATCGAGTACTACCACCTGCAGGGGAAGGACGCCTCCGCCTGCGTGGCGGGCTGGAAGCAGCCGGGCCAGGAGAAGAAGGACGTCTCCCTCATTCCGGACTGGGCCTTCCCCGGCCTCATCGAGGCCAAGGCGCACGGCCAGGAAGAACGCTCGGCCCCCCTCAGCGCGGACTTCACCTGCGCGGTGCGGGCCGACCTCCAGCTCGACGACTTCTCATACCAAATGGCGGCCTTCACCCCCCTGGCCCGCGCGCGGTCCGGCGTGAAATCCTGGCGCTGGGACTTCGGAGACGGCGGAGTCTCCCGCGAGGAGAAGCCCGTCCACGTCTTCCTCTCTCCCGGCGTCTTCCCCGTCACGCTCGAGGTGACGGACGCCAAGGGCCGCAAGGCCTCCGTTACCCACCGCGTCCAGGTGATATACGTGGTGAAGCCGAACGAGCGCTCCTATCTCGTGGAGCGGCGGCTGAAGCGGTTCGAGCCCTTCGTGAAGGACTACGAGGTGGACAAGCTGGACGCCATGTCCGTGGCCGCGCTCTGGACGTTCTACGACAGGGCGGGCAAGGCCGCAGAGCTGAAGAAGCTCGCCCTCGCCGCCCTCCGCCTGCTGCCGCGCCTGCCCGCCTCCCAGGTGGAGGATCTGGCCGTCAAACTCGGCGACTTCCTCGATGCGGACCTCGACATGCCCAAGAAGGCCCTCGAGGCCTACGAGGTCATGCTGAATCTGCCCTCGAAGACCGGCCGCGCGAAGGGATACATAAAGATGGGCGACGTGTGGCTCTTCAGGCTCGAGGACGCCTCCAAGGCGGAAGAATACTACCGCAAGGCGCTGGAGCTCGTCAAGGGAACCCGCGCGCCGGAGGAACGCTTCTCGTTCGTGAGGCTCGGCGACTGCGCCCGCTTCAGGGGCGAGTACGACCCCGCCATGGAGTGGTACGCGAAGGCGGAAGCCATACTGCTCTCCGGCCGCACCCCCCGCCAGACGCTCACCCTCCGCGGCGCCTACGCCCAGAGCGTGGAGTCCTGGCTCAGGCGCAAGAACTACGACGCCGCCGCCAAGGAGCTGGACATGTGGGAGTGGGAGTTCCCCACCGACCGGCTCGAGGGATATTCCACCTTCCTGCGCGTCAGGTTGTTGATGGCCCGCGGCAAACTCGACGACGCGGTGAAGGAGGCCGAGATACTGTGCAAGGTGAACCCCCGCTCCAACTACGCCGACCGCCTGCTCATGAAGGTGTACGAGTGCTGGATGAAGAAAGGCGACAAGATGCGCGCCGCCGCCGCCCTGCGCCGCATAATAAAGGACTATCCCACCTCGCCCCTCGTCCCGGAGGCCAAGAGCAAACTCGCCGCCCTCCGATGACCCCGCTTTCGACGCCCCGAAAACGCCTTATAATCCCTCCCTGTCCCGCTTCGGAGTGAGGAAAAATGAGGAAGCCCATTCTCCTAGCGCTGTTGCTGTGTCTCGCCCTCGCGGCGCCCGCCGCCGCCGAGAGGAAGAAAAAGCAGGAAATACCCGAACTGCCCGACCTGTTCAAGAGCATCAGGAAGGGCGTGGTCTGCCTCACCGCCGCGGACCAGAACGGGGACGACCTCTACGCCACCGGCATCGTGGTGAAGGGCGAGGCGGAGAAGGCCGTTGTGGCCGTCTCCCTCACCTACGTCACCAAGGGCTACTCCAAGTTCAAGCTCCACTCCGACCTGAAGAAGAACTACCTCTCCGCCAAGAAGGGCAAGGACAAGAACGACTTCGCCCACAACATCCGCTTTCTGGAGTTCGCCATCAAGGGCTCGCGCAAGCGCAGCTTCGGCTCGTTCGCCGACCGCGCCCTCCCGATAGCCTCCCAGCCTCCCGTGCCCGGCCAGAAGGTCTTCATCGCCTGCGCCATGCCCAACGCGCAGCCCGCCATGATACTCCCCGCCGAGATAGGGAACGAGGTCAGGCCGGAGGGCCGCGACGCCGTTTACTTCACCCTGGACTTCGACGTCCCCATCCCGAAACGCTTCGCCTTCCTCGGCGCTCCCGTGGTGAACCGCATGGGCGAGATAGTGGGCATATACAACGTGGACATGAACCCCGCCTACTCCAAGCTGGCGGGCGCGATAACGGACACGCCCCTCGTCCACCCCGCCGCCGCCCTCCAAAGCGGCCTGAACGCCGACGACAAGTTCCCCAAGCGTAAGGGCCTCCCTCTCTCCAACAGGCTCACCGGCCACTGGCTCCCCGTCCGCTTCGGCCCCCTCACCCCCGCCTGGCGCGAGGCGATGAACCTGCCGTCCTCCCGCAAGGGCGTGGTGGTGACCTACGTCTATCCCGACGGCTCCGACTGCGGCCTCAGGGTGGGAGACATAATCGTCCGCATCGAGGGCGTCCCCGTGAAGGCCGACAACTGGAACGAGGCCGGGCAGTTCACCATCATCTTCATGAGGCTCTCCCCCTCCGACAAGTCCGGCGACACCTGGCGCACCTCCCTGAAGGTCATCCGCGACGGTGAGGAAACGGACGTGGACGCCGCCATGCCCTCCATCGAGAGCACCAGCGGCGCGCCCTACAACTGCATGAAACTGGGCATACAGTTCGTCGAGCTCGGCCGCGTGCGGCGCATAATGAACGACTTCTCCGAGGCCCTCTCCGGCGTCCTCGCGAACCGCGTGGCCGGCAGAAGGCTCACCCTCGCCGTCGTCAGGGGACTGATGGGAACCGTGGTGAAAGAGGTCAACGGCCGCAAGATAAACTCCCTCGACGACCTGAAGGACGTCATAGAAAACTCCGGCGCGTTCACCTTCCGCTTCCTCGTGTTGGACACCAGGGACTTCCAGTACAAGTACATCACCATAACGCCCGAGCAGTAGCGGCGTTCCCCCGCTTTCCAGGGCCGCCCCGCCGCCCGTCGCGGTGAGGGCGGCCTTATGGTTCTTCTTCCCCGCGTTCCCTTATCGCCGAGGGCGCGGTCACGATGGGGCAAGGGGGCAGCGCCGCCAGGAAGTCGCGCCCGTAGTTCCGCGTCAGAAGGCGCGGATCGAGCACCACCACCATCCCCTCGTCCCGCTTGGCCCTCACGAGCCTCCCGAAGCCCTGCTTCAATCTCAGTATCGCCCCCGGAAGGGAGTAGTGCCGGAAAGCGGACATGCCCCGCACCGCCAGGGCCTCGCACCGCGCCTCCACCAGCGGATGGGACGGCACCTCGAACGGGAGGCGCGCTATCACCACCGCCCGGAGAGCGTCCCCCTTCACGTCCACCCCCTGCCAGAACGAGCTCACCCCGAACAACACCGCGCTTCCGTCCTCCCGGAACCGGTCCAGCATGAGGTTGCGCGGCATCGAGCCGTCCTGCGCCAGCACCTTGAGCCCCTTCGCCTCGAACCCCTCCGCGAGCATCCCGTGGCAGTATCTCATGTCCTTCAGGTTCGTGAACAGCGCGAACACCCCGCCCCCGCACACCTCCACCACCTCCCTTATGTAGCGCACGAGGGCCCGGCGGTAGGCGGCGGCGTCCTTGGTCGGATCCGGAACGTCGGCGGGCACGTACAGCTTCACCTGCGAGCGAAAGTCGAACGGCGATCCCAGCACCTTTTCCTCCGCCTCGTCCACCCCGAGCCTTTCCTTCACGAAGGAACAGTCCACCCCGCGGCCCGAGGCGGTGGCCAGCGTGGCGCTCGTGAGCACGAAGGGCGCTTCCTCGCTCCACAGGTATTGCCTCAGGCGCCCCGCCACCTCCACCGGCACCGCCGTGAGCTCCGGCGATTCCGGCGTGCCGTCCACCCAGTACACGAAATCCTCGGCGCTCATCGAATCGAACAGGTCCACCGCGACCAGAGCTTCCTTCACCCGCGAGCACAGCGCCAGGCATTCCTGCCTCTCCTCGGTGTCCTCGCCGAAGGAGGCCGTCGCCTGCTCCAGCAGATCCACGAGCTCCCTTCCGGCGGACAGGACGCCCCTCGCCGAGAACTTCCCGGGCGTCCTCACCCGCCAGCCGCCCTTTTCCTTGAAGGCCCCGAGCGCGGCGAAGTACTCCTCCAACGCCCGCTCCAGCGCCGCGGCCGCCGCGTGTATGTCGGAGAACGAGGCGTCCGCGAAGAAGCCCCTGCGCGTTCGCGCGTCGTACACCCGCCGCACGGTCCGCAGGGCCTCCCGCCTCCCGAGCCTCGCTCCCATGTGGCGGGCGGCCACGTCCTCGAGTGTGTGCGCCTCGTCGAACACCACCGCGTCCCAGGCCGGAAGAAGGGGCGCGTCGCCGAGCCTCAACGCGAGGTCGCTGAAAAACAGCGAGTGGTTCACCACCAGCACCTGGGCCGCCTCCCACTTCGCGCGGTCCCGGAAGTAGGGGCACGACTTGAAGTATGAGCACCGCCTGCCGGAACATGCCTCGCGCTCCACCCTCACGTTCGTCCACACCCGCTCCGGCACGTTGAAGGTGAGGGTGGAGAGCGTCCCGTCGCCCTCGCGGTAGAACCAGTTTTCGAGCCGGTTCAGCACGTGCAGGTCTTCCGGCTTGAACTGCTCGAAGAACCCCCTGCGCCTGCTCACCGCCGCGAGAAGCCTGCGCGGGCAGATGTAGTTGCCCCTTCCCTTCGCCAGCGCCGCGGTGAAACGTAGCCCCGCCTTCTCCGCCAGGAAGGGAATGTCCTTGTGTATGAGCTGTTCCTGCAGGTTTATCGTGTAGGTGGAGACGACCACCCGCCGTTCCCCCTCCAGCGCCCACAGCGCAGCGGGAACGAGATAGGCGAACGACTTGCCCACGCCGGTGCCCGCCTCCACGAGCAGCGTGCGCCCCCCCGCCAGCGCGGCCTCCACCGCCTCGGCCATCTCGACCTGTTGCGGCCGGTGCTCGAACCCGCGCAGCTCCTGCGCTATGCGGCCTTCCTGACTGAAGTATTCTGCGGCCCGTCCCACGGCAGAATCATACCCCGTGTTTCGGGCGTTTCCGCCTATCGCCTTATCTGGGGGCCGCCCACGCGGGGATGTCCCTTCTTGCCCTTCTTCCGGCGGGGCGTCCAGGACTTCTTGGGCTTCGGCGTGGCCGGAGCGGTCGTCCGCGGAGGAGGAGAGGGCTTGCGGGACGGCGGCGGGGGCGGGGCCACGGTGGGTTTCGGCCGCGGGGTGGGCGTGGCGGTTGGGCGCGGCCGCGGTGTGCGCGGTTTCGGCGTGCGGGGCGGGGGCGTCCGGCGGGCGGCGGTGGGCGTCGGCGTGGGCGGGGGAACGATGCCCGCCCTCGTCTCCGCCACCAGCCCGGCCTCCTCGAGTTCCCTGGCCCACATGCGCCGCAGGGCGGGACCGTCGGGGCGGCCGTCGGAGGCGAGTATCATCGCGCGGCGGCGGCCGATGAGCTTGCAGAGGGCCTCGTGCGCGTAGTAAACCACGTCGGGAACGCTGTCGCCGAGCGCCTCCAGCAGCGCCGGAACCGCTTCGGGCGCCGGGTGCAGGGCGATGAGCATGGCGGCCTTCTTCCTCGTCTCCGGCGGCCGGTCGGCGGACAGCAGGGAAACGGCCGCCTTCGCCCCTTCCGCGCCTCCCGCCTTCAGCACGGCGAACGCCGCCGAGTCCGAGGGATGCTCCGCGAGCCGCTTCGCCGCCTCCTCCAACTCCGCCGCCGTGGGCGCGGCGGAGCCCCTCAGCCTCGCGTCTATCAGCCGCCTCAGGCGCATCACCTCGGGATCCCCTCGTAGATGGGGCTCTATCCGGCGCAGCTCCTCGTCGGCCTTGCGGTAGCGCCCCAACTCCACGTACACCTTCACGTTTTCCAGCCCGGCGCGCAGGACGGAGGCGTCCTCGCGCTTCGCTCCCCCTCCGCACCCGGCGAGCGCGGCGGCGAGCGCCAGCGCGAGCGCCGCGAGGAAGACGAGCGGCCCGGCGGCGGACCGCTCAGAACGAGTGGATGTTTCCTTCGTCGCCGGCGACGGCATATCCGTTCAACCCGGCCTTCTTGACGACGTAGAGGGCGTCGTCGGCCGCCTTGAAGACGGTCTCCACCGAGTCCCCGTCGGAGGGAAACTCGGCGAGCCCGGCCGAGAGGGTGATGGGGATCACCGCTCCCGTCTCCTCTATTCGGACCTGGAAGTCCTTGAAACTCTCGAACAGCCGCTCCATCGCCTTCAACGCCGACTTCTTGGGCGTCTCCGGCATTATCACCACGAACTCGTCCCCCCCGTACCTGACGATGGCGTCCGACGCCCTGAACACCCGCGTCAGCTCCTTCGCCACCTGGGTGAGCACTACATCGCCCGCCTGGTGGCTGTAGGTGTCGTTTATGCGCTTGAAGTTGTTCACGTCTATAACGCAGAGCGACAGCGGCCATTCGTGCCTCTGCGCCTGTTTTATCAACCTCGGGAGCTCCTCCTCGAAGTACCAGCGGTTCTTCACTCCGGTAAGCGGATCGGTCAGCAGCCTTATCCTCACCGTCCGGTTCTTGTTCGCCTGCGCGTTTATGCGCGCCACCAGCTCCTCCATGTAGAGGGGCTTCACCAGAAAGTCCGTGGCTCCGGCCTTTATCCCCGACACGCGCGCCTGCGGGTCCTTCACGGCGCTCACGAAGATGAACGGTATGTTCGCCGTGCGCGGATCGCTCTGAAGCTCCCGGCAGAACTTGTCCCCCTCTATGCCGGGCATCCTGAGATCGGAGACGATTACCTCCGGCGTCTCCTTCTTTACCACCTCCCTCGCTTCCTCCACGTTCCGGGCGGTGAACACCTTCATGCCGTGATTGCTCAATACCTTCTTCACCAGGCTGAGGAAATACGGATCGTCGTCTATGACGAGGACGCTTATCTCCTTGCGGTCGTTTATCGCGAAGTCGCTGTCGTTGGGCATGAATTCCCTTCCTTGAACTCCTCCCCCCTATTCTATCCCCGTGACGATAGATATCAAGGCGAAGGCTTCGCGCCTATCTTACGGCATACAATGTAATTACGAAACGCATGTCCCTGTCCCCCGGTTTCGGGGCGGGCTTCAGAAATCGCCAGCCGAGCCCCCCCGCCTTGCAGAGCGCCTCCGCCACCTCCCGCACGGGAACCCCCTCGAAATACCCCTCCACGAACACGCTCTCCATGCGCTTGTCCAGCTCCTTCGACCACTCGAAGTGGAAATAGGCCCTCAGCTCCAGCCTGAGGAACGCCTCCTTCAGCGACAGCCGCCGGAAGGCCACGAACACCTTCCTGCCGAGCCTCGCGTCGGCCTCCATCTCCCTCAGTTCCTCCACGAGCTCGGCGGGCAGTTCGGAGAACGGCCGCGTCTCGAAGACCTTCCCCTCCGGCAGCGGCGAGCCCACCCTCACCGCCGAGCCGGACGACGCCTTCAGGCGCTTCACCAATTCCGTCGGCTCCTTTCCCCGCCACGCGACGAGCCAATCGCCGCCCCACGAGAAGTTCAGCCCGTCGAAGCGGTGGAGCAGGGCGAACAGGTCCCTCGCCGGAAGCCGCCCCGCCGGTATGCCGCGGTAGCGTTCCATGCGGGCGGAATCGTGAAGCGCGAGCCGCCTTCCCGTCGCCTTCAGCGCCCTTTCCAGCTCCTCCACGCCCGCCGGGCCGGGACGTTCGAGCCCGGTGTCCAGCTCCCTGTCCAGCCAGGCGGAGTCGCGCATCCCCTCGCCCCTCCAGAAGAGGCATTCTTCCGCAGAAGGTTCCGGGCCGGGCGCTCTGCCCACGGGCGAAAGCATCACCACCCCGCCCCAGGACAGCCGCCGGTAGCCGGTGCCCGCGAGCAGGGCGTCGAGTATCCTGCCGAGCGGCGCGTGGAGCATCGGCCGCCTCACCACCGCCGAATCCGCCCCGCCCCACGGCGCCAGCAGGGGGCAGTAGCGGAAGCGCCACGGCGCGTCCGCCAGGGACTTCCCGGCGAACTCCACCCCGAAGGACACCCTCCCGGCCAGTCCGCGCGCCAGAAGCGCCCTCCGGCTGGGCGGGGGCCAGGGCAGGGCGGCCAGCTCCTCCGCCGGGTCCGGCGTCTCCACCGCGTCCCGCGCGTGGTACACAAGCACCGTGCCGTCGTAGTCCGCCACCTTCCGCAGCTCCAGCCCGCCGAGTATCCCGTCGAGCACCTCTCCCGCCTTCCCCCTCATCTCCTCTTTCAGCGTGAAGCGCACGTCCGCCATCGCCGCCGCGAGCGCGGAATGGGAGAAACGCAGCCCCTTCTCCGCGAGCTTGCCCTCCACCTCCCGCAGAGTATGGACGCCGGGGTCCAGCGCGAAGGGAGAGCGGAGCGCTTCCAGGGCCTTCACCCCTCCCGGCGAGAAGTACCTCTCCGGGCCGCCTCCCTTCTCCTCCCCGGCCGCCGCGCACAGCGCCAGGACGACGGCCGCCATGGCCGCGAGGATCACGCCCGCCGCCCTCATCGCTCCGTGAACCTCCCGGCGAGCACGTCGGCCAGGTGCAGCACCGGCCTGTGGAGCCCCGCCCTGGCGAAGTGCTCCCGAAGCTGCATCATGCAACCGGGACAGGCGGTTACGAGCGCCGCCGCGTCCGAGCCCCTCGCGTCCTCCACCTTCCGGCGGGCCAGGGACGCCGACATCTCCGGGTTGAAGAAGGCGAAGCTCCCGCCGCCTCCGCAACACTTGTCCTCGTCCGGCGTCGCCTCGAGCTCCGCGCAGGCCGACAGCAACCGCCGCGGCTCCTCGCTCACTCCCAGCCCGAACCTCAGGTGGCACGGGTCGTGATAGTTCACCTTCACGTCCGCCTTGAAATGGGGCTCGTAGCCCAACTCCGCCAGAAGCTCGCTGAATTCGAGCGTCCGCGGGAACACCCCTTCTCCCAGGATGAGGGCGTAGTTCCGGCGCAGGGTGAGGGCGCAGCTCGCGCAGCCCGTAACCACCACGTCGGCCTCCGCCTCCCTGAAGGCCCGCAGGTTCGCTTCGGCGAGCTCCCGCGCCTCCTGCGCCATGCCCATGGTGAGGGCGGGCGTGCCGCAACACAGTTGCCCCTTGGGCGTCACCACCTCCACCCCCGCTTCCACGAGCACGTCCACCATCGAGAGGACGGAGGCCGGATAGACGTAGTTCATCGCGCAGCCCACGAACAGCGCGGCCCGCAGGCGCGGCCGTCCCTCCGGCCTGGCCTTCCGCGGCAGCGAGTGCAGGGCGGGAGTCCGTGCGAGCTCGGGTATCTCCGTCTTGCCGAAGACCGCCAGCGGCAGATGGCGCAGCACCGGCCGTTCCCCCCTCGGGAGAAACCGCTGGGCGCGCGAGGCGGCGAACATGAACGAATCGAACAGCGGCCTGTTGCCCACCACGCACGAGAAGAACGCCCGCAGCGCGGGCGAGCCCCGGTACTCCGAGAGCATCGCCGCGGCCCCCATCACCACCTCGTCGCCCTTCACGCCGGAGGGACACACCCACCCGCACCGGCTGCACTTTATGCAGCTCTTCCACAGGGCGGCGAGCTCGTCGTCGGGCGGAAAGGAGCCCTCCAGGAACGCCTCGGCCAGCACCATCCGCGCCCGGGTCACCATCTTCTCGTCGAGCGTCTCGTTGAACACCGGGCACACCGTGCGGCACTTGCCGCATCTCGCGCACCGGTCGAGCGTTTTCAGGAATTCCTCTACGAAGGCGGGACGCAATACGGCTCTCCCTTTCGTCGGCGCATCAGCGCGAAATGATACGGACTTTGCGCCCCCGCTCCCCCTCTTTTCCTTGTCCCTATTTCATCTCCTCCGCGGGGCGTATGCTCTCCAGCAGCCACATGCCGCCGAGCCTCGCCAGCGTGAAGACGTCCTTGCCGATCAGGTCGCCGCACACCTCCAGCTCCCCCTCGTACACCACCTTGTCGCCGCCGGCCATCACCGCCTTGAAGCGCCGGTAGTTGCGCAGCGCTCCCAGCATCCTGAGCGAGCGGGCCGCCACCGCGGGTCCCACCGACGCCACCCACTTCGCCGGGCCGTCCTCCCTGTGGCACACCGTCCACACCTGGGGCGCTCCGCGCTGGAAAGCGGCGAGGTAGGTCCTCAGCGTGCCTTCCGGCGTGCGGAAGTCCGGGAAGCGCGCGGCGCGCACCTCCGGTGCGCTCCACCGGGCGGTCGGAAACCCCCCTGCGCCTCCCGCGATGCGGTATCGCACGAGCGAACGCGGCGTTACCGCTATGAACCCCTC
>Ga0164318_10004110_pt1 | contig 13896 bp, 11 predicted proteins | sample GuaBasSedimGuay9_FD_113734 | JGI IMG/M metagenome (GOLD analysis project Ga0164318, IMG submission 113734) | Subseafloor sediment microbial communities from Guaymas Basin, Gulf of California, Mexico - Guay9, Core 4571-4, 0-3 cm | ecosystem: Environmental > Aquatic > Marine > Hydrothermal vents...
CCATTGAAAAAGATACACTAGAAGCAATATCCAAACAGAAAGATAGGATAGGAATTGTTTCAATGGAGCGAATTGTTGATGAGTTGCATAAAATAATTCTTTCAAAAAAACCATCTGTTGGATTTAAGCTTTTGGATAAGACCGGTTTGCTGGATGTGATTTTCCCTGAACTTAGTAAGTTAAAGGGTGTTGAAACGATAAAAGGTAAAACTCATAAAGACAATTTTTTACATACCATAAAAGTTTTGGATAATATCTGCAAAAATACAGATGACCTGTGGCTACGGTGGGCAGCACTACTGCATGATATTGCAAAACCTGATACAAAAAGGTTCTCAGAAGATGGCTGGACATTTCATGGACATGAATTTGTAGGTGCTAAAAAAGTTCCGGGAATTTTCAGGAAAATGAAGCTTCCATTAAATCATAAAATGAAATTTGTTCAAAAAATGGTTTTATTACATCTTAGGCCAATAGTATTATCGCAGGAAATTGTGTCGGATTCTGCAATAAGAAGGCTTTTGTTTGAGGCAGGTGATGATGTGGAAGATTTGATGACCCTTTGTGAAGCTGATATAACATCAAAAAATGATATAAAAATTAAAAAATACCTTGCTAATTTTAAGATAGTCAGACAAAAATTAAAAGAAGTTGAGGAAAAAGATAATGTGCGAAATTTTCAACCACCCGTAACCGGTGAGCTTATAATTGAAACATTTGCCCTTAAACCATCAAAAATAATTGGCGATATAAAAGCTGAAATAAAAGAGGCAATATTGGATGGTAGAATTAAGAACGATTATAATGAAGCATACCAATTTATGTTAGAAGAGGGGAAGAAGCACGGATTAGAAGTGGCGAAATTAAAATAAAAAGTACAGCAAGAAAGAAAGCATCACTACGAAGAAGAATAAGTCAGTAGTCTCCGAGTTATAGAAGAAGGCTTCGTGCCTTGGCATGACGTTAGTTTTTTTTAGTTTATTTAAACTTACCATGAACAAAATTGAAGTTTCAGCATATTCCGTTCAATGGGCTATTGATGCACAAAAAGCGGGTGCACACCGTGTTGAGCTTTGTGATAATATTTATGAAGGTGGCACAACTCCCAGCATTGCATGTATTAAGCTTGCCAGAAAAAATTTACAAATAGAGCTTTATGTAATTATCCGTCCGCGTGGTGGTGACTTTTTATATTCAGATATTGAATTTGAAACCATGAAACGTGATATTGAAATTGCCAAAGAGGCTGGTGTTGATGGTTTCGTTTTTGGCTTATTAAATATTGATGGTTCAATAGATATGGAAAGGACAAAAGAATTGGTGGAATTATCCAAACCAAAAAAAGTAACTTTTCATAGAGCTTTTGATGTAGCCAAAGATGCATTTAATGCACTTGAAGATATTATCTTATGTGGCTGTGACCGTATTCTAACCTCAGGACAAAAAAATAATGCTTTTGAAGCACTACCTTTAATTTCTGAATTAGTTAAAATAGCAGGAAACAGAATTAGCATTATGCCAGGCAGTGGTATTGATGAAAATAATATCCTTAAAATTAAAAAGGAAACGGGTGCTAAGGTATTTCATTTATCAGGAAAAAAAACGATGCAAAGCAAAATGAACTATATTAATGAAAATGTTAGTTTTAATGCACTTGGACAATCATCAATACCAGAACATGCTGAGTTGGATGTAGAAATAATCAAAAAAGTAGTAGGAATTGCACAGAGAGCGTAGTTTGTCCATCTTTAGTTCGTTTTTTCTTAATTTCATCCCGAAAAATCGGGACAGGTCGTGTTTTACAATCTTGAAGTGGAAGCAGCCTTCAGTTCTCAGTAAGCAGGCAGATCTACTGCTTAATGCATACTGCCAACTTCTACAAATCTTTACAAAACCAAGACAAATCGAAACTTTACAGTCACTCATTAATTCTGCCTATCGGAATAGTATATCTATCGATAGGTTCTATTCAAAAAAATTCATCCGCCCTTTTTCGCTACGTAACAGTGCAGCAACTTCCTTCTGGCCAGCTTGCTCTGCCATATCAATAGCAGTTATTCCATTTATATCCTTGATGCTAATAAAGCTAAGCCTCTGTGGACTCATACCCGTTCCGGAGAGACTGTAAATCATACGGTTAACGGCTTCAATATCACCTCCGCCGGCTACGTAGAATAGAGCTGTTCTTCCCATCAAGTCCAGATCAAATAGATTTTTATTCATAATATTTTTCTTTAAATTGATCCATAATTTTCAAAAACTCATCAGGCAATCGTTTATTCGTTTCTTCAATAATTCCCTTTGAAATTTCTTTATAAAAAGCCTCTGCAATACTACCTGTCATTGCAGCAATAGTATCACTATCGCCACCAATTGAAATTGCTAAACGAATAGCTGATTCAAAATCAGAGCTCTCTAAAAATGCTATAATAGCTTCAGGAACTGATCCTTGGCAACTGACATCAAATCGATAAATTAGTCTAATATCATCAAGTTTTCGCTCTAAATTATAGTCAAATTTTGTTTGAATATAATCCTTAATTTCTGATTTTTCTTTTCCAGTTCTGGCCAGAAAAACAGCTGACGCAATAGCTTGAGCACCTTTTATCCCTTCAGGGTGATTATGAGTTACTTCTGCACTTTTTTTAGCTTCTTCTAAAACTGCTTCCAAATTATTAAAAGCATAAGCAATTGCGCTCACCCGCATAGCAGAACCATTACCCCAGCTATTATAAGCTTGTGGATTTTCTAAGAATATCCATTTATAAAAGTTCCCTCCATAGCCTGCATCAGGGTATTTTTTTCCGAACTTCTGTAAAACACTTCCGTAATCATCATTGTTTAACAGTGCATCTGCTATAGCAACAGTTAAAACAGAATCATCAGTAAAACGAGATTTTTTATTAAATAAAATAAAGTCTGTTGATTTTTTATAACGACCTTCAAAACGAGAACCAATCACATCTCCTATTATTGCTCCCATCATAATTTGTCGAGTTTAGATATTCTAATTTCTGTAAGTCAGAGGCTCACTTCGCTAATATACAGCAAGTTAAATCTGAAAACTCCTTTCACCTAACTTAAGACAGTGAGACTCTGACTATCAGACTTAATAATAATGGTCTGAAAATTTAGAACTTATTAAAAAACTAAGTTAAGATATTTACAGCAAAATGTCTAAATTTGGCCAAAAATTCACAATTAAGCTAAAATGAAAAGGTGCAAAGCAACTAGTTCTATAAAAAGATAAGAACTAGACAACTTGCAGTAAGTAAATTAGCATAGTTGCTATGCACCTTTGCTGTCAATCATAGGTTAATAGATCAAATATAACTAAATTTTAATATCAAAATATTTATGAAGCAAGAGATTATCCTATTAAATATAATTGGTGAAGATAAGGCTGGAATCAGTTCTTCATTGACCGAAATATTATCACAATATAATATACCAATACTGGATATTGGTCAGGCAGTTATACATGATCAGCTTTCATTGGGTATTATGTTTAAAATTCCTCAAAAAACTGAATCATCACCAATATTGAAAGACTTATTATTTAAGGCCTATGAACTTAATGTGCAGGCTAAATTTACACCTGTAAATGAGGGTAATTATAATGAATGGGTTAATCAGCAAGGAAAAAAACGCTTTATTATTACCTTGATATCACGAGAAACTACTGCAACGCAGTTATCGAAACTTACAGACCTGATATGCAAACAGGGGCTTAATATTGATGTTATTGCCAGATTAACAGGAAGGCTACCTCTTGATAATCATACGAAAATAACCAGGTCAAGTATAGAATTATCTGTGAGGGGAAACCCTATTGATGAATTATCTTTTAGAAAAAGTTTAATGGATATATCTAAAAAAACTGGTGCTGATATCGCATTTCAGGAAGATAATATTTTTAGAAGAAACAGGCGTTTGGTCTGTTTTGATATGGATAGTACATTAATTCAAACCGAGGTTATCGTTGAACTTGCAAAAAGGCATGGAGTAGGAGAGCAGGTGCATAAAATTACGGAAGCTGCTATGCGTGGAGAGCTTGATTTTAATGAAAGTTTTGTACAACGTGTTGCTTTATTAAAAGGCTTAGATGAAAGTGTGATGGAAGATATTGCTCGTAATTTGCCTATAACAGAGGGTGCTGAAATATTATTTAAAGCACTTAATAAATATGGTTTTAAAACGGCAATTTTATCTGGTGGCTTTAATTATTTTGGTAAATATTTACAGCATAAACTGGGTATTGATTATGTTTTTTCAAATGAATTGGAAATTAAAGATGGGAAATTAACCGGAAAGCATCTTGGTGATATTGTAAATGGAGAAATGAAAGCTGAATTGCTGAAAAAGATTGCTTTTAAAGAAGATATTCATTTGGAACAGGTTGTTGCTGTAGGTGATGGAGCAAATGATTTGCCTATGCTGAATATTGCAGGCTTAGGTATTGCCTTTCATGCAAAACCTAAAGTGAAAGAAAATGCACAGCAAGCTATTTCAACTATAGGCTTGGATGCTATTTTGTATTTAATGGGTTTTAGAGATCGGGAGATTGGGATTGAATAAAATTTTCAAGGTTATATTTGACCTCAAAGAAATTAAATCCCCATTATTAAAAATCGCAACAGTCGTTAATATTAGAGGTGAATTGTTAAATTGCTAATGAATAACAATATAGCAATATAACCATGTTTGCATTTACTCCGGAAAAGGTAATCTTCTATGAGTTTTGATTTAATGATGTATTTTTTCTTTCGCTCATAATCTCATTAGCTTGTTCAACCCAAAAATCACGTTGAATTCTTCCTGGGAAATATTCTATAGCATCACTAACTTTTGTAACGGTATCTATGGTGAAATCACTAATTTGTTCAATATTGTATATTCCCAGTTCGTTTAGTTTTTCTTGTATAAATGGGCCAACCCCTTTTATAATGGTTAAATCTTCTTTTTCATCTTCTTTTACCAATTTAAATCCAAGGAATTTAGCAGCCTCTTCTTTTGTTTTAAATTTAGGAGCAGGTTTATTAAGCTTGTGCTGAAGTTCATAATTAAGTTTTTCATGCTCTACAAGTTCTTCTTTTAATTTTGAACAAGATGTTTCTACCTCAGATAGTTTTAAACTCAATGCTTCATTTTCGGCTTTTTGTTTTTCTATTTTATCCTGATATTCTTTTAACTCTTTTTCAGAGGTGTTGGATGGTTTCTCAACAGCTGTTTGTTTTGCAGAAAACCATCGTGTAAAATAGCCAATTAAAAAAGCAATAACCAACATAATAACTATTTCAAAAATAGCTGTGGGTTTGTCTAATGGGTTTAAATTTTCAAACATGAATTTTCATTTTTTAGAGGTCACCTTATTCATTAAATATTGTACTAATTCTGTATGCTAATCTCAACTCTTCTATTTTTACTTCTTCCACTTTCATTATTGTTATTTTGAACAGGACTTTCTTTACCCAGGGATTTTATTTCTATATTATTTTCCTCGAGGCCATAAGATACAAATAAGCCTTTAACCCATTCTGCACGTTCTAAGCCAAGCTTAAGGTTTGAGGAATCACTTCCAATATTATCCGTATTACCAATAATTAAAATAAGTTTTTCAGCCAAAACAAGTTTCTTTGAAAATGTTTTTATGCTATCGCTTAGCTCTTCTGATAAAATTGCTTCAGATTGGGCAAAAGGAAAATAAATAGTGAGGGTTTCGAAATCAAACTGAATTTTAGTCTTTTCGGGTACTGTTTTTTTAACGACCTCTTGTTTAACAGGTTCAACTTTTGTTATTTTTTCATCTTTGCAGATTTCCTTTATTTTACAAACATACCAATAAGTGGATAATGATGACCAAACGACAAAAACGAGGACTCCAATAATAATTCTCATGCTATAAATGTACAAATTATTTTTTGAATTAGTTGCTTTTTTTTAATTCAAAAAACAAAAAGACGCAAAGTTTTAATATGATTAATATCAATACTTTACGTCTTTATAACTTTACTGTTCTTTTTTAAATATAGAATGTAAAATAGTAGTTTTTTTGTAAACCGAAAGTTTTAATTGCAAAATAATTTGTAAAGTGAGTCTCTGCCTATCAGAAATAAGATTTGACACTGATTTAAACTGCTCAGAGAGCCGTTCTACTACAGATTTTCTAAAATAAAATTAGTCATCATCGTATATAAATGTAGTCTGGTATTTCCACCATAAATTCCATGATTACGGTTTGTGTAATAAAACTGCTTAAATTGCTTATTTGCTTGTACTAAAGCTTCAGAAATTTCAATAGAATTCTGAACATGCACATTATCATCACCCATACCATGTACTAATAAAAGTTTTCCTTTTAGTTTTTCAACATGGTTAATAGGTGAGTTGTCATCATAACCGTCAGGATTTTCCTGTGGTGTGCGCATAAACCTCTCAGTGTAGATGTTATCATAATATCTCCAGTTTGTTACAGGAGCAACGGCAATACCCGCTTTAAAATAATCAGCACCTTTTGTCATAGCCAGTAAGGTTTCAAAGCCACCATAACTCCAGCCCCAAATACCAATTCTTGAAGCGTCAATATAATCTAAAGACCCAATGTATTTAGCCGTTTCTATTTGGTCAATTGTTTCATATTTACCAAGCTGAAGGTAAGTCATTTTACGAAATTCTTCACCACGTGCACCGGTTCCTCTACCATCAACACAAACAGTAATGTAGCCTTTTTGTGCCAGCAACATATCCCAGCCAAAACTCCAACGATTTTTAGCAGATTGTGAATCCGGCCCGGAGTACTGCTCCATTAAAACAGGATATTTTTTAGTCTTATCAAAATTAGGTGGTTTAATCATATAGCCGTTCAATTCAATACCCTCAGAGGTTTGAAATTTAAAAAACTCTTTATTTACGCCACCATATTTTTTCACTTTCTCACTTAAAGCTTTATTATCTTCAAGTACCCTTATTAATTTTCCTTTTGAGTCATGAAGGGTAATATATGTGGGTTGAGTAATACTAGAAAAAGAGTTAATATAATATTTATAGCTAGTACTAAAAGATACATTGTTTGTACCCTCTTTTGTAGTCAATTTTTTCTTTTTCCCTTTCATGTTAACAGAGTAAATCTGTCTTGTTAAAGGCGAATCTTCGGCTGAAACGTAATAGCAGATTTTCTTATTGTCGTCAAAACCGATAAAATCAATGATATCCCAATTGCCTTTTGTTAGCTGTTTTACTAAAGTTCCATCAATTTTATATAAATAGATATGTCTGTAACCATCTTTTTCACTGGTTATTACAAAATGTTTTTTATCTTTTAAGAAAGTAAGGTTGTCATAAGTTTCATCACCAATATAATACTTATTTATATCAGTATAAATTACTCTTGTGCTTCCTGTTTCTGCATTTGCTGAAAGAACTTCTAGTTTATTTTGTAACCGATTTAACCGGATAATTGCTAACTGGTTAGCATCAGCTGTCCATCGGATACGGGGTATGTAAATATCAGTTTCTGTACCAATATCTGTTTTTATTGTTTTTGCAGTTTGAACATCATAAATATGAACAGAAACTACAGAATTACCATCACCCGCTTTAGGGTATTTCCATTGGCGATTTTCAGGGTATAAAACATTATTCTCCAATTTAGGTGCCATTCCTGCAAACATGGTCATATCAAAAGTCTTCACTTTAGATTCATCAAATTTGATAAATGCAATATTTTTCCCATCAGGCGACCAGTAAAATGCCTGCTTAAAACCAAATTCTTCTTCATAAACCCAATCTGGTGCACCATTAATGATTTTATTTTTTGCACCATCGGTGGTAACCGCCATTTCTTTACCAGATGCAAAATCTTTAATGTAAATATTGTTTTCATAAACAAAAGCCACTTGTGAACCATCTGGTGATATTGTTGCCAATTGTTGCTTATTTATATCAGAAACAGTTCGCAATTTTTTATTTACTATATCCCAAATATAAAATATGGCAGTATAGGAGTGTCGGTAAATACTTTCAACTTCTGTTTCAAGAAGTATTTTAGTTTCATCTTCATTAAAATGATAATCTGTAACCCATGGTATTTTCAAGGATTCAATTTTAAGTAGGGTATCCACTACTTTGCCTGTTTTATAACTATGCTTAATAATTGCTTGTTTTCGGCTATCAAATGTGGTGTAGTTTATGCCATCGTTCATTGAACGCAAGCCACGTACTGAGCGAGGATAAAATGAGTATCGTACTACATCACTAATGGATATTTCTTTATAATTTTGTTGAGCAAAGCTGTTTCCTATAAATAGGAATCCAATAAGTACTAATAATAATAATTTTCTCATACAGATATTATTTATAATAATTAAATTTTGATTTTTGAATGGTCTCAAAAGTAGAAAAAAATGATAGAATATGATGGAATTCCAGCTAATCAATGTAAACGAAGAGTTGTTGTTAAAAATTAATTTATTTCTTCCAAAAAACTGGCGAAAAAATAATCATTACGGTAAATAATTCTAATCGACCAAGCAGCATTAAAAAAGAAAGAAACCACTTGCCTAAATTAGGTATATGGGCAAAATTGTCCATTGGGCCTACCGAGCCAATTCCCGGACCAATATTACCAAGTGAGGCGATAACAGAGCCCATAGCTGAATCAAAATCAAGGCCTAAGCCCGCCATTATTATTGAACCCGCAACAAAAGTGATAATGTAGAAAACAATAAATGCCAGTACATTGGTGACTATTTTTGGATGAACCGCTTTATGATTTAAACGAACCGGAATGATAGCATTTGGGTGCAGAAGTCTTTTAAATTCCTGAAAGCTGTTTTTAAACAGTAGTACAATACGAACAATTTTAATACCTCCACCCGTTGAACCCGCTGAACCACCAAAAAACATCATAGCAAAAACCAACATGGCTGCAAGAGCCCCCCAACTTAAATAATCTGCTGTGACATAACCCGTTGTGGTAATTATAGACACAACCTGGAATGCAGAATCTCTGAATGATTTTTCAAAAGACTGGTTTGTGTTCTGTAGCGCAATAATTGCTGCCAGACTTAGTGTGAAAACGACAATAAATCCTATGTAATATCTAAATTCTTCATTCGTAAAGACTTTACTGAATTTTCGTTTCAAAGCAAAATAGGAAAGTGAGAAATTAACTCCGGCAATAAGCATAAATATGGTGATAACATATTGAATGTAAGCAGAATCATAATAAGCAACACTTGCTTGTTTGGTTGAGTAACCACCTGTTGCCATGGTAGTAAATGCATGATTAATTGCATCGAAAAAGTCCATATCACCAATCCATAGTAATATTGTTTCAATCAGGGTGAATAAAACATAAATTCCCCAAAGTCGTTTTGCCGTTTGTTTTACACGAGGATGTAGCTTGTCAGCAGTTGGGCCGGGCACTTCTGCAACGAATAATTCCATACCTGCAATTCCTAACATGGGCAAAATAGCCAGAGACATTACAATCATTCCCATACCACCTATCCATTGAATAACACTTCTCCAAAACAATATGCCTTTGGGCAATGATTCTATATCATTTAATATGGAAGCTCCTGTTGTTGTGAAACCAGACATGGTTTCAAAAAAAGCATCGGTAAAAGTAAGAGTTGAACCACTTAGCATAAATGGTATTGCTCCAAAAACAGAAAAAACGACCCAAACCAAACTAACAATAAGGTAACCTTCTTTTTTCCCCATATCCTTAGGCCACTTTGCTGTAAAAAACCATGTTGTCAAACCAATAACCATGGTTATTAGTGCAGGAATTAGCAATGCATTATAGCTAGACTCCTGATAGATTAATGATACTATTGTAGATAAAAACAGGAAAATAGACTCAATAATAAGCAGTAAACCTAAAACTCTGAAAACTATTTTATAATTTATCATTTAAGTTTATTTAAATAGCTGGTTTAGCTTTTTAATTGCAGTCGGTAATGCAAATACAATTACTTTATCGTTAGGTTTAAATTCAGTATCGCCTTTTGCAATAAAACTAATATTATCTCTTAACACACCTCCAACCAAAGCATCTTTTGGGAATTTAAGATTTTTTAGTTGGTTTTTTAAAATAGCACTATTCTCATGCACAATAAATTCCAATGCCTCTGCCTCTGTTGAGGAAAGGCATTGTACTGTTGAAACATCAGCACTCATTGTATGACTAAAAATGTGACTGGCTGCAATAAGTTTTTTGTTAATAACAGAATCAATACCCATACTGTCAGCAATTTGAATGTATTCAAGGTTCTCTATTTCTGCAATTGTTTTTTTAACACCAAACTTTTTTGCTATGGTTGAAGTTAAAATATTTGTTTCAGAATTACCTGTTACAGCAATAAAAGCATCCATATTTTTTATGCCTTCCTCAATTAAAACATCAATATCTGTTCCATCAGCATTAACAACCAGTGTTTTGTCAAGCAAATCAGCTAATTCAAAACTTCTGTCTTTATCAATTTCCAATAGTTTAACATTAAACTTCCCTTCAAGTGCTTTTGCCGTTTTTCTGCCTATTCTTGAGCCTCCCATAATCATCACATTTTTAATAGGGAAGTGTACTTTTCCTGCATATGTCATTAAATGATCAATTCCTTCTTTGCTGGTAACAATATATACTAAATCATCCATTTGAAACTGATCAGCACCATGTGGAATTATCGTCTTAGCATTTCGACTAATGGCAACCGTTCTGTATTCATAAGGTTCATTATCAATAGCAGCTTGTTCAAGCGTTTTTCCAATAATAGGCGCTTGAACATTTAATTTCAATATATATAAAGATAAATGTCCAGAAGAAAAATCAAATTTTTTACTGGTACCTGATTGTTGAAGCATAGAAACAACTTCTTTACTTGCTAATATTTCAGGGTAAACCAGTGAATCAATCCCCATTTCATGAATGAAACGCTGATTTTCTTCTTCAAGATATTCATGATTATTAACCCTCGCAATTACTTTTTTTGCACCAAGTTTTTTGCCTAAAATAGCAATAGTCATATTTGCCTCTTCGGTTTCAGTAATAGCAATTAACAAATCGGCTCTGCTAACATCTGATTCTTTTAAAGTGTTGATAGATGTACCAGAACCTCTTACGGTAAGAAAGTCAAAATGAGAATCAATAGCCTCAAGTTTATTTTCATCTTTATCAATTACTATAATATCGTGCTTAACGGTATAAAGCATTTTTGCCAGATGTGTTCCTACTTCACCTGCACCGGCTATTATAATCTTCATTCTTGATTATTTTAAAAGAATTATTATTAGGATGCTCTAAAAAATTATTGTTAATAAGTGCTATAAACCTGCGAATGTAAATAAAATTATGAAAGCTCAAAGTCTTTAAGGAGTTTTTTAATTATTGCTAATTTTTCACTCAGTAGCGATTTTGATTTAGCTTCTACAAGGAGTCTTAGATAAGGTTCTGTATTTGAAGGGCGAATATTAAACCACCAATCTTCAAATTCTATTCTATATCCGTCAAAGTCATAAACTGCCGTAGGTCTTTCATTTCTGGTCAGAGTTTTTCGTAACATATCAATAGCTTCAGTTTTTTTCTCAATGGTAAAATTAATCTCACCTGAATTATGATATTTTTTTATTTCAGAAATCAAATCAGAAATATTCTTGCCTTCTTCTTTTAGTTTATTTACAACATGAAGAATTAATAGGCTGGCTAATATACCTGAATCAGAAAAATAGAAGTTCCTAAAGTAATAATGACCTGCAAGTTCCCCACCAAATAAACCATCTATCTCTCTAAGTTTACGGGATGCAAAAGCTCTTCCTACTTTCCACATTACAGGTTCACCGCCCATTTTTTTAATATACTCCGAAACTGATTTAGATGTTCTAATATCATGGATAACTTTTGGCTTATTTAATTTGCTATTCTTTAAAAAGTAATGACTTAAAACGGCAATCATAAAATCAGGAGGTATGAAATTTCCTTTTTCATCAACAAACATTACCCTGTCAGCATCGCCATCGAAAATAATCCCAATATCACAATTTTCTTTTTTTACCAATTTTTTAAGATCTTTCACATTTTTTTCAACCAAAGGGTTTGCATCATGGTTCGGAAAAGTGCCATCTAGTTCCTCAAATAAATAAATTGGCTGGTCACCAAGTAAATCTCTAATAAGTAGTCCGGCCATTCCGTTTGAACAATCTATGGCAATTTTAAGCTTAGAGATATCCGGCAAATATCTTTTCAAGAAAACAAGATAACTGTCTTTTACATCAAAGGGGAAAATTTTACCTTTTTTTTCAGCTATAACGATGCCTTTTGTATTCATTAGTTTTTCAATTTCCTGCAAACCGTTTTCATAACCAACCGGTAAGGCATTTGTAGTTGAAACCTTTAAACCATTATATTCTTTACCATTATGCGATGCTGTAATCATAACTGAAGCATCAAATTGGTTTTTTGCTGTAGAGTAATAAATCATTGGTGTGGTTGCAAGACCAACATCATATACAGTTGCACCACTGTGAATGATGCCTTTTGTAAGATATTCAAATATCTCGGGGGAAGATACACGTACATCTCGACCTACCAAAACCCGATCAACTTTAAGCATTTTGGGTAAAAAATAACCAATTTTATAAACATCATTTTTGTCAAAATCGACATTGTATATTCCTCTGATATCGTAAGCATGAAATGCATTCATAATACAACATATTAAGTTTAGAACTGCGAAATTAATAATAATTATTATTACAGATAATAGTTTTCCATTAAATTCGTATAATTATTTTAAAAAACATAAAATAATCTTTTATGCGTTTGGTTCCATGTGGATAGTCGCTTCATAATTTAATTCTTTTCTTATAGTTGATTCTATTTTCTCAGTTATTATGTGCGCTTCAAATAAAGAAAGGTGAGGAGGTAATTTAATATGAAAAGTGATTTCTGTATGATCTCCATAATTATGAATATGTAAATGATGGAAATGCACATCAACATCCGTTATTCTGCTAATTAGGTTTTTAATTTTACTTACCAAATTTTTATCAGGAACTTCTCCCATTAATGGTTTAATTGCATCACGAATTACTTCAAAACTTGCATAAAAAATTAGAAAAGCTACAATTAAACCCAAAACTGAATCTATCCACCAAATATTTTTGCCAATTAATATTCCAATTAAAATAATTACGGATGAAATGGCATCACTTCGATGATGCCAGGCTTCAGCTTTTAAAGAGTTTAATCTTGTTTTTTTATATGCCCACAACGCATACTGTGCTAATAATTCTTTTATTATTATAGAAATAACCGTAACAATAATAACAAGTGTTCCAAAATTTGCTGATTGATGATCCGAAAGCCTTTTTATTGAATCTACTAAAAAGTTAAATGCGATTACTGATAAAAGCACACCAATTACTAATGATGCAATAATTTCCGCACGTCCATGACCAAATGGATGGTTTTCATCAGCTGGTTTTCTTGAAATTTTAATTGCAATTAGTAAAATAATTGAGCTCAGTGAATCTGAAAGAGTGTGCCAGGCATCAGCAATAACAGCAACTGAACCTGAAATAACACCCACCCAAAATTTTAATCCGAAAAGGAGAAGATTGCTAAATAAAGAGAGCCAACCCTCTATGTTAGCATATTTTATATTAGATTCTGTATTCATTTGTTTATTATTTATCGTATTTTAAAAGTATCAAGTTGCCGCATGTTTTCTTTTCCTAAACCTTTTTCCTTTTTAACTAGTCTTTGAACGAAAAGGCTCTAGTTTAAATATTCTGGGGTACATATAATTATCTTCTATGTTTTAATTTACAGGTAATTAGTCATTGGTCAATGGTAATTAAAAATAGACATTAATTATCATCAATTACTAATGACCA
>Ga0164318_10004112_pt1 | contig 13894 bp, 11 predicted proteins | sample GuaBasSedimGuay9_FD_113734 | JGI IMG/M metagenome (GOLD analysis project Ga0164318, IMG submission 113734) | Subseafloor sediment microbial communities from Guaymas Basin, Gulf of California, Mexico - Guay9, Core 4571-4, 0-3 cm | ecosystem: Environmental > Aquatic > Marine > Hydrothermal vents...
CGCCTGAGGAGCTAAAGCTGCCTGTCCACCTGCGTGGACAGGCGCGTCCACGCAGGTGGACGCTCGGCTGCAAGCCCTCTAGAGGCGATTTCAATCGCTAACAGAAGTAGCCTGAGCAGTTACGGGGTCAGCAGGTTAACCCGATTGAGCCCGGTCAACCGATTAACCCGATTGAGCGGATAGAGCGATCTGCGGCATCCGCTTAATCCGCTCAATCGGCTGACCAAACAAGCTCAGGAGACAACACTGCACTGCGCTCAGAAAGCCCGCGAGTCAGAACTCGTAGCTCACGAATGCCCTGGCCAGTTCCACCGGCCCACCGAACTCGATCTCGGCTTCCTCCCACATCCGGTCTACATCCATTCCCTGAACAGGGTAATGGATGAGCACCAGTTTCTTCACTCCGGCGAAGCGGGCGATGGCCCCGGCAGCGGAGCTGCTGGAATGACCGGCGCGCGCGCCCGTGCTCTCGTGAATCAGGAGATCGGCACCCTTAGCGAGTTCCATCACCGCCTCGCAGGGCTCGGTATCGCTGGAGTACACCGCCACGCCCCCCGTCTCTTTACACAGCATGCGCAGGGCAATGGTGGGCACCAGATGTTCAGCCGGCGCGGCGGTGATGAGGAAATCCGCTGAATCAAGCACGAAGCTGCCGACGGCCATCTGCACCTCGTGGAACTCGATGGGGTAGAATCCGGGCCAGTCGTGCCACTCGTACAGGGCCATCATGGCCGGGATTACTCGCGCGGTTCCCGGTGGGCCGTAGACGTGTAGCGGTCGTCGTCGCCCTGCCAGCCAAAGGTCGAGGAGGAATACAGGCACTCCATAGACGTGGTCGGGGTGGTGGTGGGTGATAATCAGATGGTCAACATCGTGCAAGTTGACCCCGGCCTGTGCCAGCCGTTGCACCGGGCTGCTGGCACAATCAATCAGGATCACGCTCTCCCTACCCTGGAGGACCATGTAAGTATATTCGCGGAAAGGTTCAGGAAGGGCCGGGGCTGTGCCCAGGATGGTTAGCTTGGCCATGCAATCTCTGCCTCAACGTTGGATGTCCCCCCGGTCCTCGCGGACGATGTGATTATCAGTAGCTGAGAAAAGTCGGTGCTGCGGCGGCGCCTGGACGTGAACGTCCAGGCTGAGCAGGCGAAGAGTGCTGAAGCACCCTTCGCCAATGTGGACGGCGGCTCCGAGGTCACCACAGCCTGCTTCAGCAGGCTTCTGCTGCTGAGCCTGGCGCTTCAGCGCCGGGCGGGGGGCGGATTTCTCAAGTACTGATTATCAGTACTACCCTGCTCTGTAGACAGCCAGCACAACCTGGGGCGTGACCCAGATTTCCAACACCGCCGCGATCAGCAGCAAAGGCAGCACCAGGAACAGAAACACCTTCAGGAAGTCGGCCAGAGCCAGCAACAGCCCCTCTCCGACAGTGAGTCCCTTCGGCGGCGACACCACAGATGCGCCCATGCGCAGGGCAAAGGCCGTGGCGATGATCGCCGCTGGCAGTTCCACGATCCCGTGGGGCAGGATGAAGGTCACGAGGAACAACAGCGGATTGTAGCCCAGCAGGAAAACCTCGCCGGTGAAGAAACCAATGATGGCCAGGGGAATCATCAACAGCACCAAAGCTATCGAGCCAAAGGAGAACAGGGCCAGCAACGCCCCCAGAACCAGCGAGCGGACGTTGTTGAAAAAGATGGCCGACACATTGAAGCTGGGCAGGAAACCAAAACCGGACAGGTCCTGGAACGCCTCCTGAGGGACTTCATGCAGGGGCAAGAAGTCGTGGGGCAGCGGATATTGCACCGCATATCCCCAGCCTAGCCCCATCCCCCCCAGCAGGGTTAGAGTGACGACGGCGATGGGTAGCCACTGGCGACCGATGAGGATGGGCAGGTCGTGACGATACACTCGCAGCAGGTTGAAGCGGGGGGAACCGGTGCGGATCCGCTGCGCATCCCAGGGAGGTCGCAGGAAGAAACCTTTAAACCGCCGCCAGATGAAGCGCAAATTGAGCTCGTCAATCTCGCGGCCCAATAGTTCCTCGCGGTTGAAGATGTGGATGCCCATCCGTACCAGGAGCACGTCTGCTACTAATAACACCGCTACAATCCACCATAGTACCTCGTAGTGGGCCCAGAACATGATGATGCTTTCGCCCTGTACCAGGAGGGCCATGGGCACGATGATGAAGCTGGCCAACAAATTGGCGGCACGCACACTCGTCGTCTGGCTGGAGACGACCACCGCGCCGGAGACCATCACCAGTGCCTCGGCTGTGGTCAGGGCGACGATTGCTGCCAGCAGCTCGGGCGGCGGCACGTAGTGCACCGTAATGTAAAGACCGGTCAGGTACACCCCCAACCCCAGATAACTGGCCGTCACCGGGGGAATCATTGCGGCCAGCATCTTGCCCCAATAGAGCTCGGCATTGGAGAGAGGGGTGGCCAGCAGAGGCTCCAAGCTGCGCCGTTCCTTCTCCCCGACGAAAGTCTCCAGGGCGATGATCAACGAGAACGAAATAGGAAAGAAGCCAACGATCATCAGCAGGAAAGGAATCATGCGCTCGCCGACGATGGACCCGCCGTACTTGGTCGCCCATTCCATCGCCGCATTGGCCGTAAAGTCCATCAGCACCGGAAAGGCCAGAGTCAGCAAGATAATGGGCACCACGATCCGCCAGTCGCGCAGAGTGTCTATCACCTCGCGGCGGACCATGACTAACACGCGACGCAGGGACTCGCGCCGCGCATCGGTTCGGGATAAAGCCGCAGACGCGACACTGCTCACGTTATTCCTCCTCCACTTCATCATTCACTACGCGAAGGTAGACGGCCTCCAGGCTGCGCGGCACTTCGCTGAGAGTGATGACCTCGACGGCCGCCTCGCCCAGACGGTGCAACAGACGGGGGTTGACGGCCTCAGGCTGAGCGGTGCGATAACGCAGCCAGTCCTCGCCCCGATCCTCGATCACGATCAAATCGTCTAAGGTGGGCAGATGGCCATCGCTGCTTACTCGCCAGCGGAGCTCCAGCAACGGGGGGCCCAGCAGGCGCATCTTCAGTTCAGCGGGGGTGCCCAGGGTGATGATCTGCCCCCGGCGAATGATGGCGATCCGGTCGGCCAGGGTCTCGGCCTCCGGCAGGTTATGCGTACAGAGAACGATGGCCCGCTGCTCGCTGCGCAGGTCGCGGATGCAATCGCGCACCTGTTTGGCGCTACGGGGGTCCATCGCCGAGGTTGGCTCGTCGAGCAACAGGACGGGCGGGTCGTGCAACAAGGCACGGATCAGTGCCATTTTCTGCCGCATCCCCTTGGAGTACTCACCCAGTCGCTGATTCGCCGCCTCCAACATCCCAAAACGCTCCAGGAGTTCCTCGCTGCGCTTCCGACGGCGTTCGGCGGATAGGCCCTGCAATTGGCCGAAGAAATCCAGGTACTCCAGACCCTTCATGCGCAGGTACAGGCCAGGAAACTCGGTGAGGATGCCCACCCGATGGCGCACGATCTGGGCATCGGCGACGGTGTCGTGCCCGGTCACCCATGCCCGTCCGCTGGTGGGAGCCAGGATAGAGGCCAACATGCGCACCGTAGTCGTCTTGCCCGCGCCGTTGGGTCCCAGCAGGGCCAGAATCTCCCCGGCAGACACCGAGAAAGTGACCCGGTCCACGGCGGTGAAGTCATTGAAGCGTTTAGTGAGTTCCTCGGCGACAATCATCGCCTGGGGTGCTCCCTGCCCCGACACAGTCTCATCCACTTGCCAAACCCCAGTCTCTATGCTATACTCCCCCAACAAGTAATGCACGTTGATTTGCTAAACATTATACCAGTTTTTGTGAATCTGGACAATCGTCCGATAGTACTACCAGGCGCGGGCTGAGCATGGGCGGCCTCTCCTCGGTCCCTATGGTTACCTCCATCGTCCAATGGGAGAGGGGCTATGAAGTGTGTAGGATGCGGGGAAAGCCTGAGACGCGGGCAGATCGTGTGTCCTCGCTGTGGGACAGCGCAGAGCCGTAAGCCCGACACGGTGCGCTGTGCAGTTTGTGGTGAGCAGGTGGCCGCGCACCTGTGGGTTTGTCCCCAATGCGGGCACGATCTATTGGCCGTGCGCCCCCGACTCTGGCAGAGGCCAATGGTGCGCGCGATAACGTTAGCCGTGCTGGGCGCGACAGTCCTGCTCATTATTTTGATCAGCGGGGTGCCGCACGCCGGGGCAGAGAGACTGTCTCCCATTTTTTGGCTCGCTGCCGCTCGCCCCACGGATACGCCCACCGTCACTCCCTCGCCGACGGCCACGCACACGCCCACACCCAGTCCCACCCCATCGCCGACGGCCACGCACACGCCCACACCCAGTCCCACCCCATCACTGACGGCCACGCCCAGTCCCACGCCTCTCGTGCACACACCGCCGGCCACGGGTGTGGTTCTGGTTAGCCCTCTGCCGCACGTATTTCAACGCCTCAATAACTGCGGCCCGGCCAGTATCTCCATGGTGCTGGCCCACTTCGGCATCACCCAATCACAGGAGGACGTGGCGCAGACAGTCAGACCCTCAGCAGGGGACATCGACGTCCGCCTCGACGAAGTGGCTGATTATCTGAACGCGCAGGGATTGAGAACCCGATACGGTGTGGAGGGCACACCCGAGCTCCTGGCCCTGTTCGTGAGCAACGGCGTGCCGGTGATCGTCGAGAGTTGGATCGAATATCAGGGCGGGATGGGCCACTTCCGGGTGGTGCGCGGCTTCGACGCCGACGCCAAGCGGCTGATCGTGCACGATCCACTGGGCGGCGCCGATCTGCGGTTCAGCTACGAGACCCTCGACGCGGGCTGGCAGGTCTTCAACCGCCACTACCTGGCCGTTCATCGCCCCGAGCAAGAACCGGTCGTGGCCGCCATCCTGGGAGAAGATTACGACGAGCAGACGATGCGCCGCCGTGCCCTGGACGCAGCACTGGCCCGGGTGGAGGATCAGCCGGGGAACGGGTACGCCTGGCTCAACCTGGGCGAAGATTACGCAGCCCTGGGACGGTACGCCGAGGCCAGGCAAGCTTATGAGCAGGCGATGGACCTGAGCCTGCCCGACCGCCTGCTGTGGTACTACTACGGGCCGCTGGAGGTGTACAACGTTCTCGGCGAGTACCGGCGCACCATCGAGTTGACGACGGCGATCATCCGCCGTACTAACGGCATTGAAGAGATGTATTACCTGCGGGGGATAGCCTATCAGGGGCTGGGGGAACTCGAACGGGCCGAGGCGGATTATCAAACAGCGCTGGCCCACAATCCCAATTACGTCGCCGCCCAGGAAGCTCTGCGTGCACTGAGCGAGTGACGGTCACGAGGCACATCACCAGTTGGTCAGGGATGAGATGACGTGTCCATACCTGGGGACCGCTGAGCGACGCAGCCCAGGGCAACCCTACGCAAGCTATCGCAATCGCTGTTACGCGGATGGCCGGCCGCAGCGCATCGCCGCCCAGCAACAGAAAGAGTACTGTCTGAGCGATGGGCATTGGCTGTGCCCGCGCTTCGCGGCTACCTCGGCGGACGTATCCTTGCCCACCGAGCGCGCGATTCAGCAGGACATTTCATCCATTCCGCGCCGTACCGCTCGTGTCAGAGTGAGACAAGAGCGTAGCCCAGTCACATTCGCTCAAGTGGTCTCGATCCTGGTCGTGGCGCTGGTGCTTTGCGCCCTCGGAGTCTGCGGCATAGGGGTATACCGCACACTGGTGGGTGTGGGACGAACGTCCGGTCCGGCGTCGGCGGCCGGTGTGACACCAACTCCCTCATTGACCCCATCGCCGACCGCTACGCCCACAGCCACGCCATCCCCTACGCCTACGCCAACTCCCACGCCTCCCCTGACCCCCGTCGCTGAGCAAGTGCTGCTGGAGCCGATGACCCACGTCTGGCAGACGTGGAACAACTGCGGCCCGGCCACCGTGGCCATGTGCCTCAGTTACTTTGGACGGGCGGAGACGCAGGCCGATGTCGCCGCCATCCTGCGCCCCGACCCAGAGGACAAGAACATCAGCCCCCAGGAGATGGCTGCCTACGTGCGGGGACTGGGTTTGGGAGCTACGGCCCGCGTCAATGGCCGTGCCGCCGTGCTGAAGAGCCTGCTCAGCAATGGCATCCCGGTGATCGTCGAACAGTGGCACGTCCCGGAGGGCGACCCGGGCATGGGCCACTACCGGCTGGTGCGCGGGTACAGCGACTCGGATGGAGTGTTCGTAGCTTACGACTCGCTCACCGGACCCGACGAGCGGCTGTCCTACGCCGCTTTCGACGAGGGCTGGCGGGTATTCAACCGTGCCTACGTGGTCATCTACCCCCTGGAGGAGCAGCGCGTGGTGGAGACCATACTCGGCGCGGACGCCGACGACGCGACGATGTATCGGCAAGCCGTTGTCCGGGCGGAGGAGGAAGTGCGCACGACCGGCGATGCCTTCGCCTGGTTCAACCTGGGATCGAGCTCCGTGGGCCTGGGCGAGTACGCCGCCGCTGCAGATGCTTACCAGCGCGCCCTGGACATCGGCCTGCCCCGGCGGATGTTGTGGTACCAGTCTGGGCCCTTCATCGCTTACGACGCCCTGGGCGAGTACCAGAAGGTATTGGACCTGAGCGCGGGTGTCCTGGCCCACACGCCGAACATCGAGGAATTGCATTACTACCGAGGGCGCGCTTATCTGGGTCTGGGCGACGCGGACAAGGCGCGCGCGGAGTTCGAACTGGCAGTGCAGTACAATCCTCATTACACCGAGGCTGTCCAGGCCCTGACCGACCTGGGCGGATAGATTTCTTAGCGCTGTTCGCCGAAGGTCTCCCGACCGAGGCGGAGGGGGCTCGGTCAAGAGACCTTCGCCCATCGCAAAGCACACGTAGGAGGGAAAGCCAATGGAATTGAAAACAGTTCGCATCGAGAAGCCGCAGGACATGAACTTCATCCTGGGTCAAAGCCACTTCATCAAAACGGTGGAGGACATCCACGAGGCAATGGTCACCGCCGTGCCCGGCGCGAAGTTCGGATTGGCCTTCTGTGAATCGTCGGGGGCGGCCCTGGTGCGGGCCAGCGGCACCGATGAGGAGCTGGTGGAGCTGGCAAAGAAGAACGCGCTGGCCCTCTCGGCCGGGCACGCATTCATCATCATGCTGGGCGAGGGGCTCTACCCCATCAACTTCCTGAACGCCATCAAGATGGTGCCCGAGGTGTGTCGCATCTTCTGTGCCACGGCCAATCCCGTAGAGGTGATTATCGCCGAGACGGAGCAGGGACGGGGCATCCTGGGCGTGATCGACGGGGTGAAGAGCAAAGGGATCGAGGGCGCGGAGGACGTCGCCTGGCGCAAAGACTTGCTGCGCAAGATCGGGTACAAGCTGTAGAGACAAAACGAGCGACGCCCCTCCTCCTGGGAACACAATGATTCGCAATCTTACTAACAACCACGTGCTGGCAACAAAAATTCGCTTCTGCGATACCTTCCTCACCCGTGCGCGGGGGCTGATGTTCCACCGCCCACTGGCCGAGGACGAGGCACTGGTTTTCGTGGAGAAGAGGGAGAGCATCAGCCGCGCGGCCATTCACATGTTTTTCGTCTTCTTTCCTATCGCCGTCATCTGGCTGGACGCCGACAAACGGGTGGTGGACAAAGTCCTGGCCCGGCCCTTCCGCCCGTATTATGCGCCCCGGAAACCGGCGCAATACTACGTGGAAGGCCATCCTGCCCTGCTGGAAAAAGTGCAAGTGGGGGATATTCTGGAGATTTCGCCACCGTGAACTGTCGAAAGAGAGCGGCTCAACTTATCGTCAGTCTGCTTCTCGTGGTATCACTACTGGCCAGCGGGCACGGGGCCTGGGCCGCCCCGCCGACGCAGGAGCCGGTCATCCACGTCGTGCAGGCGGGCGAGACCCTGGCTCTCATCGCTGAGCAGTACGGGACCACGGTCGAGGCCATCGTCGCGGCCAACGGGCTGAGCGACCCCGACCTGATCATCGTCGGCCAGCGGCTGATCATTCCCGGCGGCGAGTCGGCGGAGACTCTGTTGTCGGTCATCGTCCAGCCAGGCGACACGTTGCCCATCCTGGCCTGCCAGTACAATACCACAGTGCAGGCCATCGCCGAACGCAACCGGCTGGTCAATCCCGAGCTCATCCGCGCCGGACAAACGCTGACCATCGTCGTACCGGGATCGCTACCCACCCGCTCGCAGGTGCACGTCGTGCAGCCGGGGGATACGCTGGCACGCATCGCCTGGCGCTACGACGTGGGGTTCTGGACGCTGGCCCAGGCCAACGGCCTGGATAACCCCAACGTCGTCTCCGTTAACCAGTGCCTGGCCATCCCCCTGAACGGGGACAGCGAAGAGTTACCAGCGCCTTTCAGCGTGGTCGAGACGGAACCCAGCCCGGTGGTGCAGGGCCAAACACTGGTTGTCAAAGTCCATACCTGGCGGCTGGCGACCGTCAGCGGGACTTTCGGTGGGCAGATGCTCACTTTCGTCACCCAGGAGGGGGCGGAGAACGTTTATTGGGCGCTGGCCGGGGTGAACGCCATGGCCCGCACCGGCCCCTACGAGCTGCACCTGACCGCCCGCGATGAGGCAGGGGGCGTGACCACTGTGACCGAGAGCGTGCCTGTCGTCGCCGGCGACTTCGAGGTGCAGCACATCTACCTCTCGCCGGAGGTCAGCCGTCTGCTCGATCCCGTGCTGATCCGCGATGAGCGGTTGCAGGTGGCGGAGGCAATGGCCGATTTCACGCCCTCTCCGGCCTGGACGGGGCCCTTCCAGGTGCCACTGCGCGGTGAAATCCGCATCACCTCACAGTTCGGAGGGCGGCGCTCGTACAATGGCGGGCCGGTGTCCAGCTATCACGGCGGGATCGACTTTGGCGCGGACGAGGGTACGCCGGTGTACGCCGCCGCGACCGGGCGCGTGGCCCTGGCCGAGCCGTTGCAAGTACGCGGCAACGCCGTCATCCTCGACCACGGGATGGGGGTATACACCGGGTATTGGCATCTGTCTGGCATTGCGGTACAGGCCGGGCAGACTGTATTGCGCGGCGATCTCATCGGCTACGTGGGGTCCACGGGACTATCCACCGCGCCGCACCTACACTGGGAGTTACGGGTGAACAACGTGCAGGTGGACCCCTGGCAGTGGACTCAGCAGGCGATCCCGTAGTCCGGTCACGGGTTGCCAACGAGAAAGAGTGCGGATCATGGAACAGATACGGCGCATCGGTATGTTGACGGGGGGCGGCGACTGTCCCGGCCTGAACGCCGTCATCAGAGCTGTGGTCAAAACGGCGATCAACGACCACGGCTGGGAGGTGATCGGCATTGAGGACGGCTTCGAAGGCCTGATTCTGCCCGGCAAGACGCGGGAGATGCGGATCAGTGACGTGCGAGGTATTTTACCGCGCGGGGGGACAATTCTGGGCACGACCAATCGCGCCAATCCCTTCGCCTACGTCACCCGCGAGAAAGGCGGGCGAGTGGTGACCCGCGACGTCTCCGGGAAGGTGATACGGCGTATCCGCGAGCTCCGTCTGGACGCACTGATAGTCATTGGCGGGGACGGCTCGCTTAAGATCGGTTACGAATTCTACCAGAAGGGCATGCCCATTGTCGGCATCCCCAAGACCATTGACAACGACCTATCTTGCACCGACGTGACCTTCGGTTTCGATACCGCGTTGGACACGGCCACCCAGGCCATCGACAGATTGCACACCACGGCTGAGAGCCATCACCGGGTCATGATCGTCGAGGTGATGGGTCGCGACGCGGGCTGGCTGGCGCTAGAGGCCGGGCTGGCCGGTGGGGCAGACGTGATACTCATCCCGGAGATTCCCTTCGACCTCCACAAAGTGGACGAGAAAATCGAGCAACGTGATAGAGAGGGATGCCGCTTCAGCATCATCGTCGTCTCTGAAGGAGCGCGGCCGGTGGGCGGCGAGCAGGTCTACCAACCAACCAAAGACCCGACCGCGCCCCGGCGGTTGGGGGGCATTGGTCAGTGGGTGGCTGGAGAGCTGGCCAGGATGTGTGATCACGAGATTCGCGTGACCGTGCTGGGCCACGTTCAGCGCGGCGGTTCGCCCAGCAGCTTCGACCGCATCCTGGGCACTCGCTTCGGAGCAGCGGCAGTGCGCCTGGTGGCCAACGGTCGCTTTGGAGAAATGGTCTCGCTGCACGGAGAGCACATCGAGGCAGTGGCCATCGCCGATGCGGTGAGTCAATTGAAGACCGTACCCCTGGATAGCGATCTGATCTGCACAGTGCGCTCGTTGGGCATCTGTCTGGGATAACGAACGGTGGAGTTGCTCTCCCGCAGGTTTGGGGATTGTCCCCGTTTAAGGAGTGGAGGTGGGACCGGGATAGCCGCGTGGGCGATGCCTCACTGCAACCCGCAGGAAACGAATGCCGGACAAGGAGGAAAAGATGATATTCCGATCACGTCGGCCTCGGCGGCCGCTACGGCCCAGAGGCCCCTTGCAATCGCTAAACCGCGCTCAGCGCCTGTTCGAGGCAGGACAATATCAGGAAGCCGCACCCATCTTCGAGCGCCTGGCCGAGGGGGCAGCCGAGCGAGGGATGTGGAGTCGCGCCGGTGATCTGGCATTGCAGGCCGCGCGCTGCCACCTGGAGGCCGGCCAGGTGGAGATGGCCCTGCAACGTGGGAAGCAAGCCCTGCGACTTTACGGGCGCGGCGGACTCATTGGCAAAGTGCGGTCAATCCTGCCCAGGATGGTACAAGCCCTGGAGAACAGGGGCTATCACGCGCAGGCCCAGACCCTTCGCGCTGAGGTGGAAGCCCGGCTGGCAGACCTGCCCCCCGAACGCCGCGCGGCCCCGCTTGGCCCCGCTGGCAGGTGGCCCGTCTTCCAACGCCCAGGAAGGGCCCCCCGCGAACTTCCCGCCCAGTGCCCTTCCTGTGGTGCTCCGGTGCGGTCCGACGAGGTGACCTGGCTGGATCAGACTTCAGCGGAGTGTCCCTATTGCGGGTCTGTACTCAAGGCAACCGAAGCAGGGAAATAAGACCCGCGGAGAGAGAGGTGCCCGGCACTTTGGCAAGTGCCGGGCACCTTAACGGTTACAAAACAGGGAGACGGCCAGTGCACAAAGGTGTGCGACTGGCCGTCTTTTTATGTCAGAGGCTCGCGGCAGGATCGAATTTGAATGTACGAATGTGCGAATTGCGAATGATTCGCCATTCGCTATTCGACATTCGCCTATCGAGACTTCACGACCAGCGGCAGGAACACCTGATACATACCGCCTTCCTGGCTCGCTACTTCCAGGGAATCGCTGGCCGGGTAAATATCCATTTGCCCCGAGGAATTCACGGCTCGTACCTCGATGGTGTGGATGCCCGGCGATAGCTCCGGTGTGGTGAAAGTGAATTCCTCCTCCGCCGAGTCGAAACTGCCATCTACAGCAGTAGCCGGCAGCCACTCACCGCTGTGGTCAACCTGGAACTCAACTTTGACAATGAAGTCGGTCTCCATCACCACCATTCCCGCTGCCCCCTGGTAAACGTTCCGCGCGATGCCGGTATACGCTGGCTGGTGCGTCGTTGTGGGATCGGGTTGGTATGGAACAAGGATGGAGAATGGACCAACCTTACTGGGGTCATAGACCAATACGCTGTCACTGGCGTAAGTCGCGCTCACTTTACCCGCCGAGTTAATAGCCCGCACCTCGATGTTGTACCGCCCATAGCCCAAATCGCTCAGAGTAAAAGTGAACTCTTCACTCGCACTATCGAAAGCCCCGTCAGTCGCCGTGGCCTGTTGCCAGTCCCCGTTGTTCACCCGGTACTCCACCCGCACGATGGTGTTAATGGTCGCGTCCGGTCTGGTCGGTGAATCCCAGGGAATGTCCGTCACACTGCCAGTGTAGGTCAGAGTAGTCTCTTCTGTGGGATTGGGGGTATGAGCATTCAGCGTTACCTGCGGATCGGTATCCACCGGGTCCAGCACGCCGTTGGCGTTGGTATCCCACCAGCCAATTTGCCCCCGGGCATACGGGTCAACCGCGCCCTGAGTGTAGGGCCACACCTGGCCGCGCATGATGCTGGGCACGTTGGAGGAGCACCCTCCGTACTGGCTGTTCTGATTCTCCACACTGAGATAACCAGACCGCCGGGTACAGGGTTGCCGGGCGGAGTAGTACTGATCTAGCGCCAGGAATATGTGGCCCATCTCATGAGCGGCCACCGCGTCCATGTTGCTCGGTCCATAACCGTCGTTCCCGTAGGTCATCACCATGAACGGCCCACCCAGGTAAGCGTAGGCGAAGTACCCGTCCGAGAAGTAGTTATCGCCGTCGTTGGAACTATCTACCACGAAGATAGTGAAGGCCCAGTCGGTGCCGTAAGCCAGGCGTAAAGTATTGTCGTAATCGCGCACACGGGTGAAATAAGAGGACGCAGAATAGCCCAGCTTACCCATCACGTCGCCGATCCACAGGCCCTGGTCGCTGTGCGGGCGGTTGATCGGCTCATAGCTGGTGGGCACAGGGCTGCTGAAATGGTCGTCGTAAAAGAAACGCAAATGAGCGCGGGGCTCGCGGGCGGCCCACCAATTACAGGCGGCCACAATTTTGCTGTAGACCAACTGGCGCTCCTCGGCAGTCCAGTCCTCGGTGGAGGGATCACCGGAGCCATCGCTCTCCGGCAGGATGATGCCCACGGCCACATCGCCAATCATGAAATCGCTGGTCTGGTAATAACCAGGAACGGAGCCGCCAGCCGATTTAGCTGAGAGAGTTGATTCCTCCTGAGCGAAACCGGGGGGTAAATCGGGCGGCTCCAGTGCATCGTCTACCAGGTCAGCCGATTGAACCGATTGACCTGATATATCGGCTGACCTATCTGGGTTAGCGAAAAGGGCATTCCAGGCCTGCACACCAGCCACCGCCGTTGGGCCATAAGACTCGACCGAGGCCGGGTCTACCTCCCCGCGCGAAATCTGGACGATCCCTGCTTGACCCAATAAACCGGGATCCGCCGCCGGAGGAATAGTGCCGACGAGGACGTGGGGCGGAAAGACGTGGACGATGTGTCCGCCTGCTGCCTCGATGAGTTGAATGGCCTGCCGCAGGTCCCCCGATGTATCGGCTGACCCGACTGAACCGAGGATAACCAGAGCGTAGTTCCCCTGACCTACGAGGGCACCGTTGGACGCGGTCACCACTATCTGCGCATTCACTACAACCGTCAGGACGATAAGCAGCGCCATCATGCAGCGCGTAAAGTTGATTCGTCGTCTCAGCAGTGCTTGCATCTCCTCGTGGAGTCCTCCCTAACGCTCAAATATTCGCCCCCCAGGAATAACAACGTTATATTAGCAATATTTGTGATATTTGAATGGTTCAGAACACAGTATAGCAGATAACGGACGATTTTCGAGTAAAACATCCGTCAATTCGGCGTAAAAAAACGGTCGAGAAATCGTAAAGGTCACGCAAAGACCGAAGCCGCAGGGACGCGAAGACCCTCGGGTTGCTTGCAGGAGGAATCACTGCAAACCTCCCACCCACTCGGAACACGTCTCGCGCGAACAGGGGTGAGGCTGCTGCCTTGCCCCATTTGACAACTTTCTTGTTTGGTGCTATACTGAACGACAGTTCAGTAAAATGAGTGCCCATTCACCACGGGAGAATAAGCTATGGATGAACAGGGAAAAACCTCTGGCGAAGGGTGGCGAGAACGGCTGGCGGCGGAACGGCGGCGACACATCCTGGAAGCAGCAGCCCGGGCCTTTGCCCGCAAAGGCTTCGCTCAGACCACCATGAAGGAAATCGCTGCCGAGGCCGGCATTGCCCCGGGCACCATCTACCTCTACTTCAAAAACAAAGAAGACCTCCTTATCAGC
>Ga0164318_10004113_pt1 | contig 13890 bp, 11 predicted proteins | sample GuaBasSedimGuay9_FD_113734 | JGI IMG/M metagenome (GOLD analysis project Ga0164318, IMG submission 113734) | Subseafloor sediment microbial communities from Guaymas Basin, Gulf of California, Mexico - Guay9, Core 4571-4, 0-3 cm | ecosystem: Environmental > Aquatic > Marine > Hydrothermal vents...
ACTCTCAAAACCTGAACTTCCACCAGTTGGGGGAGCACTGATGTTGGCGATCTCGAAATTGAAAGTGGTGAACGAGAAGATTTTGGAAAATCTGAAGATGGATTTGATGAACGTGGATTGATTCCCTGGTGATTAGATCATAAAATCCAAGAGAAAGGAGGAGGTAAGATGAGAAGACTTCTCATCGTGTTGATCTTGATGGTTCTTCTGATCGGAGTGGTTTATTCGAAGACTCAGATCACCCTCTACACCTCCGTGCCGAAGGACATAGTGACGGAAGTTGTCAAATCTTTTCAAGAGAAGAATCCAGACATTGAGGTGATCTTCTGGAGATCCGGAACATCCAAGGTCATGGCAAAGATCCTCGCGGAGATGAAAACGGGAGGTCTGAAGGCTGATGTGATATGGACCGCGGAGCCTTCCTACTTCCTGTGGCTGAAAGAAAAAGGTGTGCTCATGAAATACGTATCACCTGAAGCTAAGAACATTCCAGACATCTTCAAAGACAAGGATGGTTACTTCATCGGAACGAGAGTTATGTCCATAATCATAGCGTACAACACGGATCTCATGAAGAAAGAACAGGTGCCGAGAAGATGGGAGGATATTCTGAAGTATGCGGCGGATGCAGCCACAACATCACCACTCTACTCCGGATCCAACCTGGTCTGGGTTTACACCATGGTGAAACTCTACGGATGGGATTTCTTCGAGAAGTTGAGAGATGGTGGGATTTCCATACTCAGTTCCAACACGACCACGGGTAAAGAGCTTGCCAACGGATCCTACAAACTCGCTTTCATATTGGATTACACCGTTAGGAAATTGAAGGTAAAAGGTTCACACGTGGATGTGATGTATCCAGAGGAAAACAACGTTCTCATCTGGAGTCCAATAGCCATCGTTAACACGACTCAGAATCCGGAAGCGGCGAAGAAATTCGTCGATTTCGTCCTATCGAAGGAGGGGCAGAAGATACTCGTCAACTACGGACAACTGATCCCAGTCAGAGGAGATGTTCAGATGCCGGTGGGAGTTCCGAGTCTGGATGAACTTCTGAAGAGATCCTACAAGATAGATTGGAACGATCTCAAGAAGAAATCAGATGAGATAAAGGACACCTTCGCGGACATATTTGAGTGAGACGTGATAGATCACGGGGGAGGGAATCCTCCCCCATGGATTTCGGGGTGATAAGATGTGAAGATACTGTCCTTGGTTCTGTTCATCATTATCTTCATTCTGATAGGTGCTCCTTTAATCTTGCTCCTGATGGACAGTTTTCACACCGAGGATTCATTCTTCACCTTGAAGAACTACACGGATACCTTTTCCCGAAGGAGCAACATAAGAAGCGCCGTAAACACGTTGAACCTTGCGGTTTTAACTGCTCTATTTTCCACGCTCGTCGGTTCTGTCTTAGCTTGGATAATTGCTAGAACTGATATTCCTGGAAAATCCCTCTTGAAAACGTTGGTGATGGTTCCATACATGATACCACCGTTCATAGGTGCCATGGGATGGATGTTTCTCTTCGGTAGGGCGGGATACATAAACAAAATATGGGAACATCTGTTTGGACACAGGTTGTTCAACATTCACTCTTTCGCAGGTCTCGTTCTCGTTCTGTCGATGTACGTGTATCCCCCGGTTTTCATAACCGTTTACACCGCGTTGGTCAACATGGATGCTTCCTTGGAGGAAGCGGGAAGAATATGTGGAGCAAGATTGTTCAGGGTGATGAGGAGTATATCTCTTCCGCTCGTTCTTCCGAGCATCATGTCTGGAACTCTTCTTGTCTTCGCCATGTCCGCTTCCAACTTTGGAATTCCAGCCATAATAGGTATGCCGGCGAGGATACACGTTCTGACGACGAGAATAATGTCCTACATGGCGACTGGTACTGAGAGAGGTTTGAGCAGAGCCATCTCACTTTCCGTCATCCTGATAGCCATCGCTCTCGGTGGTCTCATGTTGAACAACTATCTGGTTTCAAAGTCGAAATTCACCATAATATCTGGGAAATCAACCAGACCAGCGGATATAAAGCTCGGGAAGTTCAAGCCTCTGGTTGCTGTATTCGTGTGGATTTTTGTCGTATTCGCGGTCTTTCTACCTATGTTTTCCTTGGCGTTGACATCTCTCTGGAAGGCTTGGGGATTGCCCTTCAAACTTTCAAGTTTCACTCTCAGAAATTATTACAAGGTTCTGTTCGTAGATTCTGATACGAAGATAGCCCTGAAGAACAGTTTCATATTTGCCATCATCTCCGCAACATTTGTGACCATTCTGGGATCCTTAGTTGCGTATTTCACGGTTAGGTGGAAAGGGAATCTTTCGAGAACGATGGATATGCTCGCCACACTTCCACAGGCAATTCCGGGAACCGCCCTTGCGGTTGCAATGATACTCGTATGGTCCGGCAGATTCGGTTTGAACCTTTACAACACCATGTGGATAATAATAGTTGCATACACCGCGAGGTATCTCTTCTTCGCGGTCAGAACCGTCGCCGGTGCGGTGAAGCAGATACACGTATCGCTCGAAGAAGCGGGTAGATCAGTTGGTTCAAAACCCTTGAAAGTTTTGAAGGATATAACCATTCCGATACTTAAGCCAGCTTTGATATCATCCTGGGCTTTGGTTTTCATGCCAACATTCAGGGAGTTAACCATATCCATCCTCCTGTATGGACCCACGACGAAGACCATAGGAGTTACGATATACGGTCTTCAGGAAGGAGGGGAATATCAAATGGCTTCCGCATTCGCAACGATAGTTCTATTGATTGCCTTTGTGCTTCAATTCGTGGTCAACAGGTGTCTGTTCGGAAGGAGGCAATCCTGATGGCTTGCATACGATTGGAAAACGTTGAAAAGTATTTTGGAAGCAACCATGTAATCAAAAATCTCAGTTTGGACATAAGGGATGGGGAGTTCATAACATTCCTCGGTCCATCGGGATGTGGCAAAACGACTACTCTCAGGATGATCGCCGGTTTCGAAAATCCAACATCCGGTGAAATATTCATAGGAAACAAACCCGTGTTTTCTCATAAGAAAGGATTAAACACCCCTCCCGAAGATAGGAACATAGGAATGGTCTTCCAGAATTATGCGGTATGGCCTCACATGAACGTGTTCAACAACATAGCTTACCCGTTGAAGATAAGGAAGATTCCAAAGGATGAGATCAAAAGAAAAGTCGATAGGATAATCGAGATAGTGAAATTGAAGGGACTTGAGAGAAGATATCCATATCAACTATCCGGTGGTCAACAACAGAGAGTCGCTTTCGCAAGGGCTTTGGTTTATTCTCCAAGCATTCTCCTGCTCGATGAACCTCTGTCTAATCTCGACGCCAAGTTGAGGGAAGAGATGAGATTTGAGATAAAGGATATTCAGAAGAAACTTGGAATAACCGTCGTTTACGTGACACACGATCAAGCGGAAGCGATGGTTATGTCCGACAGAATAGTGGTCATGAAGGACGGGGTAATCCAGCAGATAGGCGATCCGCTGGAGATATACAACCATCCGAAGAACAGATTCGTGGCGGATTTCATAGGTATATCCAATTTCCTCAAGGGAAAAATAGTGGGAGATGAAGCAGGAGGAAAGATGAGGGTCAAGCTTTACGAACTGGAGGATGCACCTGAAATGGAGGTAGATGTACCTCATCCGCTCAAACTGAAGGATAAAGAAGTCACGGTGGTGGTCAGACCGGAAGATATCCTCATAGGTGCTGAAACTGGTGGGAGAATAGGAGGAAAAATTTTCAAGAGGACTTTCCTTGGAGGAATAATGAACTACATAATCGTATCCAAAGAAACAAAACTGAGGGTAGAAGCCCCGAAACATCAGATATTGGAGGAAGGGGACAGGATAAAGTTCGTTATAAAACGAGCGGTTGTGGTGGAGGATTAACGATCACACACCGCTCTTTCCCCCATTCCAAAGGTCAAAGCATCGTATGCTATCTTCGTTCTATCGTAGTGCTTGTCCCTGTCAAGAGCCCATTTTCTTCCCATTCCGGTTACTATGAAGATGTTCTCAAAATCACCGAGTTTGTTGTCTAAAAATTCCAAAAGCTCGGCTGCCGTTGATCCTTCAACCCCATGTCTGTTGAATATGGTGTGGATGTATATGTTTTTCACTCCCATTTTTTTCGCCTTTTCCACCAGTGCGAGAGGATAATCTATGGTTCCATGGGAACTTTTCAGGGACAACATGGTTATGAGATGGAGGTCCCCACCTTCCTCAACCAATCTGTTGAACGTCTTCATGAAGGCTTCCCTTTCCGAAAAACTTCCATCCTTCAAACTTCGCTCTATTACAACTTCATCCTGAATGACCACCCTTCCAGCACCGAGATTCATATGACCTGCTTCAGAATTTCCAGGACGTCCGGGCATCAATCCAACAGCTTCACCGGAAGCTTCCAACCTTGCAAAACGGTGATTCTTCAGAAGGTAATACCAAAACTTCGGTTTCGCTATATATATCGGGTTCCTGTCATCCTCCGGTCCAAGTCCCCACCCATCCATTATGACGAGAAGAACCTTATAGGTCCTTCTGGGTTTCTCGATGAGCATGGACGATCGATCCATGGTGCCAGGTTTTTCAATTCCCATCAGTTGAAGAATCGTCGGTGCAACATTACCGAGTATCCCCCCCTCTCTCATCTTGAGTTCAACATCCGGGAGCAAGAGAAAGAGAGGAACGGGATTTGTCGTGTGTCCAAGATTCGGAATGGGAGGATTCAAACTCTTCATTCCCAACTCTATCAATCCGTGATCCGCCGTTATCAAAACCGCATATTCCTTTTTCAAAGCGGAATCCACGATCTTTTCCAAAGCAGAACTCAGATGCTTGACGCACTCCACCTTTGGTTCCATCTCCATGAGATGTCCTATGACATCTCCGTTGGCGAGGTTGGCGAGGATGAATTCGTAATTTCCCGTTTCAATCTTCTTCACAAGGAGATCCGTGAGTTCGTAGACCGATAGTTGCGGATACTTGGAGAGATCATCCACTTCAGGAGATTTCACGAGAATGTCATCCTCGTTCGGAAAACTCGATCTTCTTCTACCGTTGAAGAAGAAAGTCACGTGTGCATATTTTTCAGATTCCGCTATGTGAAGTTGACGTATTCCATTCTCACTTAAAATCCCAGCCAACGTGTCCTCAAGAGGTGGGAAGTCGAAGGCAACCTTCACATTTTCGAACCTCTCATCATACTTGATCAACGTTATGAAATCGAGATTTTCAAAACGCTTGACTTCAAATTTCTCAAAATCATTCATCACGAATGCTTCGGTGAGCTGTATTTCTCTTTCTCCTCTCTTACAGCAGAACACAACCGCATCCCCATCTTTTATCCTGCCGAACGGTTTTCCATCGATGAAGGCAACCACAGGTTTCATATCCCCGTCATTCTCCCCCAACTTGTAGAGCTCTCTCACCTTCTCTGCGAGACATCTTCCAAGATGATCCTTCACGTTATCTCCCCCAATTTCAATCTTTTTCCCATCTCAAGAACGGAAGATTTGAATCCAAGCTTACCCAATTCTTGAACCAAATCCGAGGAATCCTTCTCATCCGCGTGAAAGATGATGATGTGATACGGATCGATCTTATCGATCAGAGTCAAGATGTCCGTGAAATCCGGATGCACCTTCCATATGAACTGCATGGCTCTATCTTCCTCATTCAGAATCTTCCAACCCGTTGTTCCTCTCTCCTGATAACCCGTCAGAATGAAACGAGTTTTCTCGTCATCTTTCAAAAGGTTGTAAAGCTTCAGAGAGGTCCCTCCCGTTATCATACCATCGATGGTCAGATATATACCCTCCACCAACTTTTCAGGAAGTTCTGTGTTAACCGATTCGATCTTCGGTTCCACCTTCAACCATTCCTTGAATTCGGATAGAAAATTGAAGAACCTCACTATCTTTTCATCCACAAACACGGGAAGTATTCCACTGTTCAAAAGTGTCAGGAGTATCTCCTGGGATCTTCCAACACTTGGAAGGGGTAGTATGATTCGATTCCCCTTGAGAGAATCCAAGACATTCAAAAGATCCTCTCGGGGTTTTAGTCTTCTCAAACCGTAAGCACAGTCCATTATCAAAACATCGGCTTTCTCCGGTTCATCGAACCTGTATATGGGTGAATCCAACGTGATATCTCCTGTATAAAGAAGTGAAACACCATCCCACCTAATCTTCACCCAAGTTGAACCTAAAAGATGCCCACTCTTTCCCAGTTTAAAGAACAGTCCATCGAAGATCATCGTATTCATAATTTTGAAATCTTCCTTCTGAAGGAAGTCCTCGTATCTTTCAGCATCGATGGGAAGTTCATATCTTCTCGCTGTTTTGAACCACGTGTAGATGTAATGTTTCATGAGTTTAAGAGTGGGTTCTGAGGAGATGATTCTTTCAAAGCTGAGCAAAGGGACGGCACCGACATGATCCTGATGTGCATGGGATAAATACAACAGATCAACCTTTTCCTTCACTTCCAAAGGGTATATATCCTTCCACCCACCGCACAATCTTCTTTTTATTCCATAATCGAGAACGATCCTTTTTCTTCCATCTTCCAAGAGGAAACCGACTCTACCCTTTTCTCCGCTTCCACCGAGCGAGGTGAGAACCATGTTACACTCCTCCAAATATTTTGCCCATCTATATTACTACAAAGCACAAAAATATGCCACATTTTCAAACAGATGAACTTGGTGAGGTTTCTGAATGAAACAAGGTTGACATGTTGAACAATATAATGTTAAATTCTATTTAGATCGAGCGGGGGTGGTATTGGTGAACGGAGTATACGTGGGATTCGATAGGAGGTTCAACTTCTTCGATATTCCCGGATACAGGGTTCCCTGTATCATACACGTGAATGATGGAAGTATCTATCTCGATTTTCATGGTTCCATGCTTTACTCGGGTTTCAACCAGACGATAGAGAAACCTCCTGTGTTCGAAGAAATAGAGAAGAGACTCGATGTGAATTTCAAGGTTTTGGTTCAAAAAGGCGACACATCCGACTTCATGGATCAGATGGAGATATTCAAAGAACTCGGTATAAAGAAGATGGAACTTGAAGAGTTGATTCCCTTGTTCGACGTTTTGAACCTCATATCACTCAAGAGCAAAGAGAGCAAGGAGAAGGAAAACTTCATAACGATAAATCCAGGATTCTCGAACGATATTTCCTTCTTCGTTTTGATAGATCCAAAATCTCTCGTGAAGCTTCAAGATCTGATCAGGGATTACTGGGGAAGATACGTGCTTTCAAGGGCTTTCGGAAAGATCGTGGAGTTGATCTCAGACAAGTATGGATATGAATCCCACAGCACGACCATACTCGAAACGGTCGTTAAACCGTATGTGGATGGTGAGAAATTGAGAAATTTTCTGAACGATATATCCAAGATAGATGGAAGAATACCGGAATTTTTGAACACAAAGTTCAACGACTGGGTCAAATTGATGCCAGACGTGAAGGTTTTGGATTTCTCGAAGTTGATGGAACTTCTGGTCATGAGCAGGAATTTGGATGAATCGATAAAACTTGTGGATAAAGCTCTGTTGGAGATAAAGGAAGCCTTCATGAAGATAGATGGGGATGTTGGAGATTTTCTCAGAGAAATGGGAATAATGGAATGAAGGATGGATCTCGGGGGATCTTTCCCTCAGGGAAGGGGGTGAGAGCGTATGAGGATCGACAACATCAACGCGATGAACGCTTGGAGGATCCTCTCCATCCATCAGATGAGGTCCAATCTTCTCATGTCCCAATTGGCTTCCGGTAATCGATTGGTGAACGCGTCGGTTGATGCTGCCGGCATGGCAATATCTAAGAGGTTAGCTGCACAGGTCAGAGGGTACAACCAGGCTTTGAACAACATATTCGATGGAATAGGAGCACTCAGAACGGCGGAAGGAGCCATGGGATCCATAACCAACAATCTACAGAGAATAAGAGAATTGACGGTTCAGGCTTCCAATGGAACGTTGACGGAGGAGGAAAGATACGCGATACAGCAGGAGATAAACCAGCTCGCTGAGGAAATAGATAGGACAGCGAGAACGACGGAGTTCAACAATCAGAGACTCTTGACTGGCGAATACACCGACAGAACCTTCCAAACAGGACCAAATCCAAACCAGCAGATGACCGTATCCCTTCCGGATATGAGAGCTGAAGCGCTCGGGCTCAACGAAATAGATGTGACAACTCAGGAAGGAGCGCGGAACGCTCTGGAACATATCGATGAGATCATGGAAAGGGTGAACACCGAGAGAGCGAGGGTTGGAGCGTATGCGAACAGATTGGAAAGCGCCGCGAGAAATGTTGCCAACGCCATGACCAACGTGACCGCATCTTTATCTGGGATAGAGGACATGGATATGGCTCGTGGAATAATGGATCTCATCAGGATCAACATAATGAGGCAATCCACCACCGCGATCCTCGCGCAGGCGAATTTGAATCAGAACAACGTTTTGAATCTTCTCGGAATCTGAAACCGATTCCCTCATCATTTCTCAAACAAATAACACGCAACGTGATGTTCGGGAGCTATTTCCCTAAGTTGTGGATGGGGATCTTTTTTGCACCTTTCCATCCTGTATGGGCATCTATCGTAAAATCTGCAACGGGCGGGAGGATTTATCGGTTTTGCAACCGATCCTGATATGTTCGGTTCCTCCCTCTTCACTTCAGGGTCTGGAACTGGAACCGCATCCAACAATGCCTTCGAATATGGATGAGCAGGATTTTTCAGAACTTCCTCTATATCCCCCATTTCCACTATTTTACCCAGATACATCACCGCTATCCTATTGCTCATGTATCTTGCAACCGCGAGATCGTGGGTTATGTAGAGATAACTCATGTTGTATTCATCTGCAAGCTTCAACATGAGTTTCATGATGCCGGTTCTTATCGATACATCGAGCATGGAAGTTGGTTCGTCTGCAACTATGAACCTTGGTTTCAATATGAGCGCCCTCGCTATCGCAACCCTCTGCCTCTGACCACCGGATAATTCATGGGGGAATCTGAACATGAAAGTTTCAGGTGGTGTTAATCCAACCGCATCGAGAAGTTCAGCAACCATTTCTTCCCTTTCCTTCAGATTTCCAATGTTGTGTATGTTCAAAGGTTCGGATATCGTGTCGAAGATCGTCATCCTCGGATTCAGAGATTCGTATGGATCTTGGAAGATCATTTGGACCTTCTTCCTGAGATTTTTCATCTCCTTCTTCCTATCCTTGAGAATGTATTTTACGAACTCCCTTTCATTCCCGTTGAACTTGTCTTTGAAGATTTTCTTGTACTCCTCGAAATTACCAATGTGGTTTCCGTTTCCACCATTTTTAAATTTGTCTATGTAAACCCTGCGAATGTAATTTTCTGCCTTCCCATAACTCTCGAAGAGAAAAGGAGTGACATCCCTTCCATCCATCACAACCGTTCCATCCGTCGGTTCATACAATCCAACCAAGATCTTCCCGGTCGTTGTCTTACCGCAACCGGACTCACCCACGAGTGCCAAGGACTCTCCCTCTCTTATCTCATAGCTGACCCCGTCCACCGCGTGCACGAATTTTCTTACCTTCCTGAAGAGTCTTCTCTCCGCTGGAAAGAGTTTTCTCAATCCTTCTATCTTCAGTATGGTCTTCTCATTCCCCAAAGTTTATCACCTCTCCTACCTCCAATGGATGATGGCAGGCAACGAAATGACCTTTTTCCACTTCGACGTATTCTGGATCCTCGCTGAAACATCTCTCATCTGCTTTTGGACACCTTGGAGCGAACCTACAACCCTTTGGAGGATTCAGAAGATTTATCGGTTCACCCGGAATGGTGGTCAATTCCTTTCTCTCACCGGTCACACTTGGAAACGCATGCATCAGTCCGTAGGTGTATGGATGCATTGGCTTTTTGAAGATCGTGATGGAATCCGCCAATTCGACGAACTTCCCCGCATACATGACCGCTATTTTGTCGCTCACCTCAGCTATGACTGCTATATCGTGGGAAATGTATATCATGCTCATGTTCAATTTCTCCTGAATCTTTTTCATCTCCCTGAGTATCTTATCTTGAACGATCACATCGAGTGCAGTAGTCGGCTCATCCGCAATTATTATCTTCGGATCGCAGGAAAGAGCCATGGCGATTATCGCCCTTTGCTTCATACCACCACTGTATTGATGCGGATACTGATCCATTCTCCTTGGATCGAGTCCAACGAGTTCGAAAAGTTCCGCAACCTTTTTCTTGGCATCATCCATCGACAACTTGGGGTTGTGATTCAGCATCGCCTCGATTATCTGATCACCAACCTTGTAAACTGGATTCAGAGAATTCATAGCCGCTTGAAAAATCATGGATATTCCCTTCCATCTATACCTTCTCATCTCACTTTCCGGTAATGAGACGAGATCAACCGTCTTTCCATCCAAGTTGAAAAGCACCTTCCCACCCATGAATTCTGCGTTTTCCGGAAGAAGTCGTAGTATCGTCATGGATACCGACGTCTTGCCACATCCGGATTCACCAACTATTCCCATGGATTCGCCCTCATCCAAGGTGAACGAAATTCCATCGACCGCCTTCACATAACCGAGTTTCGTTTTGTAATACATCTTCAGATCCTTCACGGACAGGATCTCCATTGAATCACCTCTTCCTCAACCTTGGATTGACTATTTCTTCCAAACCTCTCCCAAGGAAATAGAAAGCTGAACAGAGCAATGTTATCGATGCGCCAGCGGGTAACCACAACCACCAGAATTTCCCTATGAACTCACCACCGAGGTATCCCTGAGATTCCGCGGTGTGTATCATTATTCCCCAGCTCATCCTCACGTTCACGAGACCGAAGAAGGATAGAACAGCCTCCGAAAATATCGCGCTCGTCACACCAAACATCATGTATAAGAACGAAAGTGGAAGAATGTTGGGTATTATGTGCTTGAATATTATGTACATATCGCTTCCACCCGCGGACTTCGCAGCCTCTATGAACGGTCTGACCTTAACGGTCAGAGCCTGTGCCTTCAGAACTATCGTTATCGAACCGAACCCAGATATGAAACCCAGTATCAGTGCGAGTTTCAAAAGATCGAGCTCTATGAACGCACTCAAAACCATCAAGAGTGCGAGCGTTGGAAAGAGCATAACTATATCGGCGAGCCTCATGAAGAAGGTATCGACCACTCCCCCAAAATACGCCGAACTTGCACCTATCATCGTTCCTATCACCACCGTTATCAATGCGGCAGTTATACCAAGCGTGAACTCACGTGGTGTGCTGTACATCAACTGTGAGAGTATATCCCTTCCGAGTGGATCAGTTCCCAACGGATGCCTCGGAGATGGAGGGGATGGATGCCCCGGGATGAATGGATCGTATCCTATTATCGGATCGTAAGGTTTCATCGCACTGAACATGTCTTCTTGATCTTTCCAGAAGATGTTCTTCATCAAAACCGGATACATCGGATAGAGCGCTCCAAATATGGCGAAAAAGATGATGACGCCCAATCCGAAGAGAGCTAATTTCTTCTCCCGGAACAATTCCCAATTCTGCTTGAAGCTTCTCATCCACAATCTCAATCTGATCTTCCAAAGAGGTTCCCTGATCACTTCCTCCTTCATACTCGATACCACCTCAGTATCTTATTCTCGGATCCAAGAATGCATAAAGTATGTCCGCAACGAGGTGGGCTATCAAAACGAATATACCGGTGAAAACGAGTAAGCCCACCAACAAGGGTATATCCTGGGAATTCAAGGCTTCGATGTAAGCCCTTCCCATTCCGGGCCAGGAGAACATCGTCTCCGTTATTATTCCACCGCTCACCGTGAAACCGAGACTTATCACGAAATTCGTGACCAAGGGAAGCAAGGCGTTTCTTGCAGCGTGTTTGTCCCTGACGATGTTATCCGGCAAACCTTTCGCCTTGGCGGTCGTTATGTAATCCTCCCTTATTATCTCGAGCATCGTATCCCTCATGACGAGCATGCTCCCAGCAAAGCTCAGAAGCGTCAAAGTGAATATGGGCAGTATGAGATGCCTCAGTATGTCCAAAGCGTATATTCCATACCCACTCGTGTACCAATAGATGAAGGAAATAATCAAGACAGCCAGCAGACTCATCCACACGGTCATCTTCTTGGCTGTTAAAGTCTTCAGCCTCGATGCGATCAGAAGGGCAACTGCGAAGACCAAGAGCAAAATACCGCCGTTCAAGATCAAGAGCTTGAATATCTCCTGAGATGAAATCGTCGCCTTTCTCCATATGTTTGGATCTATGAAACCGTTCAACGGTAGCAGTTTCAAAAGAACCCCGAAGATCCATATGTTGAATATGGCGAGTATGGGAGTGAAAATCGTCCAGAACACGATACCTACAAAGGTTGCAGCCGTGTCCAAAAATTTCCCCCTTCTCCACGCTATTCGTTTTCCCAGATTGAAACCGAGGGCATAAGAAATTATCGTGGCGGTTACGAAGAGAAAAAGTGTCCTTGGGAGTCTTTCCATTATCACCGAGACGACCTTTCTGGGATAGTAGAGGAAGGAAATTCCGAGATCCATCTTCATGAAGTTCTTCATGTACAGCAAGTATCTTATGTGAGCTGGTTTGTCAAAACCAAACTGTTTCTTCAGAGCTTCCTTGGCTTCTGGAGTCAACTTAGGGTTCATTATGAAGTGAGCGACAAAACTCCCCGGCATCAATTCGACCATCCAGTAAACGATGCTGACGTATACGAAGAGCAAAATAATTATTTGAAACAACCTTTTGCCAATGTATTTGATCATATCCGCTACCCCTTCTCTTCAATTGTATTCCTTAACAAAACCCAGCCCCCATCGATATGGGGGCTGGGTGGATTCCCATGGGGAAATCGGATCACTCTATCAGCTTGACGGAGGATGGGAGACCGTTGACACCTTGCAGACCATCCAAAGTTGACTCATACGGGAACTTTATTATGTCGGATCTGTAGGCTTCCACGATCGGCGATGTGAACAGAACCGCATACGGCAGATCCTCAGCAAGCATTTCCTGAAGTTTGAATGCGAGTTCCCTTGCCTCCTTGAGATCCGTCGATGCGAGGAACTTGTCAGCCAGTTCGTCGAACTTTGGATTGTTGTATCCGGGTGTGTTGTAATCCCCAGGTCCAGCTCTTCTGCTGTGGAAGAAGTCGGATAGATAATCTGGATACAGTGAAAGACCCCAACCGAGCATGTAGATATCGTAGTTGAAGTTCTCCTCCCAGACTTTCTGAACGATGTAGTTGAAATCGACCAATTTCGCCTTTATCGGTATTCCGATCTCGTTCGCCCACTGTTCTATGAACAGTGCAGCGGTTGCCCTCATTGGATCGTATCCAGCACCTGGTGCGAGCAATTCAATCGTTTCGACGAGTTTTCCATCTGGTCCGATCAAACCTTTACCCTTCCTCACAACTTTGTCTCCCTCGATCTTCGGTTCTATCAGCCACTTGAATCCTGCTTTCTTGAGAAGTTCTATTGCCTTCTTTCTCCTCTCACCGTAGCTCATTCCCTGACCGATTATCTTGACATTCTTGTTGTACCAGAAGGAATTTCCCGGTGGAACGACCGTCGCAAGCGGAATAGCCTGTCCCGCAAGTATCCTGTTGCAGAGGAAGTCTCTGTCGATCAGAACCGCAACTGCCTGTCTGAATTCTTTTATGTTCATCGGGAATCTTCTCATGTTGAAGGCTATGTACCTGAATCCATTGGATGGACTGGATATTAGCTTTATTCCGGGCTTTCCTTTCAACTGATCCTGCTCACCTTTTTGCAATCCGAGTGGGTTGAATATGTACGCAA
>Ga0164318_10004115_pt1 | contig 13887 bp, 13 predicted proteins | sample GuaBasSedimGuay9_FD_113734 | JGI IMG/M metagenome (GOLD analysis project Ga0164318, IMG submission 113734) | Subseafloor sediment microbial communities from Guaymas Basin, Gulf of California, Mexico - Guay9, Core 4571-4, 0-3 cm | ecosystem: Environmental > Aquatic > Marine > Hydrothermal vents...
AAATTCTCAAAATGTTTAGCGACCCCGAATTTTCACATCTTTCAATAAATCGATTTAACCATCCAAAAGAACTTGAATTTTGGTTGAAATCTCTGCAAGAAAAATCCAACAAATGAAATCTTCTATCAAAAATTAAGCATTTCTAATAATATAGGCTTCATCTTCCCAGATTTTACGATAATAGAAAAAAAATTCATACAATGCGGGAACATCTCGACTGACAATCACAATTCCTTCATTGAATATATCTTTCTTGATATAAAGGGGTAATTCGTGAAAAAAGAATATAGAATATATTTCCTTAGGATGTGGCTGACGTTCCAAGATTTCCAATAAAAGGGTACCAGTAGGTTTCTTTTGAGTAACAATACATATGTCTACATCGCTCCGATTGGTAATATCCCCCCTAACTTGAGAGCCGTACAACATGACACCCAAAATTTCAGGAATTTGGAGTGTAAAATCAAAATTTTCTCGAAGATCTTTCATGAGTTTTTTTTCAACCATTTTTCTAACTCCTGACGGATTTGTTCCAATTCTTCAGAAAAAAACACGAAAGATTCCCATGCAATTGAATAATTAAGGCCATTATATTCATGAGCAATTCTATTTCGCAAACCATTTATTTTCCTCAAACTATTCCAAGATTTTTGAGAAATAACAGAAAGTTGATAGAGAGTTTGATAGTTGGTATAATTATCATAATTGTTTTTCCTAAATCTTTTAATATCATTGCTACAAGATCAGAAATTAATTCAGAGATGTTTTGAAATACATGTACAATTGCATAAAGCCAATGTGCATCCTTTTCCGGATCAATAGAATCGATTGGATGCTGATCCAACCATTTGGAAAATTGATTGTAAAAGTATTCAAATTTCTCAAATTTTGCCAGATAACGTTGCACTCGATCCGGATCCATGATTGTACATATATTATAACTCATTTCGGATATTAATGATTATCTTTAAGAATCAAGAAACCATCTTCCGTAAAGTCCATCTTTAATTTAAATGAAAGAATCTCTAAATTAGGATTATTCTCTACTTGCTTTCTGTAAGCTTCAGAAACAACCATTTCTTCCAACTCAAGAGTATTTTTAATCCAAACGAGCCTTATCTGATGTAAATCTTCTTCGTAACCGCTCATCTGCAAAGCGATCCGGATTACTTCCCTATCATTGGCGAGAGTCATCGGTATTTTCGGAGCTTGAGTGCGAAAGGCAGTCTGTGAATTTAAATAAGTTGCCTTAAAATCGATTTTTTCCACCAGAGAACGCCGAGTAAAATCAGCAAAGCCAATACCTTGTGCATTTCCGTGAGTTTGTTCGGTTAAATCACGCACGTATAGCAGTTTAACCTTAATAGGAGCACTTGGTTTTTTTCCAACCACAATGGTATCCATGCCCGTTCCGCTGTATTCTTTCCCTATTTCATCCACAATCAACAAATCCACTTCTGGAAAAGGAATTCGTGGAAACCATAGATATGCTTGTTTCAACAACTCTGGTTCTTTGAGGGGAATTTCATCAGAAGATAATGCTTGGATCAAAGCAATTTCATCATAGGCGTTTTCTAATAGCGCTAGTCCACCTAACAACGGAATTTTATTATTCAGAACCTCGTACACGGTAGTTACCACACGATCCCAAGTATAACGCTCGGCAGCTCGATGGTATATCTGGGCACCTTTACACTTTCCCATACCAATCAAGCACATTTTCATCAATCCACTTTCCACCTTACCTGAAAATTTGGTATGCGGTTTCACCCGATTAACCACAAAAATATGATCGGCTTGTGCGGCAAATCGATCTAAATAAACAGGAGTTCCTAATGAAGTGGTGGCGATCAAATCAACTTCCATAGTTGCCTTTATCGGACATCCTAACACTGCTTCAGTTATTCCGTAATTTTGCAAAATTTGGAGCTGCCCCGCTAAAGTTCCCCCTCCATGACTTCCCATTGCAGGAAATATAAAGGGTTGGGCGCCTATTCGCTGAAAATGCTTTACTAAGGTCTTTAAAATTAGAGATATATGTGCAATACCCCTACTTCCGGCGGTGATGGCTACTGTTTCACCAGGTTTAATTTTTTCATTAAAGTGAAGTATATTTAATTGAGTATCAATGGCAGTGGGTATTTGCTCGGCGGATATGGTCGGATGGTCAAATTTCTGCCTAATTCGGAATAGTTGGGGGAAATTATTTAAATTTCTTAAATAATTTGTTTTTTCTTTTTGCTCTAATTTATTAAGCCCAGCCAATAGGGAAGATTTTAGAGAAGATTTTGATGAAGATATTAAAGGAGATTTTTTGGGGGAATTCGGCATAGTTATCAACAATTAAGATGGTTAAAACGTTCCTAACTCGCGCTCTAACCAGTAAAAAGCTGCAATAATGAATGTATTCGTAATTTTACCATTTGCAATATAATCTCTAACCTTTTCCAATGGAACAAGCTCATGTTCAATCTCTTCTTCAGGATCAAAGTTGATTTGGCCATCTGAGTGAATATCTTGAGCTAAAAAGGTATAGCAGACATTATTCTGAATCGCAGGATTCGCATCCACCTTGCCAATCAATTTCCAATTTGAAGCCGTAAAGCCAGTTTCTTCTTCTAATTCACGCTTTGCTCCCTCCAACGGTTCTTCTCCTTTTTCCAATACACCGCCGGGTATCTCCATTTCGTAGTGATCGGTCCCAAATCGATACTGTTGAATTAAAAGGATCTTTTTGTCTTGGGTCATAGCTATTACATTGGCCCATCTTTGAGCTTCAATCACATAGGCGGTGAATTCTTGATTCCTTTCGGGATTGTCATATGTTTTTGCCAAAATATTAAACGGAGGGCTGGAAAACACTCGTTCTTGGGTTTTCAGATTCCATTGTGAGAGCATAATAATATATAAAAGATCTTTTTGCATAAGAATATCTCACAAAATCAATCTTTTCTTCATTACCAAAGGAAACATATGGATTTTTCATTTGCATCTGGTGCCATATGCTACCATGTTCTTCTTGTGAAATATATTATTCAACCCCGTGCTCTGTAAGTGAATTAATGGAATTTTCTCCGAAAAACATCATGGCACATATGGAATTTCATTTTCCACATGTAACCATATACCTCCCTATAAACCGCTGGGAAAGCGTTTATGTAGGGTAGCCGGAGATCATTTTCTTAATGATTGACAAGGGCTAAATAGGGAACTTAGAAAACATAAGGCACTTAGAAAACACGGGAACCTTGTTGAAACCCTGTTGATCAAGGAGTGTAAAAAAAAAATGTTGGTTGCTGAAGAATTGATATTGATGAGTTTGCATCCCAAATATGGGACAGAAGTTTTTTTTAACGCTTGGAAACAGGTAAAATCGGGCATAGCTGGCGCTTTGCTCATGGATCTTGCCTTAAAGAAACGAATTTTCTGCCGTAAAGGTAGAGTGATTTTGCTTTCATCTAAATCGACCGGGGATCACATCTTGAATGAAATATTGAGAAACATTGCTCGATCGGATAATCCCAAATCAATAGAATTCTGGGTATCAGAAATCCAGAGTAATATCCAGAACCTGCAAGATCGTTTGATTGAAAGAATGATCGAACGTAAAATTATACAACGAGAAATATATCCCGGAAAATTTGGCATGAGAGTGGCATATCCGATGATTAAATCACGAATATATTGGGATATAATTGATCGAATTAGAGCATTGACCAAAGCGAAAGAAATTCAAGATTTTCAAACTTTCACGCTGATTTACATAATGCAATCATGCGGTCTTAGCAGAATTTTTAAAACCAGGAAAGTCTTGGTGCCTCGGGTAGAAATTTCCCCGGATTGGATATTCAAGTTAATCGAGCAAGAAAAGCGCACCACTAAACAATATGTTAAGGAATTACTTGGGAACATTCATGCATATATTAGTCGGGATCATGTTGTTTCCCTGGCTGTATAATTTTTTCCATCCAATTCTCTTTTTCTTACAAGTTTTTTCTTCCAATGCAAATCAAATGTCCAGCATTGTTAATTAAGGAGCGATTGGTTCCATATTCTAATTCAATTTCTAACAATCTATCTCTAATGTTAGATTGTTTTTCCAATTCTCGTAAAATTTTTGGTTTGACTTGATGAACAAATACCGGAGCGCCGATAAACTCTAAAACTTGAACTCCCACAGCTCGAAAAATCGCTTCCATTTCCTCCCAAACTACATTATATTGAGGATGCTGAAAATCATACGATATACTCGTTTGAAGCAATTCTTCCACTTTATCCAACTGTCCCGCTTCAATTAATTCAGGTACACGCCTATATTTTGTATCCAAAGAAATAAAAATTAATCCACCTGATTTAGTTATTCGGCTAAGTTCCTGAACCGCTTGTTTCGGTTGAAGAGAATATGAAACGGGATCGTACAATGATATGGTTACATCAAATTTATTTGAAGGAATTTGAGGCATTGCACAGATATCAGCTTTTATAAAATTCAAATGGGACAATGGGATATTTTTCGGTTTGATAATGGAATTAAGGCGTTTTTTGGCAATTTCAAGCATATTTTGGGATATATCCGTGAGTGTAATGTGAGAAAAACCATAATTTAAAAGAAATTCAGACCACATTCCATCACCTCCTCCAATATCTGCAATTTTGATGTTCTTTTCTTTTTGTGTTAGATATTTCTTGAGGTAATAGATGTGAATATCGTTACAAAACGAGAGAGCAGAACGGAATGTATTAAAGGTAGGTTTAATAAATTCACTATTGTAATCGTCGGCATATTTATCATACAATTTTTCGACTTTTGACCTAAAATCATCCATTTTACTTTTAACACTTTTTATTTTTTTGTTATTTGAATTCCGCAGAAACTGCAGAAATGTAGATCTTTCGAAATTTTCTCATGGCAATTAGGACATTCTTGTAAAGTCTGCTTAACAATCATTTTTGTAATGGTTTCAAAAACTTGTTCCACATTCTCGCCTGTCTTCGCCGAACATTTCAAAACTGAATCAATTTGATAGTTTTGCACAAATTGAGCAACTTCATCCTCCAAAACTGCGGCTTGCTCCTGTAAATCTATCTTTGAAATCACCAGCAACTTGACCATCTGTCCCGAAGAACTATTAATTAACTCCATCCATTCCGCTAGATTCAAAAATGAATCCCTATTTGAAATATCGAATAAAATAAAAGCGCCCGAAGATCCCGTAATATAACTAGGAAAGAGCGACCGAAACTTCCGTTCCCCTGCAAAATCCCATAGGCTTAATTGGATTGGGGTTTCATCCATCATTAATCGTTTTACCATGAAGTCAACGCCTATAGTGGAAATGGTATCGGATTCAAAAGTGTTATTAATGTATCGATGAATGAGTGATGTTTTTCCAACATCTTTATCACCTGCAACAATGAGTTTTAATTTAATCATCATGATGTATTGGTGTTTCAACCTAAAAATTATTTAGCATGTTGGGAGAAAGAGGAATCTGATAATATGAAAATTCCGGGATCATTCTTTGAAGTTTTATTGAAGTTGAAAGATGAGTTAATCGAGTTTCAAGTGCTAAAGCAAGGAAGTATTGAATACCGTGCCCATATAATTGATTTTTCAGAAATTGAGGCTGACTTAGCGGATATATTGGAAGAAAACGACATTTTTCTCCCTCAAAATCGCTTGGACCGAATATTAAGAGATCTCGAGGCTGAATATTTAGAGGTCCAGCAAAAACAGAGAGAACTTCAAAAACAACACTTGCAAAAGCAGAAATCATTCACACAGAGTTACCAAGCTCTGCGATCACCCAACGAAGTAGTAAAAATCCTATTAACGGGTTTTTCGGGAAAATCATCCATTTATCAGATTATTTTTGAAGGAAAATTGGCCAATGAAATTCAAACTACACTGCCGACTCGTAGAATTGAGAAACACATCTTAGATTTTTCATTTTTGGCAAAACAGAATCGGGGTCAGAAGTTAGAGATATGGGAATCAGGTTCCTTTTTTCCGGATGATAGTTTTTTCCAAGACGCAACAGTACTTTTATTCGTTATTGACTCCTTTGATGTGGATCACTACGAGGAAATGCGTTTAGACTTGCATAAATCTGTAAAAAAAATGAATGAAATGGGCACAAATCCCCAATATTTGCCAAAAAACCGTAAAACACTCTTTTGTTTAATACATAAAATGGACCGCTTCCAGAAAATATTGGAGAAATTCCGCTCGCTGGTGAATTACTTTCAAATTGATCCATCTACTGGGAAACCGAACAGAGAAATAGTCTTTTACCCTACTTCCATTTTTGATTCGAGTCTTTACAAAGCGTGGACTCAAATAATTGAAACTTTAATGCCTAAATCTTCCAAGTTGGATCAATTATCTAATCAATTAAAAGAAGATTTGGCATTATATACGGTTTTGATAATTGAAAAACGCACAGGTCTACCGATTTGTTCCTCTAAAACGCTGTTAGATGATGCAACCCTGGTGGGAACTACAAATCGAATTATTATCACCATCGAAAAAATACTGCCAGATTATAAATTTACCAATTTGAGAGAATTGCGCATCGATACTGCTACTGGATTTGTCAAAGTTCATATCTTCAACGAATACTACATTTTGCTGATGATCTGTCCACCTAATGTGAATTTGGATGCTCCTGCAGCAAAAAGAATAATTCGCAATTTTATTGCTAATATGAAAAATTATATCTAAGAAGAAAATTAAACTCTGGATTTGAATGGATTAACACTAATTTACTTGAAATCACATGAATTTTCATAATTTTTCATAAATTTGTTATTTCAACGCACATTCGAAGTAGAAGAAGAATATTTTTTAATGCATGATCTAATTATCCACTTATGACCGAAGAAAAATCTTCCATGCCCAACGAAAAAATTGAAATACTCGAAGAAGAAGAAATCCTTGAAGAAGAGCCTATTAAGACTCATCACTTAAGTTGGTTTTCAAATCGTAAATCCGTGCGCACAATATGGATAATATTGGCCACTTTATTATTGGCCGTAATTCTAACCGTGATTGGATTTATTATTGGTATTCGTTTTGGTGGTTATGAAGGTGAAAAATTCGTGATGGGTAAAATGGAAATTGTGCGGGGTTTACTGATTCCAGCGGGTATTTTAACCTTAGCTACCGTGTTTGAGTATCAATATTTGGATTAATCAATCAATTTTTTTAAGGTAAAAAGGAAAAAGCTTTAATGCGATTTCCTATGTGAGATAATTATGCTCCCATCCAACGAACCCAATCTTGATCTAAATGTCTCCCTCATCAGTTCTACCTTTAATGACCTTATAAAAGAATGGGTCTCGCAACATTGGTGGCATAGCGATATCAGCCAAGTTTTTCTTCATCATCATTTTGGACTTTCTTTGTTGGAAAGCCTGCAACAAACACTCAGAAATTTACTACAACAGCGTCAGCCAGATCCAAAGATTGTCAGTAGAGTAACTGCTTGGATTCAAGATTTTTATAAGGAGCAATATACGACCCACCAACTCCAATATTCAAATCCCGTTAAAAATACCCCAAAGAATCCTCGTATTGCTCAGATAGATTTTAACTGGCGCAATAATGAAGTGATAATCCATCATTGGAATCATTATCACAAACTTTGGCAGTTTCAATTCCATCAGATCTTAGTTACTTTCTGCTTACGTGAAAACGAGTCCATAAAGGCGGGAAAATATGCCCCCAAGAAATATTATATTCCATCTTCTACAATCCCCCATCTTCATGCTTCAAAATCCCGCGAGCATCTTATTTTTTGGTTTGATTATCGTTCTTTAACACCTCAAGAAAAGATCCAATTTCCTAGCCACCCACAACGAAAAATTCGTCAGAACTTTATAAACATGCTTCCATCATTGATTCAAACAGAACTCGAAGAATGGGCACCAATCCAACAAAATATCCGTGAATTTTCACGGGCGATTGATTCAAATTTTGAAATTTTTTATTCACGACGGTCACAGTTTTTGGAATTATATCCACTTTGTAAACATTGTTTAAATAATGCAGTGTTAAATTTTATCGAGCAAAAACAGCTGCAATGGGTGAAATCGATCGAAAATCCTACAAAATGGGACAATTCAAGGGATAAATCAGCCGATAAAGCAACTGAATTAAACCAAGTCCAAAAATTTGAAAAAGATTATCAAGAATACCGATTATCTATCTCCTTGTTTAAAGCAATAATTACTCAAATAATTGACACTATCAGTAAGTTGGAATCGCTAAAGATCCTCTTTTTTCGCAAACCGAAGTTTTTTCTGAATACAAACTACTTGATCAGCATTCCAGAAGTGATTTCGACATGTAAATTGCATTCAAAATCATATCAAGCTCTGCTCCAAGATCAAGAAACTATGCAAAATTTCAGCCAAATTAAAGAAGAAAATAATAAAAAAAGCAAAGAAAAGAATATCGAAAAAATTCTTGAAACTAATCCATCTTCAACTGTGCTACAAATTATAGATACAAAACTCCTTTCACCTCAAGAATACCGTCAAACACTTCCCTATCTTTGGGATTATTCCAATCGAATGGCCGGATTTTGCTTGAAAAGTGAAAATTGGCAAGCACTTAACATACTTTCATGTGTATCATCACAGAAATGTGATGTTATCTATATTGATCCTCCCTATAATACCGGAAATCAAGATATGATCTATCAAGATCGCTTCATTCGGGAACATTGGCTCACATTTCTTAAAAATCGCTTGATCATGGCTCGAGAATTACTTTCACAGAAGGGAATCTTTTTTTCCAGCATTGATGATAACGAATTTCTGCCGTATTCTTTGATGTTTCAAAGTGTTTTTCCATATACCTTTGATAATATTATTTGGCATAAGAAAACTCAGCCTTCTTATCTATCAAAAGAGTTAATTACAGTTACGGAATATATTTTAGGGGGAAAACTCACAGCAAACTCCATTCCATTAATGGGAAGTTTGGGAAATCCTAAGAAGCTCACAGAATTGATAAATATTGGAAACAATATCTCAAGGCGCATCCTTCCCCGTCAGAATCTGCTAATTGCGAATGATTGGGATGGCACACTTGATCCAGGAATTTACGGTAAAGGTAAACTCCAAATCACCTTGTTAAACGGCCCGATAACAGTCAATAATGGTATTCCATCACAAAATTTACACTTAGAAGGAAGATTTAAGTGGAAACAAGAAAGAATTAATGCTGAAATCAAAAAAGGTGGAATTATTCATGTAAAATCTATTGATAGCTTACGCCCGACTATAGCGCGCTGTTATGATAAACCCATTATTAAAGCACCTACCACACTGCTATCGAAGAAAGTGAATGATCTTCCCACCAATACCGATGCAAATAAAGAAATGAAAGATCTTTTCGGCATATCTCCCTTTGACTACTCGAAACCAACCGAATTAATAAAATATTTGATTAGGGCAGTTACTTTTAGCCGTTCATCTGGAATAATTTTAGATTTTTTTGCTGGCTCTGGAACCACAGCACAAGCTGTAATTGATTTGAATTCTAGCGATGGTGGAGCCCGAAAATTCATTTTAATTGAACAAGGCAGATGGTTTGATTCTGTGCTTCTATCCCGGCTGAAAAAATTAATGATTTCATCCAAATGGCGTGATGGACATCCAGTCGCATCCACAGGTTTTTCGGGTATAATTAAGTACGGAGAATTGGAGCAATACTTAGACGTTTGGTTGAATATCATTCCTCCACCGTTTCCTGACCTTGAGATTATCACTGGGAAACACCCAGAAGATCCATTTCATCTGGCTTATGGTTTAAAATTACGATCTAACGGTTGGGAAATCTCTGTGCGACCTCAAGCAATTCTATCACCCTTTGGTTATTGGATGTACGGCCTCTCAGATGGAGTGATAACGGTGAAACACGTAGATTTTATAACCACTGTCAATTTCCTTTTACGAATTACATGCCCAAATATCCAACGCATCCATTACAAATCGCGTGAATATATTTTAGTGGAGGGAGTGTCTAATGCCAAAGACGGAAAAATACTCGTCATTTGGCAAGATCTGGTTAAAAGCCCAATATCATTGATGGATGTTTCATTAAATTGGGAAGATAAAGAATGGCAAGGTTTAATCAAAACAAAATTCGCTTTATCACTAACGGACTATGCCCAAGTCTATTGCAACGGGGTAAAAATTCATCCGGATGCAGTTTTAATTACCAAACTTCTCAATCAAAGATTCATGTCAACTTTGGAGGTTTTTTAAAAGTTTTATCTTGGATCTGATTTAGAAAGCGTTCAATAGAGGGGATTAACATCCCAATAGAATCAAGATATGTCCTTACTTCTTCCAGATTAAGCAAATCCATCAATCCAATCTTAAAATCCTCTTTAGTTTGATAAAAAAGAATAAATCCATCTTGAACTTCTTCAAATGAAGCCCCTAAACCAATTAATTCAATGATGCGAAAAGTAAAATTATAATTATTTCGAATAGGTTCCTTACAATTCGTTCGGTACTTCATAATTAGATAAATATCATCATCTTCTATTCTGATCTTGCGCAGAGGGATCTTACTGAATGAAACTTCTTGTAGATTAATGAATTTAATGAAATTTTCGTATATTAAACGATCACGATTATATCCGGCCTTAAATTGCTCAAGGGAGTCATAATCAACCCTTAAAATAGGATTCTCGGGAGTACCCTTAAAATGAGATTTCACATGATGATTTTTTTTTGCCCTTTGCTTTAACATATCTAAAATTTTTTGTTTTGGGTCTTGACTACTGATAATTTCAACTTCGATATATGGTGTTTCAATCATTTTCATCTGTATGAATTATGATTAGCATAAATCTTTAAAAATTATTCTCTCATTAACCAAACACTGAATAATTCCTATGCGCGAAGAAATATATAGTAACAAGAGTAAATAGTAAGTGAACCCAATGCAATTAATTCAAGATTTTGATGCAATCATTGTGGGAGGTGGCATCTGTGGAACGGGAATCGCCCGAGATTTAGCCTTACGCGGTATAAGAATTGCATTATTTGAAAAAAGGGACTTGGCAGAAGGAACTACGGGGCGATGTCATGGACTATTACATTCGGGGGCGAGATATGTTTCAACTGATCCAGAAGTCGCCAAAGAATGCGCTCAAGAAAACCTTATTTTACGACGAACTGCAGCCCATATAATTGATTCCGTTGGGGGCTATTTTGTGGGAATAACCGATGAAGATCTAAACTACGGAAAGAAATTTCCCGAGATGTGCCAAAATGCAGGCGTAGATATCGAAGAAATTCCAATAAAAGAATTTCTACAGCATGAACCCAATTGTAATCCTAACATTCGTAAAGTTTTTCGAACGAATGATGCCTATGTTGACCCTTTCCTTTTAACCCTTTATAACGCACTCGATGCCAAGAATCATGGTGCGGAAATTCACACTTACAGTAAAGTAGAACATCTTATTCTTACTGAGAAGGAAATTGTCGGAATACGGGTGCATGACTTATTATCCGATGAATTTTTCAATGTATATGCAAAATGGATAATAAATGCAACCGGTCCTTGGGCTTCAATCCTTGAACGAGATATAAAACCCGAACATCCGTTGGAAATTGCACCCACAAGGGGAACCCTCCTTATTTTTAAAAATCGTTTGGTTTCAAGTGTAATTAACAGACTACAACCTCCAAGTACAGGCGATATCATTGTTCCCAGCCATCAATCAGTCATTGTGGGAACAAATGCCATCCCAATCCCAGATAGGGAACTAGATCAGCCGAAGGTGACATATGAAGAAATTGATACTTTGCAGCATTTGGGTGAAGAATTAATTCCAGTTTTAAAATCTACTCGCCTAATTCGATATTATACAGGAGTACGTCCTTTAATTAAAAGAAAAGAATCACCTTATACTTCTTCCCGTCAATTTTCCATTATTGATTATTCCAGCGAAGGTTTTTCAGGTTTAATAACGGTTTTTGGAGGAAAACTCACTACTTATCGCTTAATAGCTGAAAAAGTGGGTGATCTCATATGTCAAAAGTTAGGAAATTACAAACCATGTTTAACTAAGGAAAAATTACTCCCTGGTGCAGATAGTCCTTTTACAAAAGAAGAATTGCAAAAATTATTTCAAGTTGATCCACGACACGCTGCAGATTTAAGTTTAAAATGGGGATCATTCATCCAAGAAATGGGTGAATTATGCGCAAAATGCTTGGATACCGCGATAGTTGACACTCAATCAAAAATTGTATGCGAATGTGAACAAGTTTCTGAATCTGAATTGGCTTGGGTAAGAGAAAACCTATTTGTGAAGAAAATTGATGATTATCGGCGCCGAACGCGCCAAGGTATGGGGGTTTGTCAAGGTCAATTCTGCTATTTTAAAGTAGCAGAATTAGAATTGCTGTGGTCTCAAAAATCTCATACCAAGATCATGGAAGAATTAAAAGAAGCGTTAGAAAAAAGATGGAAAACAGAAGATTTGGTTGATGAAGCACAGCGACGGCAAATTAAACTGGCTAAATATATGTATATTTTAGGAGGAAATCTTTCTTGAACGATACCTCAAATCAAGATGTAGATGTAGCAATTATCGGGGGTGGTTTTGCAGGAATGAATACAGCCCGATTGTTAGCTAAAAAGGGAATCAATTGCAAAATAATCGATGCCGGTAACGGAGCTTCTAATTTTTGGTTGGGGACGGTTGATGTGCTCAATTACCCGGGAGACAACCTAATTCTCGAATTGGCAAAATTTCAAGTATCTTTACCAGCTCACCCCTATTCTCATATCAGTATGGAAATCCTACAAAAAAGCCTACAAGAATTCTATGAAAGCTTTCCCACGTTTTCTTCTTTTCAAGATTCTAATGCAGAGGTTTGCAATGGACATGTTCTTACATCATTAGGAAATACAAAGCTGACAACTGGTAAGTGGAATACTATTTTTTCAAATTTTGGCAAACTTACGGAAGAATCGGTGTGTTTATTAATTAATTTTCAAGAATTTACAAATTCACCCATGGCTTTGATAGCTAAAGGTTTAGAAGAAAAATTTCAAGGACAATTTTTAGTTCTTACTGTTAGCCTTAGGCAATTATTTCAGCAAATGAATGCAGATTTGATGGATAACATGAAAAAGCAGGTAATTTCCGTAAAAACAATTGCTAAATTTTTCGATGAAAAAGCAATTCATATGTCTCCTTTAGCAACTCTAATTAAGTCGAATTTTGCCACGAAATTTCCTGAAATTGATTGGAAAAAGATATCCTTAGTATTATTTCCCCCAATTATGGGTATTGAGAATTGTCCCACAATTTTTACACATTTGAGTTCTCATTTAGGAATAGAATGTTTTGAAACGGTGGCTTTGACACCATCGATTATGGCTGAACGTTTTCTCCGCCAATTTCAAAGGAAAATTCAAGTTCTTGCTATACCATTTGCAAAAAAGACAAAAATGGTCGATTTAACTAAAAATGATTCAGAATGGATTGTGCATTTAGTAGATTCTCATGGTAATACTCAAAAACTCAAAACTAAATATATTGTAATCGCAGTTGGATCTTTATTTACTCAAGGATTGTTCTCTGAATCGTATGAATTAGGCAATAAATTTCACCAGTTGGAATTAGATTTTCCTGATTCGATTGATTCTAATTATGAAATTATATCCACCACTCAAAAATCAAATATTTTCGTGGTTGGCGCCTCAAATTATCTATTTTCCACAGATCTCAGTGAAGAAGACGAAGTTAGGGATGGAACAGGTTTGGGTGTTGCGATAGCGACAAGTTTTAAGGTGGCTGAAGTGATTCAAGCACGAATTAAAGAAAATTGATAAAAGAAAAAAAT
>Ga0164318_10004116_pt1 | contig 13886 bp, 13 predicted proteins | sample GuaBasSedimGuay9_FD_113734 | JGI IMG/M metagenome (GOLD analysis project Ga0164318, IMG submission 113734) | Subseafloor sediment microbial communities from Guaymas Basin, Gulf of California, Mexico - Guay9, Core 4571-4, 0-3 cm | ecosystem: Environmental > Aquatic > Marine > Hydrothermal vents...
GTTAAACAGGCTCAGAGTGAAACAGATCCTCTTAAGGCTATGAAACTGATGAGGGATGCTGAGGATGTACTGATGGCTGAGATGCCTCTTATTCCTCTGTACTATCGGTCTTCACCCAAAATGATGGCCTCCTATGTGAAGGGTTGGTACATCACACCTCTGAACAATATGTATCTCTCCGGTGCATACATCGAAAAATAAATTTTTAACGGCATTAATGCCATGAAAGTGGGCCGCCTTGATGTTTTCAGGGCGGCCTTTTAATTTCCGGTTGATATGGTGGAGATGAAGGAGTTCCGTTTATGAAAGCATTGCTGAAAATGAAAAACGGCGGGGATATGTTTTTTGAATTATTCCCGGAGAAAACACCCATTACTGTGAAAAACTTTGTTTCTCTGGTATCTAAAGGTTTTTACGACGGTCTGAGCTTTCATCGTGTTGTTAAAGACTACGTGATACAGGGCGGCTCTGCAGATAACACTTGCATGTGTCCCACAGATTTTACCATTACCGGTGAGTTTGCAGAGAACGGATATGATACAGGCCTGGAACACGTCCGGGGGGCCTTATCAATGGCCCGGGATGATGATTTTGACAGTGCCGGGACACAGTTCTTTGTGGTTCACCAGGATGCCCACAAGCTGGACGGCCGTTACGCCGCCTTTGGTATGCTGATTGAGGGATTTGATGTTCTTGATTCAATTGCCGCTGTGGAAACAGCAGCTCCGGAGCAGGAAAACCGGCCCCGGGAGCTGCAGATTATCAAGTCAATAACAATTATCGAAAAGGACTAACCTCCGTAAGTTTTGTAAAGGTAAATCCCGGCTCCGACGATAATAATCACCGCCCAGTCGGTTCTGCATGAACTCGCCCAGACGGGGCCGGGCCCCTTGTCCCGAAGTATATTCGGATTCTGGGTTCCCCATTTCAGATTTGTAAATCAATTTGTATTAACTAAAAAAAATCTTCAGCTTTAAACGGACTTTCAAAACCGTGCTTCCACTCCTTCAAGGTTGAAGTATGGGGAGATTGGCTGTTGTAAGGTCGTGCATTCCCGGCATGAATACATCAGCCAGCTGACCCTCGTTGATAAAAACCGCAGCCCGGGATTCCCTGACTGTCAGTTTTGCCCTGTTTTTTATTTCATTTCCATAGCGTTCAAAGCGGTACACCATGGTATCGCTGCTGTCCGTCCATTCAATAACATCAATAAACTCACCCTTGAGTTTGTCGAAGAGTCCCATTGTATCCCCTCTGAAAATGCGTGAAAATGAAATAATGAAGGACAAAACAGCCAGTGTCTATCTTGCCCATCCCTACATGCAGAGTTTTAACCATGCAATTTATTATCGTGTTCTGGAAACGCTGAATCGCGAGAAAGTGAAAACCTTTCCCCATGATTTGTACCAGGAGGGATTCAATCCGGTTTTAACAGTTGGTGAACTGGGTTTTGACGAATCAAAAGATCCTCTTGTGCTTCGATACGCTGAAGAGCTCCTGGAATCAGATCTGTTGATATTTATTCATCCCAACTGGTGGGGGCAGCCGCCGGCGATTCTTAAAGGCTGGATAGACCGGGTTATCCGCCCCCCTTATGCCTATGATTATCCTCCGGAGCTTCCACCTGGAGACCCGCCTGTACAGAAGTTAACCGATAAAGTCGGCATGGTGTTCAACACTTCCAATACTCCTGCGCCCAGGGAGAATACTTATTTTGGTGACCCCCTGGAGAATACCTGGAAACAGTGTATCTTCGGTTTCTGCGGTATTAAAATGAGCTACAGAACGATGTTCCGGACAGTTGCCGGCAGCAGTCAGGAGATTCGCGAAGGGTGGCTTGATGAGGTAGAAGCCGCAGTTGAGGGTGAAATTAAAAAGATGCCTTGAGGGTAAGGAAAAATCCGCCTCCCGGAGTGCTGCCGTCATCCATTATTTCAATTTTGTCAAATGCACCCTTGGCATACTTTGCATCCGTACCGATAGCATGGTCGCTGTAGCCCGTATACATCTGGAAATATTTGAAGTCAAGGCAGACACCGCCCTCGGCTGACGCTCCGGGTTTATCAAGTATACCGATGCCTGCTACAGCCCCGAAGACTCCGAATATGTCTGTTACCATTGCCTTTACATCCAGGCCGAAGTTCATATAGCTACCGTCTCCGCTATCAGAGAGTATCATGGCATTGCTGCCGGAAAGATTGGCCTCTATCCCGGATAGTGCCGGGATTGTGAAGCCCGCACCCCATTCGGCCTGGAGAATATCAGAGTCATTTCGGTTGTACATCAGGAAGTATTCGGTCATTCCGAAACCGAGGATATCAATACCGGCGAAATCCATTACCAGAGTACCGCCGATTCCCAGAGTCATGGCTTCACCCGGATATAAATCATCAAGATTTGAGGATGAGTCGTAAAAAAGCTGCATTGAGGAACTTGTAAAGTTAATCAGGGGTCCCCAGGAACTTCCTCTATGGTCGTTGTCCATGAAAAATGCGGCAAATACATCGGGGTAACCGCCGGCATTGATATTTTCAAAAGAAACCGGGTTGAATGCTGTTGTGACATAAAAACGATCGTTCCAACCGAGGGTTGTACTGAAATCAAATCCATCAATTCCGGATGTGGATGATCGTTCAAAGCGGTACTGAGTGAAATCCATAACCAGAAGCTCCTGATGGCTGCCGTAGCCCATATGCAGGTTCAGGCCGGCCTGAGGCAGTACATCTGAATCCAGGTAAACTTCGGTTCTGTCAAATCCACTATATACGTCTGTCAAACCCGCTTTATACATAATCTCCGAAAAATCAATCAGAGCGTAAAAATGCGTGAACTGGTTGATCGCCAATTCTCCCCGGAAGCTCATCTCGTCAAAAAGATTGCTTACCGTACCGTTATTTTCGACTTTCATGGTTTCAGTGATATTCATGCCGCTGGAGAATGATGGGAAATCAATATCTTCCCGGGCAGAAAGTGACAGAGAGGTGATTAAAAACAGAGTTGAAAAGAATAGCTTCTTTGGTGAGGAGGTATTGTGCATTCCGGCATTATCCGGGGATATAGCGACAGAGGTCAATAAAAATCAAGTTTCAGAAGAAAACTTTCGGCAGCTTCCCCTGGAAATAAGCTGCTGTTTCACTTTAAGGACATGCACGGTGTTTATGCTGTTGCTCAATCGATTGTTCAGCATATCCACGGCAAGTCGGCCCACGTACTTCATATCAATGTGCATAGTGGTGATTTTCGGTATGTAGGTCTTGCTGTAATCAAGAACATCACCAGGTGCAAGAATGGATATATCCCCGGGGATTGTATATCCGATTCGAGTTAAAGTACTCCAGCTTTGAAGGGCAATTTCATCATCCAGGCAGAAAAGAGCTGTAGGCGGTGAAGAACCTTCCATCAATGTCTGAAAACTGTTATCAGGATTTTCCGATGATAAACCAGGAGTACAGGAAATCAGATAATCCTTCTGAATCTCAATCCTTTCTTCCTCCAGTGCTTTGCGGTAACCGTAGTAGCGGTCGGTTGAAAGAATGGGCAAGTCTTCTCTTGAAGTGTCAACAAAGCCGATTTTTGTATGTCCGAGATTCAACAGATGCCGGGTTCCTTCATAGGCACCCTGAAAATCATCCACACAGATGGAAAAATATTTATCCTGGTAGTTGTTGTTCAGTATGAGGATTACAGGAATTTCCGCATTTTCAAGGCGGCTGAAAAGTGAATCTTTCCCATAGTGAATTGAAAAAACTGCCTGGCATTCAAGGTTGATAATTTTATGGTAAATATCCTTGTCTTTTTCGTTGTGGGAAACTGGAATAATAACTGTATCCAAACCGATCTTTTGGAGATCCAGTTCAATCCGGGCAATCATCTCGTTCAGAAAATACCAGATGAAGGTCCATTCTCTATCGATCAGCATCAGAAGAGCCACCCTGCCGCTTTTACTTTTCCTGGTTGGTTTTCTAGCCGGATGGACGTAGCCCATTCGTTCTGCTGTTTCCCGGACAGCCTTTGTTGTATTCTCGGAAATCCTTCCCCTACCGGAAAATACCATTGAGGCTGTTGTCGGAGAAACTTTAGCTTGAGCAGCAACTTCTTTAAGTTTTGGCAGTGTTTTATCTGATTGTATGTTTTTCATTCAATAGTCCTGTTTCGTTTATCATACAGATATTCTGGTAAATTTACCAACTCTAAAATGCGAAATTTAAAAGAAAACATTGACCATTCCGGAAAATATGATAGGATAAAGCCCTGATAAACCAGTTATGAGGTGTCTTGAAATGAACAAAACCACCAGCTCCAGAGAACGGGTTCTGGCCGCACTCCGGCATGAGGAATCGGATAGGGTGCCCATCGATCTGGGTTCAACGCCGAGTTCGGGAATCTCCGCCATTGCGTATGAGTCTCTTAAGCGGTATATGGGATACGAGTCCGGACACACACGTATTTACGATGTCGTGCAGTACCTTGCACAGCCTGAGGATTTTGTTGTTGATGAGCTTGGTGTTGATGTTCTTGATATCGGAAGAGCTTTCAATACCGGGGACACTGACTGGTATGATATTACAATGCCTAATGGCCGGACAGCTCAGTATCCTGCATGGTTCCGGCCTGAGCTGCATGAAGATGGATCCTGGAATGCCTACCATGAAGACGGCACCCGAATAGCAACAATGCCCCAGGGGGCACAGTTCTTTGATCAGTCTTTCTTTCCCTTTCTCGAGGGATATCCTGACAGCCGCAGCGGTATGGATGAGTTACTTGATGAGGCTATGGATAAAGTCCTCTGGTCTAAACTTGTTCACAGCCCATGGGATCATGCCGGGGAAGAAGACTTCTGGGCTCAGCTCAGGACCAGAACTCTGGCTTTGAGAGAAAAAACAGACAAAGCTCTGATGGTTGTCTGCGGCAGCAATCTTTTTGAGTGGGGAACTTTTCTTCGCCGGATGGATAATTTTCTGATGGACCTCTATCTGGATAAGGATAATGTAAAAATACTGATGGAACTCCTTATGGAGCGTCATATGAAAACCCTTGAAAAAGTCTGTGAATCTGTGGGAGATATTGTGGATATCCTTCGTTTCGGGGACGATCTGGGAATGGATTCCGGTCCTTTCATGGGTTTGGATGTGTACAAGGATATTTTTGAGGACCATAGAACCCGGTTGTGCAGTTATGTCCATCAGAACAGCGGTATGTCCACGTACCTTCATACCTGCGGTTCGATGTACCAATACATTCCTTCTTTGATTGATTCAGGAATGGATATTATCAATCCGGTTCAAACCAATTGCAGGGACATGGATGCGGCAAAGCTCAAAAACGAGTTCGGCAACGATATTGTTTTCTGGGGCGGCGGAGTGGATCCCAGGGAAATCCTGAACAGGGGGACTCCCGAAGAAGTCAGGGCTGATGTTACCCGCAGGCTGGAGATTTTTGCCCCGGGCGGGGGATACGTATTTAACAATATCCACAACATTCTGGGGGAGGTTCCGCCGGAGAACATCATCGCTATGTTCGATACGGTTAAAGCGTTCCGCCTTTAACAAAGCTGCCGGCGGATTGCCCGGTCAGCTTCTTGAAAATTTTATAGAAATAGTCGGGATTCGAATAACCGAGACTCTCGGCGACAGTTTTAATTGAAACAGTGTTTCCCCTTAGCAGAACCTTTGCTTTATCAACCCGAACCGTATTAACGTAATCGTTGAACTTCACCCCTGTTTCTTTTCTGAACATCTGTCCCAGGTAGGAGTGGGAGATGCCAAACTGGTAAGACAGTGTTTTCAGTGAAATCGGCTCAAAGACATGCTGGTCGATATATTCGATAATTTCCTGTATCGGTGTCAGTTTGTTGATTTTTTCCATCTTGCAGGAAATAGCCTGCTGCGCCAGTTCGTTCAGCCAGTTGATAACAGAGCTTGCATCCATATCCTTTAAAAGATGCTTTACCATGCTGTCGTAACTTCCCAGACATTCTTCCACCGATAAACCATCCTCCTTTATCAGATGAGCAATACCCATAAGTATTTCCAGGCAGATGCCCTGAAAATGTTCAATCGGAAGAACTCTGGATTCAAGGAATCTCTGATACAGATCGCCGAAGAAATGATAGCTTTTCTGCCAGTCAGAATTCCTGATGCTGCGGAATAATTCCCCGAGATCTACGGAGCCCACTTTCGGACTGATATTAAGAAACTCCATAGCATCGTTTTCCGTAATGATGTGTTTTGGAAGATAGCGTAACGGATCTATGGGAACTGCTTCGAACCAGTCCACAATCGTTTGAAAGGCTATTTCGGCATCAACTTCCGGGGACTGATATGCTGTAGCTGCCAGTATTCCCTCCTGGATGAGCTTCAATCCGGTTTCTGAACTTCCGGCGGCAACACAAACAACATCCTGTCGGCCAGTTTCTTCAAGAACACGAGACACCGCAGTCATAGATAAACTATCATCAGCGCAAAACAGTCCTTTGAGATTATCACCAAACTCCTTAATCCATCTGTGAAGCTCAATGGCTGCTTTATTCTTGTCCATACCCGGGGCTGCGGCCAGAAAAATCATCTTTGGTGCATATTTGGAAAGCTCGGTAATAACACCCCATGTTCTGGCATAGAAACTGGAGGTTCCTTCAAGATGCTGCAGGATTACATAACCGCCGTATTTACCCATTTTATCGGCCAGGTGACGGGCTAAAAGGCGGCTCTGCCCCCAATCATCAGGCCCGGTCCAGGCCAGCATATAACGGTGACTTTCCCGGTCTGCAAGAAAATTGCTGCCGACAACGGGAATCCCCGCTTCATTAATCATGCGGTACCACCGGGTGCTCTCTCCACTCTGCCCGGGATTCAGTAAAATCATATCCGGGTTGAGCTGTATGGCTTTACGGACATTTTTCTCAAATCTCTCAGTCTCCCAGTGAGCATCAAGAATCTTCAGTTCCATTTTAGATTCGGCTGAAATCCTTTGCAGAGTATCTGCATACAAGTCCATATACGGGAAGTCTCCGCCGGGGTGGAGATAGATAAGTTTTTTCTCTTTAACTCCTGTTCCTGGAGAATCAGGGATATTTATCTTACGGATACCCCATCCGGCATATTCCAAATCATACCAATGCCTTGAGTCCTCTTCCGGCAGGGATGAGGGATTTTCCGGGCGGGGAGGAATCATTTTCTCCGAGGCGCCCCAGAGGATTATCAGTTGGTTGGAATTACGTTTTAAGCTGACAGACTGTACTTTGATAATTGCATCATTGGACATCTTCCCGAGTATAGCGCTGAGGTAGGATAATAGCAAAAAATAGCAAAATGACTGCAATTATTTACACAAGCCCTTGTGTGCAGAATTAAGATTGTGAATGATAGAGAGCTATGTTACACGATCCAAGCCATCGGGAAGCGGCTCCTGTTGCCGAACCCATTAAACTGACAAGTCGGGAAAGAGATATTCTGAGAAAGCTCGGAGAAAAGATTACGGATTTCTCCATGCATCCGTCCAACAGAGAAAAAGCCCTGCTCTGGCGGGATCTGAATGATTTAAAATCACAAAAACCTATGGTGTGGATTAATGAGATTCCATGGCATGAGATGAATGTTGAAAATGAACTGACACTTGGCTGTGAGGGAGCATGGGCCCGCAATCTCGAGGACAGCATGAGAAAAACCATTTACCAATGGACTCACATGCGGGGTGATATGATCGTGAACCCCTGGTTTGAGTGTGAAAAAGTTATTCACAGTACCGATTTCGGGATTCTTGAAGATACTGAAATCGCAACTACTGATGCTGATAATGATATTGTTTCCAGGCATTTTAATATTCAAATCAGTGAACCTGAGGATATTGCAAAAATTAAAATACCGGTTATTACCCATAATGTAATGGCAACTGAGTACAGTTATCAGGCGATGAAGGAACTTTTCAGTGATATGATGCCGGTTAAACTGGTTGGACAGAGCCATATCTGGTTCACTCCCTGGGATTATCTGATCAGATGGTGGGGAATACAGGAAGCTATGCTGGATTTAATCCTGAGGCCGGAAATGGTTCATGAGGGTGTGGAACGTATGGTAGAAGCCTGGATGAAGGAGCTCGATCAGTTTGATGCTCAGAATCTTCTGGCCCTGGATTCCAATAATACAAGAATAGGATCCGGAGGATACGGCTATACAGTGGATCTGCCAGGTGTTGATTACGATCCGGATCATATCAAACCTCAAAATATGTGGGGTTGTTCCAATGCCCAGATATTTTCTGAAGTTTCTCCGGAAATGCACTGGGATTTTGCCATAGAGCATGACTTGAAATGGCTTGAGCGTTGGGGGCTGGTATATTATGGATGCTGTGAACCTCTGAGCGGAAAAATGGAACAACTGAGAAGAATACCGAACTTGAGAAAAATATCCTGCAGTCCATGGAACAATACGAAGAGGGCCATTGCCGAAATCAGGGATGAGTATGTTATCAGTCGAAAGCCCAATCCTGCAGTCTTCGCCTATGATGTATGGAATCCGGGAGAAGCCCGGAAACAAATTAGAGATTTTCTGGATGAAACTGAGGGTGCATGCCACGTTGAATTGATTATGAAAGATATTTCAACCGTTGCCCGTAAACCCCGGCGTTTGTGGGAATGGGCTGATATAGCCATGGAGGAAGCAGAGCGTACAGTCTCTTAGCTGACAGAGCGGGGCGGTGCGCAGGTTCCTCTTTTAACCAGTTGATGCTTCACTTTAAGAACGTGCAGATCTTCGGGTTTATGCTCCATGATATTCATGAGCATCTGGTAGATGATTTTCCCCATATAGCTGGTATTTATCCGCATGGTTGTAATCTGGGGGATGTGGGATTGTGAGTAATCCAGTACATCACCCGGAGCGATGATGGAAACATCCTCTGGTACACTGATATTCAATTCTGAAAGAACCTTGATTACTCTCATTGCAATATCGTCATCCAGACAGAAAATTCCTGTGGGTGACTTCCCCGGACTCTTACGGAATATTGCTGAAAGTTGTTTTTTCAGGCTGATTAAATCGTTTAATTCAAACCTTACAACCTGGTCGTTAGGAACTGGAATTCTGCTCTCTTCAATGGCTTTACGAAACCCGAAGAACCTGTCGTTCAGGAGAACAGGAAGATCCTGTCGTTCACATTCAACATAGGCCAGATTCTTATGTCCCAGATTTATCAGATGCATTGTGCCCTCGTAGGCGCATTGAATATCATCAACCAGCACCGAGTAGAATCTGTCTTGAAAGTGATTGTTCATAACCAGAATTGAGGGAATTGACATCTTTTCCAGTGTACTGAGAAACAATTCGTTGCCGTAATGCAGGGAAATAACAGCATCAATTTGAGGAATGGAAATTTTTTGAATTATTTCTTCCACTGGTGAGTTATGATGAATGGGAATCAGGATGGTATTCTTACCTTCTTTTTTCAGACTTCGTTCCAGTTCTTCTAAGATAGGCCGGATAAAGCCCCATATAAACGCCCAATCCTCATCGATACTGACAATTATTCCTATGGTGCCGTAGGTTTCAAATTGATTCACGGTGCTCATTTTTATTGTTTTTCGCCGGTATCCCAGCTCATCTGCTGTATCAAAAACCAGCTTTCGAACATTCTCAGAGATTCGTCCCTTCCCGGAGAGAACCATAGATACCGTTGTTATGGATACCCGGGCTTTAGCAGCAATATCTTTCAGTTTAGGTTTCATCCGCATTCACTTTTGGTAAAATATGATAAATATTTTACCACTCTGAAGCATATTGTCAATGGGAATAGGCAAATAATCGCAATAAACTGCAAAAATAGCGTAATTATAGGTTTAATTAATTAGATTTAACTTGACTATTGGAAAAATCGTGGTAAAATATTTAATCATTTTTACTAATGATTAAATAAGAATAAGAGGAGTACATAATGCTTCGATTCGGGCAGCTGATAGGATTAAAACCGGAAAGGTATGAGTCCTATAAAAAGTATCATGCAGCAATCTGGCCGGAGATAGCCGAAAAGATTTCTGAGGTTAATATACGCAACTATTCGATATTTCATCGTGATGGTTTGTTGTTCTCTTATTTTGAATATATCGGAAACGATTTTTCTGAGGATATGGCTAAAATGGCAGAAGATCCCAAAACCCTTGAATGGTGGGATATCACAAAGCCCATGCAGTCACCCCTTGAAGACCGTAAACCGGGTGAATGGTGGGCCGATATGGAAGAAGTTTTTCATCAGGATTAAGGAGAAATAATGAGCGAAAGGGATGTCGATAAACCCGCATTTGAAATGAGGCAGGTAAGCAAGGTTTATCCGGGTACTATTGCTGTTGATAAAGTTGATTTTGATGTTTTCCCCGGTGAGGTTCATGCCCTGATTGGTGAGAACGGCGCCGGTAAAACAACGTTGATGAGTATAATCTCAGGCTCTTTTGATGATTACACCGGAGATATCTTCATAAACGGTAATAAAGTGAGTCTGAGGTCTCCGGCCCAGGCCAAGAAGAACGGTATCGAGATGATATATCAGGACTTGTCTCTTGCCCTCCCCATCAGTGTTGCCGAGAATGTTCTTGTCGGACGCCTTCCGAGAAAAGGCATCTTTATTGATAAAGAAAAAATGGTGAGTGAAACTTTTGATAATCTATCAAAAGTGGGACTTGAACATATTGATCCCATGATACCTATTGAGGATATCAGTCAACATGAAGCTCAGCTTGTGGAAATCGCCAAGGCAATGGGGAACAATCCATCCATTCTTGTAATGGATGAACCAACATCAGCTCTTTCACAGGAAGAGGTTGAACGTCTCTTTGATATTATTGATAGTTTGAGAAAAATGGGGCTGGCGATTGTCTACATTTCTCACCATCTTCCTGAGATCTTTAAAATTGCAGACAGGGTTACGGTACTGCGGGACGGTCACCGTATCGATACCAAAAAAATCAACGATGTTACCCAGGAAGAGCTCGTTCAGATGATGGTTGGAAAATCTGTCACTGAGTTTTACCGTCATGATATCTTCTCTGGAGAAAAAGTCAGATTAAAAGTTGAGAAATTAACACGATACGGTTTCTTTCATGATGTGAGTTTTCATGCCTGTGAAGGTGAAATTCTCGGGATAGGCGGCCTCTCAGGTGCCGGGCGCAGTGAATTGGCACGTGTTCTGGTTGCTTTGGATAAACGGGATAAGGGGCGAATAGTACTCGACGGGAAGGAGATTAAATCCCGAAATATGGCCCAGGCTCTGGATGAGGGATTTGCCTACTTAAGTGAAAACCGCAAGACCGAGGGTCTGGCTACCCGCCTTAGTATCCGGGACAATATTCTGAGTGCCCTTGTTCCGAGATTGTCAAAAAACGGTGTATACGATAAGGAAAAAGGCGATCCTGTATTAATGAAGCTTATTGAAGAGCTTTCCATTTATCCACCAGATCCGAATAGAGAAGTTTCAAACCTTTCCGGGGGTAATCAGCAGAAAGTACTGATGGCGAAATGGATTGCAGTAGAGCCTAAAGTACTGATACTTGATGAACCAACACGGGGTGTTGATATCGGTGCGAAAGTTATTATTCACAATGCCATAGAAGCCCTGGCCAAAGAAGGGCGGACGATCATCTTGATTTCTTCTGATTTGCCGGAACTCGTATCTCTTTCACATAGGGTAATGATAATGAGGCAGGGGCATTTCATCAAGGAAATGCAGAAGGCTGAGTGTACGGAAGAGAGTGTTTTACTTGCGGCAAATGGGGAAGGGGTCTAGCCGATGTCAGAACTGGAACAGAAAAAAACGGACTTGCGGTCTGTTTCTCAAACTTGGTTTTCAAAAAAATTAAACGTGGCAGGAATTTACGGTATTGTAGCCCTGTTTATTCTCCTTGGTATTTTCCTCCAGCTGCTTGGTGTTATTAACAATTTTATGACTACATCAAACATGCTCAATATCGTTGATGCTGTTTCCATGCTGGGGATAGTGGCTCTGGGTTTGGCCTTTGTCACATACTCCGGTCATTTTGCAGATTTATCAATCCCTACAACCATGGCCCTTACCGGTATTGTCGCCGTTCAAATGCTTCAATTCGGTTTTTTTGCTGCAATTGTTTCAGCTTTTATCGTTGGGACAATAATCGGTCTGATTAACGCTTTTGCCATCGGGAAGCTGAAAGTTAACCCCGTTATATGGACTCTGGCTCTCAATTATATGACCCTGGGTGTAATTCGGGTTATCTGGGCCAATAAACAGATCTATCCGGATATGATCGCATCTTCAGAAAGAGCCGTAGAATTGTTTGACAATATCTACCGCCTTCGGTTTTTTAACAAGATTGCATTCCCCATGATTATGCTGATAGTTCTTTTCTTTCTGTTTCATTTTGTAATGAGTAAATCTAAGTTCGGGATTCAGCTTAAAATAACAGGTGCTGCAAAAAAATCTGCTGAGTACTCAGGTATTAATGTGGAGCGAGTAATCGGCGCCGCTTTTGTTATCAGCGCATTGACAGCAACTCTCGGCGGTTTAACCATTACATCTCTCTCCCGGGTTGGAGCCTGGTATAACGGAGCAGGATACGACTTCAAGGCCGTCACGGCAATTGTTATCGGTGGTATGACGCTGGCTGGTGGCCGAGGTTCCATCATAGGGGTTCTCGGTGGTGTCCTGGTTATCGGATTGATGAACAACCTGATGACCCTCCTGGGTGTCGGTACCTTTTCTCAGGACATGATTCGGGGAATTATATTCATAATAGTCGTGGGTATAAACGCTAAAACTCTAAGAACTATGGGGCGTGATGATGCATAATAAAATTATTAATAAGAAGTTACTGTCTCTCGGAGACAGGTACAGAATCTATGTTCTGCTTGTACTCGTCTTTGCTGTAATGACATTGTTCGCACCTCATTTTTTCAATGCATGGAACCTTACTTCCATAATGAAAACAGTGGCTATGAACGGGACTGTTGCCATAGGATTTACCATCATTCTTATAGTCGGGCAGCTGGATTTGTCTATCGGAACGATCATTACATTTGCTGCTGTTATTGGTTTGGGTTTGAAAGAAGCAGTGGGTTACGGAGTGAGTGTACCCCTGGCTATTATTGCCGGTGGCCTTATTGGTCTGATTAACGGTTTACTGGTTGCCAAGGTTAAAATCAATTCTTTCATCGTAACTCTCGGAATGCTGACGGCACTTCAGGGTGCTATATACACCATTACCGGCGGTAACACAATTGCGGTAACCGACGATCAGGCCTTTGCCATATCAGACTGGCTTCAGCATCAGATTGTTCCAACGCTCACACCCCGTGTCGTTATCGCCATCGTTCTTGTTATCAGCTTCAGTGTTTTTCTTCGTAGAACAAGAACCGGCCGTAATTTCTTTATGGTGGGGGGCAACAGTAAAACGGCCTGGCTGGCAGGTGTTGACAGTGACAAATACACCATCGTTGCTTTTGTCATCTCCGGTGTGATGGCCGCAATCGGCGGCATTCTATTCGCCATGGAAAGTGCTGCAGCCACTTTGAACCTGGGAACTAATTCACTCATGTATGTACTTTCAGCTACGATTATCGGTGGTACTTCAATGGCCGGTGGTAAAGGTGGTGTATTTCGGAGTTTTATCGCAGTTCTGACGTTGACTACACTGTATAACGGCATAGTTCTTCTGGGACTCGGGAATGAAGTTCAGATATTTATTTCAGGGGTAATTCTCGCTTCAGTAATATTTTATGAAGCATTTGTTGAATACAGACATGATAAGATTGTCGGTCAGAGAACGGAGCTTTTAAAAGAGCTGGAAATTGTTCGGTAAATCTGTGGGTAAACCTCTTTATGAGGTGAAAAATATATCCTAATTATTAACGGAGGGAGAAATGAAAAAATCA
>Ga0164318_10004117_pt1 | contig 13885 bp, 8 predicted proteins | sample GuaBasSedimGuay9_FD_113734 | JGI IMG/M metagenome (GOLD analysis project Ga0164318, IMG submission 113734) | Subseafloor sediment microbial communities from Guaymas Basin, Gulf of California, Mexico - Guay9, Core 4571-4, 0-3 cm | ecosystem: Environmental > Aquatic > Marine > Hydrothermal vents >...
AGGGCGCTACAAAGAGTACGGTTGGAGGTCCTGCCACAGTCGGGAGGGCTGCCAGACGAGAGTGGACATCGTGGACTGGCAAACGAATGACGGCGCTCGGACCGCCCTTGTGGTTGAGAATAAAGGGACCGCTTTGGTGTGTTGGCGGAGCGGCTGGAATTGCAGGTGTCTCCTGGGTGATCTGGGGGATGAGGACGCCTTGAATCGGCTCACTCACGGTACGAGTGCGGGGGCGACGCAGAAGGGCCAGGTTTCCCGGGTCCACGTTGTCGGGGCGGCCGACGGCTCCTTCGGGAAAGGCCCAGCCGCCGATGGTCATAGTGAGGTCGAGTGCAGCCGCTACCAAGATCAGGCTCTCGAGATGGCAGGACTCCAGATCTTCGATTCCTGAGCCGGGGCACCAGAGCCAAGGTGTGGTGTCGATTGCGCCGGGCACCAGGGTCCAGGATGTTTCGGTCTGGTGTGCAAGGATTTCTGCCAGGCGCTCAGTGTCAATGCCGGACGGTGCGACGATGCCGACAAGGGGATGGGTCAGCGGGGGGTCCGGCCCTGGTGCGGGCATCGGGACCATCTTGGCCGGAGCTCGTGTGCCCAGAATATGGAGCAGGCGGTATTTGAGGATGGAGAGTTCACGGCGAATCGTGCGGCCTGTAAGGCGGAGTCCCAATGGAGTCATGATTGATCACCGAAGAGCACCTTTTCGTATTCCCGGGCGCAGTGGTCCGGTGAGAACCTCCTGCCCGCCGTCAGGGCATGGGTGCCGAAATCTCGACGTACGGTCCTGTCGGCCAGCTTCCGCACGGCCTCGGCCAGAGCCCCGATATCCCCGGGTTCTTCGACGACCAATCCGGCGCCGGTTTCCCGGATGACCCGGCCCAGGTCGCCGACGTCGGTGCCCAGGAAGGGACGACCCAGTTGCAGGCATTCCAAAAGAAAGACCGGCAGACCCTCGAAATCCGAAACCAATAATCCGATATCAGAGGCCGCTATCAACTCCGGAATATCCGTCCTGAAAGGCAGTCGCCGTATTTGCGTGGTCTCAGCTTGGGCGATTGCACGGTCGACGGCCTCCTCCATCGGGCCGCCTCCGACAATCAGGAAATGGATGCCTGGAGTGTCCACAACAGCCTCGGCCAGACGCACGAGGTCCAGCGGACGTTTTTGTTCGTGCATGCGGGCGGCCGTCAGGAAGACGACATCGTCATCGGTGTATCCCAGCGCAAGGCGCAGATCACGGCGGATCGTATCCCTGGCGCCCTTGGGCGGAAGGTTGTCGTTCGGTCTGCCGCAGGACCAGATGACCGGCACACGGTCGACGGGCCAGTGGTGCTCGGTGGCCAGCGCCTCGGCTATCGGATGGTTTTCGGCGATGCAGGCGTCGATGGACTGGAGAAGTTCGGGATCCCGATAACGTTCGATATAGCCGACGCGGTGGTCGTAGAGATGGTCAATGATGCGCAGGTTCGGGCGAACTGCCTTGAGTCGGGGGGCGAAGTCATAAAAGAGAGTCGTGCCGTTGGCGTTGTAGAGGACATCGATATTCAGGCGGTCGATCAGGTGGAGCAACATCGGGACCATCGCATCGGGGTGAACCCAGTCGCCCAGGCTGAAGAGGTGCGGGCTCAAGTTTTCAAAATCGCTTCGGCGGTCATCCAGTTCTTCTCGGTGAGGCGCCAGGGTCGCAAAGGCCATGCGGCAGGTGGACTGCAAGACCGTCAGTGTCTCGAAGAGCGTATGTTCCGCACCGCCACGGGCGAGAAATGGCGCCGTGATCAGGACACCCGGACGGGACTCTTTGTCATCGGTTTTGACAGCCGGGAGCCGATCGGCAAGACCAATTTTCAGCAGGGCGGGAAGAGGGCGGTTGCCGAGATAGGAACCCCGGCGTAGGGCTGACTCAGCCGATGTGCTGGTGGGCGCCGAACCGATGCCGTTCGGGCCGATAACCTTGGCCGTCAGTGTGTTCTTGTGAGGTTGAACGGTGTCGCTGTCGACGTCCCATCGGTAGGCCCGAGCTGAAAAGAGGGTCAAGGGACGCCATGGAGCACCCAGCAGGTCATCGGCTGAAGTGAGGAGCTTCTGGGGCGCATCATTGACTCGTTCGGCCAGTGCGAGGGCGTCGATCGTCTCCGTCGAGGCCACCAACAGCGCGGACTCCAGCCATCCCGGGTGTACCGTAGGAAGGGCCGCCCCGGGCGCCAGAAACCAACCACGATCCGGACTCGCTTGATCAGTGGTTTCGATGGTCTTCAGTGTTTGAGCGGTCGTCCACCGGTGGACATCCTGAGGATCAAGCTTGGAGCACAGGGCTACGCTCCAGCTCTGGGAGGGGTCGCCGGTGATGACGTGATATCGAATTTCGCCGGCGGACTTCCCGTGGGCCAGTTGGGCCCGATAACTGAGGGTCCTCAGACCTCGAGTCATCCGAGGGAGGCGATGGAGCAAACGAAGCAAGGACGATTTCAACACTGTGGGCCCAGTGTACCGCCTGGAGCTGTCAGCTGTCAGCTGTCAGCTGAGCCTTTTGCAGAAAGCCACAATAAGGCATGAAGAAGCAAGAATAGCCACAAAAAGGCACAAAGAGGCACAAAAAGGGAAAGATTTCCCAAGCAGGGCAAACCCCCCGGTGTTCCAGCCTTTCAATCTCCCAGCGTATGATGCTGGAGTGGGAGTGCGATGGTTTTTTCGGATTTGTCTGCTGACGGTATTGTTGGGCTTTGGGGCCGGCTGTGGTTCGGTGCCGCTGTCGTCCTCGAAACCGCTGGAGCGTGCGCCGCAGTCGGTGGTGGTCGATGATCAGTGTCGCCTGGCCCCCGTTGGTGGTGATACCCGGATGGTGGTGACCGATGATGGTCGAGTGATTCTGATAGGAGTTGGTCTGGGTATCATGCAGTCGACCGACGGGGCTTATACCTTCACCCCGGTTGCCGTCCCTCCGGGCCTTCGTTGGCCGGCGATCACCGCCGATGGTCACAGGGTGTGGGTTTCGTGGATCGAGCACAATGATACGCCGCGAGCGATTGTCGCCTCCATCGGACTCGGTCTGGGAGCGCCCGTCGTCGCTCTGACCTCGTTAAAGATGCTGATTGACACTGAACTTGTGGCGTTGGGTGGGGGCCGGCTCCTTCTCTTTGTCACCGAAGTTGACGGGCTCCCCAATACCAATGAGGCGGCCTACACCGTTGGGTGTCTGGCGTCCGATGATGGTGGTTTGAATTGGGAAAGACGGTCTTCCGCTGTCACCGGCCCCTGGGGTATCAATATCGAGGATTCGAGGGCCTTTGTGACAGCTGATGGCACCGTGCTTTTGGCCTATGAGTGGGAGATTGAGGAGGGCGGCGCCTCAGAGATTATGGTGCAACGATCATCCAACGAAGGCCTCTCGTGGTCGGCAGCGTCGGTACTGTGGGGTGGTGGTGCTCCGGTCGACCGTGAACCTGGCGGTTTTGTTTCGGTTGGATCTGATCTGTGGTTTATTGCTTCCACTGATAGAGAAAATCCTGGAATGTCCTATTCCGGGGCGGAGATTGCCATGATCCGGTCTTCAGACGGTGGTACAACCTGGACCGAGCCGCGAGCGCTGATCCGCGAGCCGGATCAGATCTCCATGGGCGCTGTCGCCGTCGATGGGGCGGTCCTACTTCCGAGCATCAGGCGCTACACCACACCTCGAGAGCGGTTCCTTGCACTCCTCAGGGTTGATCCCGTCGGACGGTGGCCGGTCTCATGTGTTCGAGCCGGTGTGTTCTCGGCCGGATTTGAAGCTGGTGACCCAGGCGACTGGAATTGACGACCTCCATCGGCCGAAGAGCCAGTGGGTGAGGATCACCGGGATTCGTCGCGGTTGTCGTGTTCATTGCAAGCCGGAGGCTGGGTGATGTTGACGCTGTAGGTGTTTTCTCTGACAATGATGATGGTGCTTGGTCAATTACCGGATGGTGAGGAGAGTGTTTTGGATGTATTGACTGCGGTTCGGCGGTGGCGGGAAACAGTGGGCTCGGGTCGGGCTGTTGCTCTTCTCGGAACCGCTCCCATGCCCTTTGAACACGCCAGAATGAACTACGCGCCTGGCGGCAGAACGTGGCAGTTCGCTCAGGGACTGGTAGCTGACGGCATTTGTCCGCTCGTCGTGTGCGAGAGAATGGCGGGTGGGTATGACGGCGCCGATCCCGGCATCGAAATCGAACAGACCGACTCGGTGATGATTGTCAGAATGTCCTCAGAGGATTTTCATGCGGGTGACATTATTCCGAATCTGATCAAGGCCTTTGACCCCGGGTGCCTGGTGGGCGCTTCTGCCCGGCCCTCGGGGCGATGTGTTGAGGTGGCGGATGGCAGGCCGGTGTGGGTCGATCTTTTTGGAGATCCGATGGCCGAGGCCCAGGCCCGGGCGGCGAGATGTTCGGAGGGAGATCAGCTGACCGCCTACAGGAATTTGGTGGCGACCCTGGTGGAGAGCGGTGATGTTTTCTCGGTAGTTTCGGGGAGGCAACGTGATGTTGCCATAGGTCAGTTGGGGGTGTTGGGGCGCCTGAATCGGGAAACAGCCGGGCTTCGGATGGTCCACGTTCTACCGTGTGCCGCGATGGGAGTTGCGACACAGGCGATTGCGCCTGACGACAGAGATCCCGCGTGGAGTATTGCTGATGATGCTTTCGTCATCCTCTGGAGCGGAGGATTCAACACATGGTGTGATGTAGAGACTCTTGTGGGTGGCATCGAAAACGCCATGGAAAAAATCGAGGATCTTCAGTTGGTGGTGACCGGAGGTGCGATCGCCGGCCACGACGAACTCAGCTGGGATCGGTTTCGGAATCTGGTTGAGGTCTCGGCTTTTTCTGACCGGATCCAACTGCTGGGGAGTCTTACCACCGAGGAACTTGCCTGGTGGGTTGAACGTGCCGACCTCGGGCTCGTGACTGAAAAGGTCCTTTATGAGCGCGAATTGGGTTCCAGCGGCAGGATGATTGCATGGTTGGAGGCCAAGCTGCCTTTTGTGGCTACCTCCCAAAGCGAGCTGGTTCAATACTGCGTCGACAGGGGTGTGGCCTACGCGTATCGCCCGGGGGATCCCGCATCCTTGACCTCGATCCTGTTGCATGTCTTTGAGCAGCGTGCTGCCCTGCCGGAGATTGGTGAGCGTGCCCGCCGTTTGGCACGAGAGCACTTCAGCATCGGAAAGACGACTGGGCCGTTGCGCCGGTGGGTCTCCGGGGCCGAGAAAGCCCCGGATCTCAGCAGGAACGAGTCGAATCCTCTGTCGTTCTGGGTGATGAATCGGGCGCTGAAAGGCGCACTCCAGGAGGGTGAGGTCTTGCGGCAGAAAAACCTCCACATGGAGGTTGAGCTCCAGCAGATCGGGGCACAATTGCACGATATTCACAGATCGACCATGTGGAGAACGTGGGCCGTCCTGCGGAAGATCAAGGATCTGGTCACGTCCCCGTGGAGCAAGGCCGGAACCACGACCGAACCCTGAGATCTAGGGGAATTCGTGCAGGTGGGTCCAGCGGGTGGGGCAGGCCGCGTTGGGATTTTTCAGAGTGTTCTGTCCTGAATTTCGGAGGTCCCGTGTCACGCGCTCCTGGTTGAAACCGATCACCAATGATTGGAGTTCGGCCTCAGCGCGGTACATTCTGTTGAGGTCGTCGAGTTGGGCCGGGAACCCGCACAATGCGGCCATCTCGCGGCTCATATCGTCGACCGTCAGGGTGTCCGGCCACGGATGGCGGGCGCCGCCGTTAACGAGGTCGAGCGCGAAAAACCACAGTGCTCGCAGGCCGGCCAATCCGGGATCGACTCCGCCCTCCACATGCCATTCACGATCGACAAAAACGATGCCTTCATCCGAGAGCACAAAGTTTGACAGGCTGACGTCCAGCATGTCGTCCGGTAGAGCCGGAGCGCCTGGGGATGGGGAATAGGGATGGCTCATTGCATGCTCTGACGCTTGCACTTGTGCCTTGGTGAGACACAATGTCCATTGTTTCAGAGCCGTGGCCAGGCCTTGCTCGTCACGGGTGTGACAGGATTCGATGGCAATTTGCTCGAGTGTCGGTCCCCGGTGCCAGGGATCATCACGCACCGGGACCTGAGTGAGCCAACGGTCTTTCCGATTCTCCTGGTCGCCCGAGTTGGGGCGTGCCGTCACTCGAAGCCCGTTATTTCGGCTAACCACCACCTGTGTCCTTTTCCATTGAGCCCGGCGTTCGCCGCCCACTATCCAGGCCAGCGACATGGGGTCAACCAATTCGTCAAGGGTGTGATTGTCGGAGCTTGCGAGAACGAGAAAGGAATTGGCGACATCGGGTCCGAGGCCCGCATTGAGAAAAACATTATGAACGCGACGATCATCGGTCAGAATCGTGCGAGGAAAGGCGTAATCCTGAACAGGGAGGCGTACGACCTGGTCGACCAGCTCCGAGGAATTGTCCAATTGATAAGCGCCCTCAGACAGAATGACGGATGGGAGCTTGTAGTCCGGGAATGGGAAAAGCCAGCGTTGCTCGTCAAAGCCTGCCGTGTCGAGGAGATTACCGAGTTGCCGCCTCGACCAGGTCCGGGCGCCAAAGCCCTCGGCGTAGTCCTCGAGTCCCGCCCATGGCAGAGCAACGTGGTCCTCCCGGTAGCCCAGCAGATACTTCAGTCCGATCTGATTTTCGATAGCGACGAGGAGGGCGCCGCCCGGCTTGACGAGCTTTCTGAGGTGCTTGAGTAGCGACTCGGGGCCGTGCTTGCCACCAATGGAGGTGGCCGCGTACTCGAGAACTCCAACAAGACAGACGAGATCGAAGGTCTTGTTGGTTTCAAGATGTGAAATGTCACCACAGACGATCTCGACATTTTCGAGATCGGCACACCTCAGGGCGGCGGCCCGGGCTCTTGGAAGTGCACCTTCGATGCCCAGTACCTGTGCCCCGCGTTCCCCGAAGGCCCTGGTGATCGCCCCGGTACCGCAACCAACATCGAGGACTTCGATGCCGGCCTTGAGAACGAGGGGTTGGATGAGGTGCCCCCGCATGCGAGAAAAATGATATCGAGTCGGCCAATCAACCATTGCATCGGCAAGCTCATCGGATTCGGAGGATCTGTCTGTGGCCCTTTCGAGTTCCGTGAGGACTCTATCTTCGGAGGTGTCCGAATAGTCCAGCGTTGCGTCGAGGATGCGGATACCTGTCAGGGGGTCTATGGATATGGACATTCGACCTACTGACCCTTGTTTGGCGAAGGCGTCAGGATTTTTCGGCAGGCATCACGAAGGGAGACAAGCACCTGCCGTACCTGGTCTTTGCCTTCGGTGTCGATATGTGTCTTGCCGATGCGTGCATTGATTGCCGCCGGGAGGAGGATGAGTACGTCGAGGGCAGCGCCCGAAATGGCACGAACTTCGTCGTGGTGTGCGTCATTGATGAGAAAGTGGGACTCGGCGTTGAGAAATTTCTCGGCGGTAGCTGCCTTGAGGAAATGTGGGAGGGCAAAGATCAGCCGGTTGCGATGGCTTAAGCGAAGGCGCAGGTCCCTGTCGGAAAAAGACGTAGATTCTGCGTGGATCACCGTCGCCTCGGGTACGTACCAAACAGACCATTCATTATGAATGAAACGCTGACACAGTTCGACATCCTCGTAGTATCCGGGCGAGAACAGCTCTTCGAACAGGCCGAGATCTCGAAGGCATTCGGCCCTCAGCATCATCGCTGCTCCGGTCACGTAATCGACCTCGCGCGCCTCGCTGAATTTTTCCTCGTCGACAGGTTCATGGTGGCCGAAGTGAAGGCCTACCATACGCGGATGCTCGAGGTATCCGCCCGCGTGCTGCAAAGAGGTACGATCGGGATAGAGGATTCTGGCCCCCAGGGCGCCTGCCTTCGAGTTTTTCTCCATGAAACGGGAAAAGGCATGGAGAGCGCCGGGTTCAAGATGGGCGTCCTGATTGAGCAGAAGGATGCCGATCAGGTCAGGGTCGGCCTTGAGTGCCGCTGCCATGCCCCGATTTGCACCGGTTGGGAATCCGAGGTTGCGGTTGAGGCGAAGAATGGTGCTTGATCCGGCCTTCGAGCCATTGTCCTCCAGGATTCTGTTGGCCCTTTCGACCGTGTCGTCAGAACTTCCGTTGTCGACCAGGATGATGTTCGGGTCGTTTTCCTGATTGAGGATCGATTGGAGGCAGTTGTCGATCCACTGTGCGCCGTTCCACGTTACGACGACAACCGTGAAACTCACGACAGATCCGGGTCGGCGCCGTGCAATCGGGAAATTGCCTCGGCCACGTGCGTCAGGTCCTGGTGGAGGTCGGCGGCCAGTTGAGTGATTTGTTCGATGGCCGCCTGGATTCTATCGGTGTCCTCGCGGGTCTGCCCGGCCAGGGAGGCGACCCTGTCATGGTCAGTTTGGATGCGCCCGACATGATCGAGTACGGCGCCGGTCTCTTTCTCGAGGCGCTGGTTCGTCAAGGAGGACTGGTTCTTGAAGGCCTCGAGGGCTCTCAGTTGTTTGCCTACCGTTTCCTTTGTGGTGTCGTAGTCCTCTTGGATCTGGACGAGGTGGTGGGTGAGGGTCTGCGCGTCCTTTTGAATTGTGGAGATTGTTTCGTTTGAAATTTCTTTTTGGAGGTCGATAGCTTTCTGAATATTTGCGAGGTGCTGGCTCTGGGTCTGCGCGTCCTTTTGAATTGTGGAGGTTGTTTCGCTTGAAATTTCCTTTTGAAGATCGACATCCTTCTGGATGTTAGCGAGGTGTTGGCTCAGGGTGTTGGCATCCTTTTGGAGAGCGGTCACTGTCTCGCTGGAGAATTTCTTCTGGAGGTCGCTGTCCGCCTGGATATCGCCGAGATGTATTCGGAGTGCCTCGGCATCCTTCTCGACGGTGGTGACGGTCCCGGCCATTGAAAGTTTGAAAGCATCGTAGTTTGCCTGGATGCCCTCGATGCGCTCGCCGAGATTCTTGGTGTCTCGCTGCATCGTGTCCACAGTGTTGGTGAGGCGTTGTTTGGTTTCGTCGTAGTCGTCCTGCAGGAGGGCCAGATGACGCAGGATGTTTTGGGTCCAGTCCTGAAGTTCGGCGAGGTCTCGTCGGGCAGCGTCGACGGAGTCGGAAAGGACCAATCGATCGTGCTCGGTGTCGGTGACATAGCTGCGGAGAGCCTCGGCCGTATCGGCAAGGTTGCCCCAAAGAACGCCCCGCAAAGGTCGCAGCATGATCCACAGCAGTCGGCCGAGAACGCCGGATACCGCCGCCCTCGGTGACGAAAGCGTTTCGAGCTGGTCGAGAAGCCGCTGAACCTTGTTGTCGTTAATGGTATTTCTCCTAGCCCACCATGCCGATTATAGGGTATCTTGGCTGAATCCGATGATTTGGTCCGGGCCTTTTGATCTGATAACCTCAACCGCAACGAAAGGGTTTTGAATGCCGACATCGACGCCGGTCGACGTGTTTACGATTTCTTCAAACAACTACCTCGGCATGACCCAGGTTTTTGCGGAGTCCTACCTCAAGCACCACCCAGGGGCGACGGTGTACGTGTGTCTGGTTGACGCCCTGGATGATCGTGTTCCTTATGACGATTTCCCGTTCGAAATCATCTTGGCGCACGAACTCGACATACCGGCATTCAGTAACTTCGCCTTTCGCTACGACATCCTGGAACTCAATACCGCGGTAAAACCGTTCGTGATCAAGTACCTGCGCGATGTCATTGGACTTGACCGGGTGTTCTATTTTGATCCTGACATCCTGGTTCACGACCGGCTGACGGGGCTCGAGAATGCACTGTCCGAGCATTCTGCGGTGCTGACGCCCCACTTGACCCAGCCACTCGACAATGTCTGCCGGCCGCCGGAGCGGGTCATCGGCATGTGTGGCATCTACAACCTTGGTTTCCTCGGTCTCCGTCTCGATGAGCGAACCGAGGGTTTTCTCGACTGGTGGTGTGATCGGCTTCATCGATACTGTATTAACGACCTTACGAATGGCATGTTCGTTGATCAGTCCTGGATGGATTTCACGCCGGCCTTCCTCGAATCGGTTGCGATCGTCCGAGAACCGATCTACAACATTGCCTACTGGAATCTTCCTCACCGTTTTCCGAAATGGGAGTCGGACCACTGGGAGGTCGACGGGGAAAGGGTTGGTTTTTTTCACTTCAGCGGTGTAGATCCCAAACAAATTGATGCCATCAGCAAGCATCAGGATAGGCTCGATCTGTGGTCGCGGCCTGAGTTGCGGCCCCTTTTTGAATACTATTCGACCTTGGTCGAAGACAGCGGGCACCATGAAATGAGGGGGTTGCCCTACGTCTACCATCATTTCCGGGATACCGATATTCCGATTCCAGGTTTTGTCCGGGTGGCTCTTCAGGAAATTGATCCGGAGGGACTCAGGTGGTCTGATCCCTTCGATCCCGCATGCGACGACTCGTATCTCGATTGGCTTACTGAACCACTGTGGTTCGACCATGGTGTGACGCACCGGGCGGCGCTCTTCTTGTGGCGCGACCGGGCCGATCTTCGTGAGGTCTTCCCCAAGATTTTTGGCGAGGATCTGGCCCGATTCATGAATTGGTTCTTGGATGAGGGGTCCGCGCAGGCACACATGCATGAGGCTTTTGTCGGACCACTTCGTTCCCTCTGGAATAGCCAGGCCGCCTCGAATACGAACGATGATCAGGTGCGCCTCGACGGCATTGACCTTGGCAACCCGAACGAACACGCCGGCTGGCTCAATGAGCCCATGGGAGACGGTGGTGACGGTGATGCCCTGGTGACTCGGTTGGGCTTGCTGATCCATGGGATGCGGGCAGAGGTTCGGGATCTCTACCCGGAGCCCCTCACTCGTGATCGGAGTGCATTTGCCTACTGGATGGTCGTCCACGGGGCTTCCCTTCACGGCCTTCATCCCGATTTGGTAAGGCCCGTCAGGCAGTCGCTGTCGATGAAGAGTCGATTCGCACTGGCCCTCAAGGGAGTCTCGTCCGATGGGCGGGGTCATGATTCCAAACTGGTTGACGAGCGCGCTCCAGCGCCGCGTCCCGCCCGAAAGCCTCCCACTCGGCCGGAAAACCAAGATGGTCTGCGGCTTTCAGCAGTTTCGGGAGTCAACATCGTTGGGTATTTCGAAGGCGAACGAGGCGCGAGGACCCTTGTTTCGGGTCTGACGCGAGTTCTCGAACGGGCCGGATTGCCGAGTGTCGCAGTTGCTCTGGATCATGAATTGCCTGATTTGATGACCTCGGACCAGATTCGACACGTGCATGGCGCCCCTTTCCCGGTGACGATTCTTGACTTGGCGGCAGCCCGGTACGAAACCGTCATCAACTCACTGCCCTTCGGCACGAGAGTGGGCGGGGGCCTGGTCGGCTATCTGACACAGGCGCCGGAGTCCGTGCCTACAGATCTCCTGGAGTGCCTTGACGAGGTCTGGGTTCCAACCAGTTCGGCCCAATGTATTCTCAAAGACCGGGTATCGATTCCCGTTCGCCATCTTCCTGTTGTGTCCGCCTGGTACGGGGAAGAGGGAGAACCAGGGGCACTGGAGGAGATTTCCCTCGAGGAGGGTGTTTACTGGTTTGCGGCAATGGTCAGCGCCGGAGACTACGATGGAGAGCGTGTCACTTCGGCCTTGATTGATTGTATTCGGAGGCTGGTGGCATCAGGTCGATCCGATATTGGTTTGTGTCTCCTGGTTCGTGACGCCCGAACACTGGCGAAAGAGGTTGATCACCTGCCGATCCGGGTGATCAGCAGACCTTTGAGCGCCGGCCTTTGCAATTCGGTAGTGGCTGCCTGCGACGGACTGTTGTCGATCAATCCGGAGCCTCGTTTTGACTCGTGCTTCGCACTGGCCGCTCCGCTGGGGTGGGGTGCCGTCGTGCGGCGCAGGCCGGCTTTGGAAGACTTCGACACATCGAAGGGGCTCTTCGATGCTGCCGATGTCGCAGGGGATCCAGCGGCGCTGGTGGCGCCGGCGGTGGCAGCCATGACTGCCGTCGTCGATCAGGGGATCATCGCTCGTCCTCAACGACTTGACCTGGAGACCGTCGCCGGCCAGTGGTCACGTCAGGTCAATTTGATTGCGAGGCGATCACAGCCCGCGTCGGATGCATCGTAGATTCGATGTGGGAGCGGCTGGGGTAAGGGATTGATATGTGGTCGTGTCAGAATCGGATGGTCGGAGGCAGAAGTTGGGAAATTTGAAACCAGGAGTCAACGTCTACGGCTATGTTTATGCTGAGAGCGGGGTCGGAGAACACACACGTCTTCTCGTGTCCGCGCTGGGTGAAGGCGGCATCGACTATGCGGTTGTCCCATTCACCGAAACCGTCAGCCGGCAGGAGTCGAAGTTCGACGATTTTGGGAGTAAAGACCCCGATTACGACATCAACATTATTGGTGTCAATGCGGACAGCGTGCCTCTTTTTCTTGAGCGATTCGGGCATTCGTGCCTCAAAGACCGATACACAATCGGTCTCTGGGCCTGGGAGTTGGAGGAATTTCCGGACTGGATGGCGAAGAGTGCCGACTTCCTGGACGAGGTCTGGGCCAACAGTTCCTTCTCGGCCCGCTCGATTGCGTGCAAGATCTGCAAACCAGTCCAGCCCTTTCCCCTCCCGATCAAAACGCCTGATCCACCTCCCCGGACCCGGGTCGAACTCGCTTTGCCCGAAGACTACCTCTTCATGTTCTGCTTTGACCTGGACAGCCTCTTTGCACGCAAAAACCCGATAGCGGTGATCGAGGCCTTCAAGATGGCCTTTTCTTCAGGGGAGGGCCCTCGACTGATCGTAAAATCCATCAACGGAGACCGGCATGCCGGGCAAGCGGAGAGTATTCGAGAGGCAGCGGCAGGCCGGCCGGATATCGAATACCGTGACGGCTACTTGCCTGCGGACGACCAAAAGGCGTTCATCAACGCCTGTGACGCCTACGTTTCCCTTCACCGATCGGAAGGGTTTGGACTGACGATGGCCGAGGCTATGGCGCTGGGCAAGCCGGTCATTGCCACGGCCTACTCGGGCAACCTGGATTTCATGAATGAGAACAACAGCTTCCTCGTTCCCTACGATTCCACAGAAATCGGTCCAGGGAGCGAACCCTATCCGGCGGACGCAATCTGGGCGGAACCGGAGCTGGAGGCAGCGGCCCGGGCGATGCGTCGTGTCTATGAGGATCAGGACGAAGCGCTCAGGAGAGGGCGTCGGGCCGTGCGTGACGTCGAGACCTTTCACAGTCCTGCCGTTCGGGCACGTTTCATCGTTGACAGGATTCAGCGCGTCCGTATCGAGCTTCAGCAGCGGCAGTCTTCGCCGTCGCCGGTCGCGATTGCCGGGGCGCAAACCACGTCGGACCGACCAGGGGTCTCCATGGAGAAGATTGCTGAACTGAATGCGCTGATTGGCAATATTGGGGGTTTGATCGCCCGTGGTCCGGATTCAGACGCTCACGCCGCTCTTGGTGGTTTGGGGAAACTGGTCCGTCGACTGGCGCTGCGTTCAGTCCGCAACCTGAGCCTTTATCAGACGGAAGTCAATTCCGCCCTTTTGGGGGCTATCGGTGCGCTGGCCGAGACGCAGTCGGGTGCATCGGTATCTGCGGGCTCAAAGGAAGTTCCGATCGCTGCCGAGCTGCGGTCGACGGCGCAAATCATGGAGGGTTTGGCGACCGACTGTGAACTGCGGTTTGAGGACATTGACGATGTGGCGCGGGATTTGAGGTTGGCCGCAGCCCGCTTGAGAGGGCTTGCCCTGTGAGAGGTTCATCCTGGAGCAGTTTCGCGAGGCGGGGTTTCATGCTCGGCATGCTGATATTTCTCGTGTGGGGGTGTTCCGGGAAGCCTGTTATTGAGGAGAAGGGGCCCAAGCCAAATCTGATCCTGATCGTTGTCGATACTCTCA
>Ga0164318_10004118_pt1 | contig 13884 bp, 6 predicted proteins | sample GuaBasSedimGuay9_FD_113734 | JGI IMG/M metagenome (GOLD analysis project Ga0164318, IMG submission 113734) | Subseafloor sediment microbial communities from Guaymas Basin, Gulf of California, Mexico - Guay9, Core 4571-4, 0-3 cm | ecosystem: Environmental > Aquatic > Marine > Hydrothermal vents >...
CATGGGTGGCAACCCCAAATTTATTTGGGGTTGAAGTACCACGTGTTCAAACACCCCCAAACAAGTTTGAGGGTGGCACCCGGAGTCATGGGTGGCAACCCCAAATTTATTTGGGGTTGAAGTGCCACGTGTTCAAGCACCCCCAAACAAGTTTGAGGGTGGCACCCGGCGTTCGGTAACGAGTATTTGGGGTTGAAGTACCACATGTTCAAGCACCCCCAAACAAGTTTGAGGGTGGCACCCGGCGTTCGGTAGCGGGTATTTTGGAGTTGAAGTACCACCCAGCGTTCGGTAATGGGTACCCCAATGTTCAAGAGCCACAATTTTTAGGGTGATGAGGGAAGAAACGAAATGAGGTTGAATGCGATTGAATGAGCTTGAAAGATACGGTATCCCCAAGCGGATAATTAAGATTTGGCAGAAACGCCAGGGGGATTCTATGCTTCCGGTGCAAAGCAAAGCTGTTCGCAAAGGGCTTCTTGGTAAGCAATATGATAATCGGCATGAGCCGGTTAGTATGCTTATTGCCGCTCCAACATCATCGGGTAAATCATTCTGTGCTGAGTTAGCGGCGATGAAAGCTCTAACTATGCGTAAAAGAGTAATTATGCTTTTTCCGCTTAAATCTCTGGCTGAACAGAAATATCAGCTTTTTTCCGAAACTTATGCTTTGCTGGGGATCAAATGTCTTATTGTAACCGGTGACTATCCGGAAAATGATCAGGCTTTTACGCGTGGTAATTATCAGATAGCGGTGGCAATTTATGAGAAATTTGATCAGTTGCTGACATCATCGATGGATACTCTTAAGAATATCGGTTTGGTTGTGGTTGATGAAATTCAGACTATTAGTGAACCGGGAAGAGGGGCTATTCTCGAAAGGTTATTAACAAAAATAAAAGCCTCGGTTTATAGCCCATCGTTGGTTGGTTTGTCAGCTGTGATTGGTTGTGATGATAATGATAATAATCCAGCTGTTGCAGAGTCTCTTTCGGAGTGGTTGCAGGCAACTTTAGTTGAGGAGAGTATTCGCCCAGTGGACCTTATCAGGGGAATAGCCGCTGAGGGAACTTTTAAGTATCGTTCGTATAATAATCATCTTGATGGCAGCGAACCATATATGTCACTTGAATCAGGGGTTGGAGATGGTCTGTTTAATTCTTTTATAAATCAGGTTAAAAACAGCAACGGGTCAACGTTAATTTTTTTGAAGTCCCGTATGGATACGGTCAACTTTGCTTTTCGATTAGCGTCGTCGGTTGATTGGAAAGGAGCAACTCAGGCAATAGCCAAATTGGGAGACGAAGAGCCATCGTATCTAATTCGTTCTCTTTGCCAGGTTATGAGTAAAGGGGTAGCTTTTCATAATTCTGACCTGTCGCAAAAACAAAGATTTATAATAGAGGAAGCCTTTAAGAATAAATCAATTAGGGCGATAATCTCAACTACTACTTTAGCGATGGGAGTGAATCTTCCGATTGATACAGTTTATCTTGAGACTGTCAAATATGTTTCGGGGAAGTACAATGATAAGCCCTCGCTTGTTCCGGTCAGTCGTTCTGAGTTTGAAAATATGACAGGTCGTGCCGGAAGACTTTTAAATGGGCAGAGCAATAACCCTGGTCGGGCAATTGTGTTGGCGGAAAATTCTTTTGATCGGGATATTCTATGGGAGAATTATATTGCAGGAAATTATGTGGAATCTTTTCGGTCTGTTTTTAGAACTATGCCGTTGATTGACTGGATTCTTAATATGTTGGTGACTTCTTTGGCTGACAGTTTGGATTCTTTGTTTTTTCTTTATCAAAACACCTTACATGCTCAAATAGAAAAAAGTAAAGCACTCAATCATTTTGATTTTGATGAAGCTGTTCAGCTTTTGATTGACAATGATTTGGTTAAAAAAGGAGAGGATGACAGCCGAAAAATTTTAATTCCCACTTCCACAGGCAAGGTGACGGCTTTGGTTGGTTTGTCGGTACTGGAGACAGTTTATTATTTAAAAAAATTAAAAATCGGTTACCCTGATAATTTGGCAAGCTGGATGACATTGGCATTAAGTGGACCGGGCTGGAAACTTCCTCCGGCTATTTTATCTCAGGCAGAGTTTATCGGTAATGAACCGCTTAAAATACTTTATCGTTTTTATGATGATCTAATTCCGGATGTTTCTCGCTTGGTTTCAAGTCGGTTTGAAAATGAGCCTTTGACCTATCGGGGAGCGGCTTCGTTAAAGGCGGTTCTTCTTCTTTGCGACTGGTGTCATTTGGTGCCGGTACGGGGGATTGAGGAGAGATTTCAGGTTCATTTGGGGCAAATTCTGAATTTGGCTGAAACAGTTTCTTATCTGATATCTGCTTTGAGTCGGCTTATAGAAGTGACCAATAGAAATTTATCTTATAAAGACGAGTTATGGCAGTATCAGTTTTCTCTTCGTCATGGACTTCCGCTTAAATGGTGCCAATGGTACGCTTGTTTTGGGCGAACTTTAAATAGAAATGACTATGTCAATTTGTCTGAGTTGGGGATAGATGAGTTATCTGAGTTATGTAACCTTTCTCAGGACGAGAAAAAAAGAATATTTAAGGAGAAATCTAAGTTGAGGTTAATCAACGAGAAAATAGAAACAATTAAAGAGGAGGTTGAGATGAGTGCAAGTTCTTTAACCGTAGAGGCAGGAATCAAAGGGAACGGGGCAGTTTTATTTGGAAAGCCGGAATTAGTCGAAATTGATGGTAGTTATGAACGGGAACGATATTTAGTTAAGATTAATGGCTTTCCGGTACGACTTACGGGAAAATCATTTAAGTATTTTGCCAAATTGGCTTTTGCTCGATTTAAAGGAGGTTCAGGGTGGATTTACAAGGAGGATATTGAAGTTGGTTTCAACCAAGCTCGCTATTTATACCGTATGAAAAATGAGATGGCGGCTGGTTTGAATATGGATTGGCAGGTTATTGAAAATAATAGATTAGGTTATTATCGGCTTAATGTGGAGCCGTCGAAGATTATAATAAACTATGATAATCTTAGAGGCCACCCTGATTATGAAATACAAGCTATGGTGGCTAATCAGTCCAAGCCAGAACAATCGAAAAAAACAATTAAACCACTATCAATGCCAATTTCAGACGATTTGAGAAGTAATCCCAGTTTGTAGGTTTGTTGAAAAAAACAATTTGCAGTTGTGTCGGGTCCTAATTCACCAAAGGTGGATTGTGACCCGCCGTAATATTCTATTAGACTTTTTCAATATGCCCTGTTTATAACAAACAGGGATTTTTATTCAGGAATAGGAATAAATAAAAATTGTTTAAATAAGGGTAATTATTGCTATAATTTAACGTAAATAAAAAAAGAAATTGATTTGTTCTATGGAAATAGGTTCTTTGACCGATAAGATATAAATAACAGTTATGATAAAAAAAACAAGACATAGACTGCCGATTTTGGCAACTGATAAAGTTGAAGAATATCCGGTTCTGCCTCTTAAAACAGGGGTACTTTTTCCGGGGATGATGTTAACTTTACAGGTTGGGCAACCGACTAATTTGAAACTTTTGGAAAATAGGTCAGGTAAAGAGAAAGAGTTCATAGCCGCCTATTCGCCATCAAATAAAGAATTAAGCGAAGTCGGAGTTGTTGCTATTGTAAGAGATAAAAGAAAAGTATCCGGCGAAGTTTTACATGTTACAATAGAAGGTATCAAACGAGTTAGTTTGGATAATATAACTCAAGAAGAACCATTTATTAAAGCAACCTTCAATAGATTACAATCACAAGTAGGATTACCAAAGAATATCAATCAGAGAATAGATGAAATTATTGAATTGATTAAAGAGATTATCAGGTTGGATTCGACTTATTCTCCCGAATTGCTTAATGTAATTGAAATGCATAAAGAAGATCCTTCATGTTTTGTTGATGCGGTTGCGGCTAATTTACGCTTACCTTTACAGGTAACGCAAAGTATTCTTGAAAGTGTAAACTTAAAGCTAAGGTTTGATAAACTGTTTGACGCACTCAGTCAGGAAATGAAACGTACGGCAATTATCCATAAAATAGACAGCAATGCTCTGGTTTCACTTGAGGATGAACAGGAAAAACATTTTCTGCGGTTGAAACTGCTTGAGATTAAAAAACAGCTGGGTGATGATTATATCGAAGAAAAAGAAGCATCTCGGATAAAAAACCTTATCAAGCAGAATAGTAATTTGCCGGATGATGTAGTTTCTCGGGCGACAATCGAAGCTGATCGGTTGAGCCAGCTTTCAACTGCTTCGGCTGAATATGGGGTTACCAAAAATTATCTTGATTGGCTTCTGGATTTGCCTTGGGGAAAATGCTCTCAGGAAACATATGACATCAGTGATGTGGAAAAAATATTAAATAAATTATATTTTGGTCCTAAAAGCATAAAAGAACAGATTCTGCAAAGATTATCTGTGAGGAAATTATTGGGCGGAATGAATGAAGGTGCAAATCTTTGTTTGGTCGGAGCACATGGCACAGGTAAGGCATCTTTGGCTAAAGCTATTGCTAAAGCTTTAGGCAAAGAATTCATAAGGATATCTGCTGGCGGGATAAATGAAGTTTCCGAACTGAAGGGAATGCCTCGTACTTTTTTGGGAGCTATGCCTGGGAAAATTATTAGAACATTACGAAATTACGGTTCATGTGATCCTGTGATTCTTATTGAAGATATAGATTATTTTAATCTTGAAAATGATTCTTCGGTAAACATGGCTTTACTTGATGTGATTGATACAAGAAGAAATTCACGGTTTTTAGATAATTACTTAGGTGTTCCGTTTGATTTAAGTAAAGTCTTTTTTATCTGTTCCGTGAGATCTTATGAAGAAATTCCTGAACAATTTATTGAAAAATTAGAGATACTTGAATTCCCCGGCTATATAGAACGGGAAAAAATTGCTATTGCAAAAAGATATATTATTCCAAATCTTCTAAAAAAACACGGTATTTTAAAATCAGAATTAAAATATACTGAAAAAATACTTTCAAAAATAATCAATAATTATACACTTGAAGCTGGATTGTCAGGATTTTCTCAACAAATGGAGAAAATTTTCAGAAAAATTGCTTTACAAAAAGCAGAAAAAGGGAAATCAACCTGGAGAATTTCTGAAAAGAATATTGATACATTTCTTGGACCATCAGTATTCATTCCGGAAAAACCAGACAATCAACCTGAGATAGGTTCTGCGGTAGGATTGGCTTGGACCGGAAGCGGCGGGGAACTTATGTTTATTGAAGGCCTCAAGATGAAGGGTGATGGCCAAATATTTACTACCGGTTCATTAGGCGAAGTAATGCGGGAATCTATACAAGCGGCATTTTCTTATGTGCGGTCAAAAGCGGATATGCTTGGTATAGACAACAATGATTTTAATGAATTTGATATTCATGTCCATTTTCCTTCAGGGGCAGTACCTAAAGATGGGCCATCGGCAGGGATTTCCATTTGTTTAGTGATTGCCTCAATTATGTCTGAACGGCCTATCAGGAATGATGTTGCTATGACTGGAGAAATAACATTGCGGGGTAAAGTTTTGCCGGTTGGTGGCGTTAAAGAAAAAATCTCAGCGGCTTTTAGAAGTGGGATATATCATATTGCCATGCCTAAAGAGAATAAAAAAGACTTAAATGAACTTCCTAAAGAAATAATCCGTAAAACCAAATTTACATTTATCGAACGGGTCGATGAGCTGTTTGAGATTTGCCTTCTTGACTTTACTCCATCCGCCTTTACTTTAGAAAAAGTATTTGCCGAAGAAATTGCAAAAGCAAAAAAGGAAAGCCGTAGAATTAAGAAGAAAACTAAAACCAAATCAAAAGTTGCTCAAAAAAGAAAATAAATTTATATTTTCTTATTAAATTTAAATCATTCAATAATAATCACATTACAATTAATAGATAGATATTAGTCTTTTGTCTTGACATCGCATGCATTATGTATATATTTTAATACAGAGGACGGTAATTACTTATCGCTAAATACTGTAATATAAAAAGACCATTTGATGTAAAATGTATATGAATATAATTATCTTGGTTTTGTATCCAATGTTTTCTGTTTAATGATTGAATAAAAAATAAATTGTCAATATGCATGGAGGCTTAAATGAAATTTAAACTGATAGGAATGGTTTTATTCCTTTTGTTGCCTTTTGTTGCAACAGCTCAGAATGGTCTGTACACGATTGACCATATTGATGGTCTTTGGAATACGGATACTTTATCGATTAACACTCCGGTTGTGTTTCATATTCGTACCAACAATAATTCACCAGTAAACATTACAGGTCAAACCAATGGCTTTCAGATTTATTCTGATGATGGTGCTATATGGGATACAACTATTGCTGCGGAAACCGGAGCAATTGATGCTACAATGTTTGAGCAGACATTTATTAATTGGTTTAGTATAGATGGTGCTGGTGCGGATACTGTAGGTTTTGGCGGTTTTAAATTATTTACGATAGGGATACCCGTAGGATTTAATGAAATTACTTATACTATTACAATTGGACCGATTGATGCTTCCAATCATAAAAAAACAATCTGTATTGATTCATCTTATTATCCGCCGGCAAGTGCCTGGACTTGGGCGAGTTTTGAGGGAGAATTTTACCCTGACTGGGGTGGTCCATATTGTTTTACTATTTTTGACCCGTCAGCACCAGAAGTTTCTAATTTGATTTTATCTGATGAAACTTTAGATTTTTATGGTGTTGCAGGAGGAGAGATTCCATCGGCACAACAGTTGACTATAAGTTCCGATGGCGAACCGCTCTTTTTTACTTTAACAGAAAATGCCGATTGGCTAGTTTTATCTCCAACACAAGGAACAACAGTTGACAATATTAACGTATTGGTAAATACAATAGGATTGACAGCAGGTTCATATTCTGAGACGATTGTAGTTACTTCATCTACAGCGGATAATTCGCCACAGGAAGTGGTTGTAAATCTTGTTATGGAGGAGCCACCGCCTCAAATATCAGTTAGCGATAATCAGTTTTTCTTTAATGCTGTGCAAGGTGAATCTAATCCACCTTCAAAGACTCTGACTATAACAAATGGTGGAGGGAGCAGTTTGAATTGGTCTATTACTAATAGTGAGAGTTGGTTGTCTCTTTCGCCTCTGGCTGGTGTAGATTCAAATGATGTTACGATTTCAATTGATATTACAGGGTTAACTTTTGGAGATTATGAAGATACAATCACGATTTCTGATCCTTTAGCTGTTAATAATCCGGTAAAGATACCAATTTTTTTGGGTGTTGGTTCTGATTTACCTATAATTCAGGTTTTGGATACTTTTAATTATGTCAATGTCCCTGCTCCAACTTCTTCGATTCCACCGTGGACAATAACAATACAAAATGGAGGAGCAGGAGCTTTTAATTTTTGGTTAGAGGAAGATTCTCCCAGAATATTAACTATGACTCCTTCATCAGGAGTATCACCGCAGTCGGTAGAAATCGGATTTAAAGTAAATTCAGGTTCTGCGGGTGATAATTTTTCGGATACTGTTTGGGTATATTCCAATGAAGCGATTAATTCGCCGGTTCCGGTTATATTTCTCCTTCATTTTACAGAACATCCGGCTACAATACGGTTAAGTCGTGATACCGTACCGGTATTTCTTTTTGAATGCGATAATGGGGCGGAGAATGAACTGCCATCGGAGAATTTCGTAGTGGATAATATTGGTGGAGATGATCCAATGTATTATAAACTTCATTATGAGTCAGATTTATTTACATTAAGCTCCGATTCAGGTATAGCTCCTCAGTTGATAACTCTATCAGCAATTTATAATGATTATCCGATTGGTACTTATCTTGATACAATTGTTTGTGAAGGCATTAATTCAATAAATAGATTTGATACGTTGATTGTCAAATATAACATTATATCAGGTTTGTCTGACCCGGAAATATGGATGTCTAAACAAGGCTTTGTTGTACCGGTGCAGGAAAATTCCGGACCGACTTTCCCTCTTTCATTTGAAATAAGAAATGCAGTAGGCGGATGTATGGAATGGGAAATTCAAGAACATGTTTCATGGTTATTTCCATCGGTAACATTAGGAAATGTTCCTACCTCGTTGAATCTTGGAGTTAACCCGGGTGGATTGACAATGGGGTTTTATCAGGATTCTTTGTATGTTGTAGCACCTGATGCAACTAATTCACCTGATTTACTCTTACTAATACTTAAAGTATGGCGTTTCCATGGTGATTGGGATTATGATGGCGATGTACATATAATTGATTTGATTGCTAATGTTAATTACCTTTTTCATGAAGGACCTGATCCTAAGCCGGAACGGATTGTTGGCGATTTGAATTGTGATAGACTAATCACGGTAAGTGATTTAACTTATATGGTTGCATATTTATTCGAACAGGGTCCGATACCTTGTGGTAATCCTTATTAACTATATTTTACTGTAAATTACAAATCCCCCAAATTAAATTGGGGGATTTCTTATTTATAACTCCAACCACATTTATTAGCAATTTAAACATTCTTATTGACAGAATGCATTTCCTGCGTTTTTGTTTATCTTCTTGACAAATTACAACTTTCACATAACTTATCATAAAGTACTAACTTAAGTTATATTATTCACCATATTAATTATCTTCGGGTATAACCCGACAATATTGTTGGAGGAAAAATGACAAATTATTTTAATTCTCGTATTATTTTTGTGTCAATTATAATAATTATTGCTTTGGCTATATCTGCTGTTGGTATAGATTCTGACAATATTGATAATGATATAAGAGATTGGACTAAAGCGACCCCCTCTGAGATTCATCAGGAGATGTGGAAGCATAAGGTTGAAGCTTTAGAAAAATATTTTGAACATCAAGAAGCTCAAAAATTGGAGAAAGCTTCTTTTGATCAAGTAAATTATGACATGAAATTTTACGATATCAATATCAGAGTTGATGATACTACGGAAATTTTATATGGGATCGTGAAGTTTGTTGCGGAAGCTGTTGAAAATGGAGTGGAAGCGGTTGATGTTGACTTTTATGATAATATGACTATAGATTCAATAGTTGCTTCAGGCGGTCAACTATCCTATACCAGATCAAATAATGTTGTTACGATTACTTTAGACCAAACATATAATGAAACCGAGCAATTTGAATTTGATTTTTATTATCATGGTCATCCAACTGAAGGTGGTTTGCAGGCGTTTTCATTTAGTCTTCGTTATGGTTATAAAGTTATGGCTTCTTTGAGTGAACCTTATTCAGCTCGCACCTGGTGGCCCTGTAAAGATAGAATGGACGATAAAGCTGACTCATTCAATATAGCAGTTACAATTGACACTCTTTATTATTGTGGTTCCAATGGTACTTTGGATTCTGTCGTTGCCGATGGTAGTAATGTCCATACATTTTATTATCGGGTTCGTTATCCTATGGTAACATATCTTTTTTCACTGGCAATAAGTAAATATACGGTTTGGGAAGATGAATGGGTTTATAATGACGGTTTGGATACTATGCCTATAGTTCATGCTGTTTATCCAGATAGATATACTTATTCATTGGACAAATACGATGTAACCCCTCAGGCTATATCTGTTTATTCAAGTCAATATGGATTGTATCCATTTTCTGAAGAGAAATACGGTCATGCTAACTTCGAATGGGGAGGAGGCATGGAACATCAGACGATGACTTCTATGACCGGAGGTACTTTTGGATTTTCAGAGCCTGTGATAATTCATGAATTAGCTCATCAATGGTTCGGGGATTATATAACTTGTAATAACTGGTCTGATATTTGGCTTAATGAAGGATGGGCATCCTACTCAGAAGCTTTATTCTATCAAGTTACTGAAGGTTGGGAGTCGTATCATTCCTATATGGCTGGCATGAAATATACCAATGGCGGGACAATTTATATTAGTGACACAACCGATGTATGGAATATTTTCGGTTTAATAGTTTATGATAAAGGAGCATGGGTTTGTCATATGCTTCGAGGGATTTTAGGCGATTCTTTATTTTTTGAAGGAATAAATGCTTATTATAATTCTCAGTATCAAAATGCTTCAGCTACAACTGAACAATTTCGTGATGTTTTTGAGAATGCAACCGGAGTGGAGCTGGATTGGTTCTTTGAGGATTGGATTTATGGTGAATTTTATCCCAATTATAGATTTTCGTATTGGACAGAACCATCTGATACTTCCGGGTACGAGGTTTATTTGTATGTCAGACAGTCACAATATTCGGAGCCGAATAATTTTAGGATGCCTATAGATTTTAATTTTAACTATTTAGATGCAACTAATGATACTTTGGTGTTTTTTAACGACCAAAAAAGGCAATTGTTTAAGTCGAATCATCCAGAATCGATAATTTCAATTGAAATAGACCCATCGGAATGGATATTGAAAAATGCTTTCCAGGAAACATGGACGATGCACATCATTACATTTGACGGAGAATTAAAAAACGGGGAACAAGCAGAACCGTATTTGGATACAATTGAAGTAAGAGGCAATGGCGGTTTATACAGCTATGAAGTTACAAGCGGAAGTTTGCCTGATGGGATTGTACTCGATTTTAATACTGGTATTTTGTCAGGTACATCTTATGAAACAGGTGATTTTAATTTTGGAGTCTTCGTTAATGAAACGAACACAGTTTACAAAGATAGTCTGGATTATAATATAACTCTCGTACCGTATTCTTCAGGTATTCCGGGAGATTTCAATATTAGCGGAGATGTCGGTATTGCTGATGTTACCGGATTAGTAGATTATTTATTTCAACAGGGATCAGCACCTTTAATTATGAATTTAGCTGATGCCGACGGTTCCTGTGATATAGGTATTTCCGATCTTACTACTTTAGTCGATTATCTCTTTAATGGGGGGGCGGCACCTCTGATGGGTTGTGTTTCGTAGTTCTGATATTAAATTATGTAAAAAGGGTGGTTCTTTTTAAGAGCCACCCTTTTTTATAATTTTAATTGCATTTTAGTAATAAAAAACGTAATATTTTTTAAGATTTGAATTATCCGGTTTACTATCCGGGAGATAAATATGCAACAAAGAGACAGATTGAAAACTTTTCATATTTCCACATTCGGTTGTCAGATGAATTTAGCTGATTCGTCAACTTTGGCTTCGACCCTTATTACCAGAGGCTACAAACGTGTAGAGTCAGAAAGTGACGCTGATTTGTTGATATTTAATACCTGTTCAGTTAGAAAAAAAGCTGAAGATAGAGTTTATGGTCGGCTGGGTAAAATATATAAATTCAAAAAAAGAAAACCTCACCTGAAAATTGCTGTTGTTGGGTGCATGGCACAAAGGTTGGCAGATGAAATTATAAAAAAGGCACCATACGTTGATTATGTACTTGGCACTGACCGTGTTTTTGAATTACCCGATGTAATTGAGGGAATCGAAGGCACATCGCCGGTTATGACAGCTTTTGGTCATGAAAATATTGATATGATAACCCCAGCCAAAGAAACTCAATTCTCAGGTTTTGTTACTATTTCACGCGGGTGTAATAATTTTTGCACTTATTGTATTGTCCCTTATGTGCGAGGTAAAGAAGTTAGTCATTCTGATAAATTTATTATAGATGCTGTTAAAAAAATGGTCGATGAAGGGGTAGTGGAAATTACTTTACTGGGGCAAAATGTAAATAGCTATAATTACAACGGGACTAATTTCCCTAAGTTATTACAGAAAATTGCTCGGGAAACTGGAATTAAAAGACTCAGATTCATGACTTCGCACCCAAAAGATCTTTCCAGACAATTAGTTGATGTTATTGCCGATGAACCAAAATTGATGCGTCATATTCATTTGCCATTACAATCTGGCTCAGATAGAATTCTTAAGCGAATGAAAAGAAATTATTCTTATGACCATTATATGAAAATAATTGAATACATTAATCAAAAATTAGATTATGTTTCTATTACTACAGATTTGATTGTTGGATTTCCTTCGGAAACAGAAGAAGAGTTTGAAATGACGCTTGATGCAGCACGGGCAATCAGATATGATACTGCTTTTATGTTTAGATATTCAGTCCGCCCGGGTACTGTGGCGGCTAATTTTGAGGATGATGTTCCGGAAGAAGATAAAATTAGACGTTTGAATAAATTGATTGAGTTACAACAAAAAATTAGCTACGATAAAAACCAAAGAGAGGTTGACAGTATTAATTATTCAGTAGTTGAAGGTTTCTCAAGGAAAAGCAATGACCAATTTAGAGCAAGAACGGAAGGGAACAAAACAATTATTTTTAAGGCAGGCAGGAATATTCAACCCGGAACTATTTTACCTGTCAAAGTTTTAACGGCGGATGCTTTTACTCTTCACGGTGAATTGGAGGAGATTAATTGATGAGCGGTTTTGGTTTCACAATTATTATTCCAATAGTATTGTTGGTGTCTTTTATATTTCTTTATATCAGATTACAATATACTAAGAATCGGGATTTGCTCGGTAGGTATCAATTCATTTTATCCGGCATTCTATTAGTTTCAGTTACATTCTGGCAATCTGTCAAGCAGTTATCAGTATATCAAGAATGGTTTCTCAAAGAAGCATATTTTTATATAGATTTAGCACAAATGTTTATATTGTTGGTTTCAGTATTTTTGCTAATTGTAGCTCTATCTTTTTATGCGGATTATTGGCAAATTAGGAAAGAGGAGATTGAGCAAATTTCTCAAAAGGTTTCTATCCTTACCAATTTACAAAAAGATGCTAACGAACCATATCATTTGTTGGAATTATTAAATATTAGTTTAAAAGAGATAGTCTCACATCTTCCGGAATCCTCTGGAGGAATTTTTCTAATAAATCGACTTCGCAAAGAATTTGTTCTAACCGCTTCCGTTGGATTAACTCAAAAAGAAACCGCTCAATTAGAAAGATATCCTCTAAGAAGAAATATAGTAAGCCAGACTATTGATATTGGGGAGCCGATGTTGACCGGTGAGTTTAAGTTTATATCGCCGGAAGGAAACATAACCGAATCTCGTTTTAAGTCATCGCTTGTAATACCATTTGTATCAGGGACTGAAAAAATTGGTGGTATTATATTACTTTCGGAAGGAAGTAATTATTTTGGAAATACAGAAATAAAATATTTATATCCGGTTGCAAATTGGTTGGCAGAGAAAATCAAAACTGCCCGACTAAGCCGTGAGCATAACAAAGCGATTAAAGAAAAGAACGCACAAAAAGAAGAAACAACAGCATTTGTTAATAAAATTCTTAAAATGACATCACAGTTGAAAACTTCTGATCCATTAAATTCAATTTGCCAACAGTTGGTTGGTTTTGCAGATTGTAGCTCGGTTCATGTCTATAATTTAAACAACGGAGTTTTATCTTTTCTCTCCGGTAGTGAACCGCTTTTAAATCTCTCTGAAAATTATCGTACTGCTTTGATTGATGCTCTTGGCAAGAATAAACCGCTTATAATAAATCAGGAAACAACTTCGGATGATGGAATTAAACGGATTATTTTATCGTCCTTAATTTATCCGTTCCATAATGAAGGTAAATCTGTCGCACTTCTTTTTAGAAAGGATGCCGCTCCTCTTAATGTTTCTGATTTTGAGTTAAAAGGATTAGATATAATTGCTCAATTCTCAAAGATCGTTCTGAAGTTAGTTGATAGCACAAAGCTTAATGTAAACCGCCGTAAAGGTTTTGAGCAGATCATTAAATTACTTAAAATAAATGAAATTGAGAAATTTGAGAAAAGACCGGATTATATTATTGATAAATTGAAAAAGTTTTTACCGACTAAATCAATTTGTATTCCTTTTGAAAAACTTGATGAC
>Ga0164318_10004120_pt1 | contig 13884 bp, 11 predicted proteins | sample GuaBasSedimGuay9_FD_113734 | JGI IMG/M metagenome (GOLD analysis project Ga0164318, IMG submission 113734) | Subseafloor sediment microbial communities from Guaymas Basin, Gulf of California, Mexico - Guay9, Core 4571-4, 0-3 cm | ecosystem: Environmental > Aquatic > Marine > Hydrothermal vents...
AGAGCGGCGACTCCAAAACGGGATGGGCGGAAAACGCTCCAGTTGGCAAAAGATTTCAAAAGGTCGGGATTGCTTTTATCGGATACGGCAACACCGTCCGAGGTCGCGATCCAGATCGTGTCGCCCTGAAGTTGAACACTGAAAACCGGCGGTTGCGGATTGAAATCCCCGAATCTGAAATAAGAATCCTCGATCTGCCCGTCATCGATAAATTTCGAAAATAAAGTCAGCCCGCCCGAAGTGCCGATCCAGAGTTGGTCACCATCATCGGTAATACAGTAAAGCGGAACCAGTTCATTTTCACTGTCGAAAAAGAGATACGGCTTGAATACCCCTTCCTGTTCCCTGACCAGACGCCCGTCACCCACCAGCCAGACCGTCCCGTCATCATCCTGCAGAATACAATACAGATCATTGGTACCCAGCCCGTCATTATTGGTGATCTTACGCATTCCCAATGTAAACAGATCGACCTTTAGCCAGCCGCCCGATGATATAACCTGCAGGGAATCGTCAAAATAGTCGATATAACGAACCGTCGCTGTCGAGGAATATGACAGCCAATCCAATTGTGCGCCGACAGAAAAGGGAAACAGAATAATTGCCGCGATTACACAAACATAAAAACAAATCGACATAATCTTCATAATCATACAAATATAACGAATAAAGGATTCAATTTCAATGAAACGATATTATAAAATAGGCGGCTTAAAACCGGGCTTAATGTTTCAGGATTCTTCGCAATAGTCCCCACCCGAGCAAATATATTATAGCAAGAATTAGAATATAAAATGAAACCTGCCCCACAATCGGCCCGATTCTTGTAAAAGTGGATTTTTCTGATAGAGGTTTGATATTGCCCGATATCACGCTTTGCACATACAAACCCGCTCTCTCGATCTCCCTGCCGTAGGGATCGATCAGTGCCGATATCCCGGAATTGGCGCATCGCGCCAGCCAGACACGATTCTCTATCGCCCGGAACACGGCGAATCTCATATGCTGATATGGCCCGGGGGAACGCCCGAACCAGGTGTCATTGGTAATATTGACCAGGAATTCGGCCCCATCCAGAATCGCATCGCGGACAAATCCGGGAAAGGCCGACTCATAACAGATCAAAACGGCATAATTCGCCTTTTCGGTTTCAAAGATCACCATCGAGTCGCCGGGATAAAAATCCGACCACCACTGAACATCATGGGTCCTGATGGCCCGCACATATTTTTCCAGGAACCGGCGCGACAACAATGGAAATTGATCCTGGTACGGCGAGTGTTCCGAGAACGGCACCAGCTTCATCTTATGATACACATTATCCAGTTGACCACTGGGCAGAAACTGAAAAGCGGAATTGTACGTTTTACTGTCCCTGCCGTAATACACTACATCCAGCCCGCCTATAAGATTGTAAGCCCGGCTGTTGTATGCCGTCTGTCCCAGCCTTCGGCCATATATTTTTTCCAGACGCGGGTAACACGGCGCCGCTGTTTCCGGCCAGATGATCAAATCGACCGAATCCTCGGCCGCCGCCATGGCCAGCGAATCATAAAGAACAAAATTGTAATCGCGTGTCTCGGCCTTCCACTTGGTACTCAAATCGACATTGCCCTGCAATACCGCCACGCGCATATCCCCCTCGACCACCATCGGAGGGAACTCCGCCCATCCGAAGGCGTAAACCGCCGCCAGAATCGCAAGAAAAATACTGCCGCATTTGACCCGCTTCTCCAGAACATTACCACTCGAAATCGTCTGCCATGCCAACAGGTTAAGCACTATCAAAATAAAAGAAAGCCCGTAGCACCCGATATAGGATACGATTTGAATCAGGGTCAGGTAATATCCCTGACTGTATGACAGGTCGGTCCATGGAAAGGCAAACTCCGTCAGGCTCCTGAAATATTCCATGCCCACCCATAAAAATGGAAGCGCACTCATCCCGATCAGCTTCTTCCGATCATACAGTTTCTTAAACATCAGTAATATCACTGCGGGATAAAGCGACATGATAAATATTGCCGCTATCATTCCGGGCGGGGTTACGACCGCCACCCAGTAAAGCTGAAACAGATTGGCCATGAATGAATAAAAATAAGCCGCCTTGAAGGCTGATTTACTGTCGAGTTTGACCACAATGGCCAGCGGGCGGGCCAGGGCAAACCAGGCCAGAAAGCCGAACGGCAACGGCAAGTAGGCCAGCGCAAGTATAAAGGCCCAGAAAGTCATCTCCGCCCGGCGAAGACGGACGGCCGAATCTTTCGGCCAGAGAAAATTTTTAATTCCTGATAGCAGGGATTTCACCTGATATAAACATCGATTGGCCGGTCATCTCAGCCGGCTTTCTTATATTTAAATAATGCATTATGGTCGGCGCCAGGTCGGCAAGCTTACCGCCGCTTCGAAGCCGCACATTATTGCCGCGCCCGGTACTATCATAAAAAATAAACGGCACCGGATTGGTGGTGTGAGCCGTAAACGGCCCGTTGGTTAATGGGTCCCACATCTGTTCCGAGTTGCCGTGATCCGCCGTGACAATTGCCTGCCCACCCACCTGCTCGACAGCACTCATCACCTTACCGAGTCCGGCGTCCACCGCCTCGACCGCCTTGACCGCCGCCTCAAAGATTCCGCTGTGTCCCACCATGTCGCAGTTGGCGAAATTCAAAACAACAACATCATACTTTTTCGAAAGGATACGGCGCACCGCCTCATCGGCCACCTCGACCGATGACATCTCCGGCTTGAGATCATAGGTGGCCACCTTCGGTGACGGGATCAGGCAACGATCCTCGTTTTTGAACGGCTCCTCGACCCCGCCGTTAAAGAAGTACGTTACATGCGCATACTTCTCGGTTTCGGCAATACGAAGCTGATTCAGCCCCTCGCTCGCAAGTATCTCTCCGAAAATATTCTGCAGGCGAACCGGCGGAAATGCAACATGCGCTTCCTTGAACTCCGCATCATAATTGGTCATCGTTATCAGGTGGACTTTGGGATTCTCCGGGTGCGGGAAATCGCCGACCTTGTGACCGGCAAAAAGGTACGACAGCTGGCGCACCCGGTCGGCCCGGAAATTGAAAAAAAGCGCGACATCGCCATCGGCCAGCTTACCCTCGTTGTCATCATCAAGATCTATCGCCATCGGGACAATGAATTCATCGGTGACATTTTCTTTATAGGACTGCTCCACAGCCGCCACCGGATCACCGCTTCGGGGTGCATCTTTGTTTATTATAGCCTGATACGCTTTTTCTGTCCGTTCCCAGCGCTTGTCACGGTCCATCCCGTAATAACGGCCCATGACTGTCGCCACTTTTCCCAAACCGGTATCGTTAAAATATTCGACTATCTCTTTCATATAACCGGCCCCGGAATGTGGCGGGGTATCGCGGCCGTCCATGAAAGCGTGAAGGTACAATTTTTTGATACCTCGGTCCTTTGCCATTCGGACCAGCGCCTTGAGATGCTCCAACGAGGAGTGAACACATCCGTCGGAAAGCAGGCCGAAAAGATGAATGGCCGAATCGTTTTTCAATGCCGTCTCGAATCCATCGAGGAAGACCCGGTTTTCAAAAAAATCACCGTCGGTAATCGACTTGTCTATTCTGGTCACATCCTGATAAACGATCCGCCCGGCGCCGATATTTAAATGGCCGACTTCTGAGTTGCCCATCTGACCCTCGGGCAAACCGACCGCCAGCCCGGACCCATCGATGGGAATATTGGGACACGTTTTGAACAGCTTTATTAAATTGGGCTTTTTAGCTTTAATTACGGCGTTGAAATGCTCCTGACCCCGGAGACCAAAACCGTCAAGAATACAGAGTAAAAACATTATTAATCCTTAATTACTATCTCCTTTTCGCCCTTTTCGATTTTACCAATTATATACGGCAGTTCTCCAGAGGCTTTTAAGCTTTCCACCACGTTATCGACGTTATTTTCCGAGATGACGACAATATAGCCGATGCCCATATTGAAGGCCTCGAACATATCCTCATCGGCAATAGAACCGGTCTTTTGAATAAAATCAAAGACCGGTTTTACATTCCAGGTCCCTTTCCTTATAACCGCCTTGACATTATCCGGCAGGATACGAACAAAATTACCGGAGATTCCCCCGCCGGTTATATGCGCCATACCTTTGATCTCGAAATCGTCTATAAGCGGCGAAATCGACTTAAGATACGATTTATGAGTCATGAGCAACGCATCGCCGATCGTCATCCCCATCGATTCGACATTATCGTTGTATTTCATCCCGCCGACATCGAAGATCACCTTTCTGGCCAGCGAATAGCCGTTGGTGTGAAGGCCGTTCGAGGCCAGCCCGATAATAACATCACCTTCCGCGATATTCGCACCGTTGATTATCTTCTCTTTATCCGCCAGGCCGACAATAAAACCGGCCAGATCATACTCACCGGGACTGTAAAAGTCGGGCATTTCGGCTGTTTCGCCGCCAAGCAGGGCCATGCCGTTGTTACGGCATCCGCGGGCCAGCCCTTCGACAATCTCCGCTACCGTTTCCGGATCGAGCTTACCGGTGGCGATATAATCAAGAAAAAACAACGGCCGGGCACCGTGCACAAGGATGTCATTGACACAATGATTGACCAGGTCTTCCCCGACCGTATTGTGCCGTCGGCTCATAAAAGCCAGCTTCAGTTTGGTTCCGACACCATCGGCCGATGATATCAGCACCGGCGATTTCATTCCAGTCAGTTCCGGCCGGAAAAAGCCCCCAAAAGCGCCGATTTCCGACAACACCGACTCATTGAAAGTGGCTTTGGCCAGAGTCTTGATCTTTTCCTTGGCCTTGTCGGCGGCGGCGATATCAACGCCCGATGCGGCATAATTCAATTTTTCTTTTTCCATAGTATTGAGAAGCTAATACCCGGCAGTTTGAATGTCAAGATAATAGAAAAACCTGTCAATCCTGACAGGCCGCCTTACTTATGATTTGCCGCCTATAACGACTCTCTCAACAATTCCAGCAAACGGCTGAAATCATCGGGCAAATCTGAATCCACGAGAATATTTTCCCCTGTCACCGGGTGTGCCAGTTCGAGAGACTTGGCGTGAAGCGCCTGCCGCGGCATCAGCTCGAGCGCCTTTTGCGCCAGCGGCTTATCTATGGCGAAAACGCCCCGGTGCCATTTTAGCCGCCCGCCGTAGTCGGGATCACCGAAAACAGGATGGCCGAGATGCGAAAAATGAACGCGTATCTGATGCGTCCGGCCGGTTTTCAGGTGTATTTTAAGAAGATCATACAGTTTATATCTTTCAAGCAATTCATACTCGGTTAAGGCCGACCGTGAATTCAAATGCGTTACCGTCATTTTTTTGCGATCTTTGATTGACCGCCCGATGGGAAGCTCAATAGTACCTTTTTCTTCCTTCATATGCCCGCATACAAGAGCGTAATAGACTTTTATTATCGCCTGTTCTTTAAGTTTTGTCTGCAGGGCCAGATGGATTTTATCATTTTTGGCGATCATTATCAGACCGGATGTATTCTTGTCAAGGCGGTGCACCACCCCCGCCCGCTCTATTCCTTGAAGACCAGACAGCGACTCCGTATATTTCAATACGGCATTTACAAGCGTTCCGGTGTAATGCCCTGCCGCCGGATGCGTCACCATCCCGGCCGGTTTGTTGACCACCAGGAAATAATCATCCTCAAAAACGACATCGATCGGGATATCTTCGGGAAGGATATTGGTTTGCCGGGGCGGCGGAATTTTGACAGTGACCGCCTCTCCCCCCTTTAGTTTATGATTATGCAGGGCCGGCTTTCCGTTTACCAGTATCAGTCCCTCATCAATCAACTTCTGGACGCGGCTGCGGGTGATATCAAGCCCGGAATCCCGGGCCAGGTATCGGTCGAGACGTTCTTTCGATACCCCCAAAGGTATTTCGATTTCGACTACCCTGTATGTATCATTCCCATCGGCCATATAATTTCCCAAACCTGTTTACCAGCTCTGATTAAAATCAATAATTTTAATATTAATGTATACCGCCAATGATCAGTCTTCTGCGGGACGGTTGAGCAGATCGAGCATGTCCCGGACCGCTCTATCCATACCGACCATCATCGCCCTGGAGACAATCGCATACCCGATGATAAAACTGTCAAAACCGCCTAGTTCGACCAGCCCCCGGATGTTCGAGTAATTAAGACCGTTACCGCCGAATACTTTCATCCCCAGCTTGGCGGCCAGCTGGGTCATCTGTTCGAGCCGGTTCAATTCCGATTCTATCTCCTCATCCGATTTGGCTTTGAAATAATCATGAAGATTAAGCTCTACCGCATCAGCCTTTACCCGCGCCGCATCCCTGATCGCCTCATTGTCTGGATCGACAAAATAACAGACCCTGATCCCCGCTTCAATCAGCAGACCCGCGGCATTGGCATAACGGTCACCGTTTTTTTCAAAATCGATCCCCTGACTCAATACCGTATTATCATCCGTAAACGGCATCAAGGTAACCATCCTTGGTTTGACTTCCCGCGCTCTCTCCAGCAGATCGTCATCAGGTGCGATCTGGAGATTCAATCCGCCTTTTACGACTTCTTTGAGAATGTAAAAATCCCGGTCACGGATAAACTGACGGTCCTCCCGCAAATGGCACGTAATAGCGTCGGCCCCGGCAAGCTCGGCCAGTACCGCCGCCTGTGATGGTGTCGCTTCCTTCGACTTTATTGCATTTCTGACCGCGGCGATATAATCTACTTTTACAGATAGTAAAGACATAGGCATATTCCCTGTTTTTTTTTAAATCTAAAATTTTGTAAAGGAAGTTTCAAGATAAAACCGAAGCCTTGATCAGCCTCGCAATTTCAATGAACTGATCGATCGTGACCTGCTCCGCACGTGACAACTGAGGTAAACCGGCCGTCTGGAAAATCTTCTCGAGGGCGCTTTTCTCCAGATCTTTAAATCCAGCAAGATTATTAGCCAATAACTTCCGGCGGTTTTTAAACGATTGCCGGACCACCTGCTCAAAAAAATCCCAATCCTCGATTATATAAGGGTCCCTCGGTTCGAAAAGCAGGGTTGCCGAATGTACTTTCGGTTTGGGATAAAAGGCCCCCGGAGGAATGGTAAACATCGACCTTATATTAAAAAAGCACTGGGCAAAAATCGAAATCGGCGCCCAATTTTTGCTTCCCGGTCCGGAACTGATCCGGTCCCCGAGCTCCTTCTGGGCGGTTATTACCGCACGCTTAATAAACTTGTCGTGGCGGGTGATCCAGTCCACAATCGGGGACGTTATATCATACGGGATATTCCCGATAAGCTTGATACCGGCATGGCGCCCCTCATACGGCTCGACAATTAAAAAATCAAAATTGGCAATATTGACATTGGGATTATCCTTAAATTTACTCTCGAGTTCGTATACCAGGTCGGTATCGATCTCAAACGAGTACAGCTTCGCCCCGGATTCGGCGATCAATCCGGTCAGCACTCCCCGTCCCGGCCCGATCTCGAAAACGGCATCATCCGGCGACAGATCGAGCAGCCCGACGATTCGCTCGGCGATCTTGTGATCCACTAAAAAATTTTGTGAAAATCGTTTCTTTGGACGGGACATTGTTACCCCCCGAAGACATCGACCAGTCGATAAACCCTTTGGCTGTTGCGGTCGGTGATTTTTTCCACCTCTTCAGCCGGCATCCCCCTCAACTCCGCGATCTTATCACAAACATATTTTACATAAGCCGGCTGATTGGTTTTGCCCCGATACGGCATCGGGGTCAAATACGGACTGTCGGTTTCAATCGCAATTCTGTTCAACGGCGCCTCCGCCGCCACCGTTGCCATTTTGGCCCCGGGAAACGTTATTACTCCGCCAACCGATATATGAAAGCCAAGATCAATTACTTTATAAGCATCATCCACCGTCCCGGGAAAACAATGAAATATCCCTCCGGGAAGATCTCCTGCGTAATCGCTGACAATATCGACCGCATCGCGAAATGATTCCCTTGTGTGAATCACCACCGGCAAATCTTTTTCGACAGCAATCTCGAGTTGCCTCCGAAATACCTTTTCCTGAATATTCCTCGGCGACAGATCACGGTAATAATCCAGACCTATTTCACCCACCGCGACTACTTTCTTATGCTCAATCATCCGGCGCAATTGCTCTTCCACTTCCGGATTGAAAGTTTTCGCGTCATGAGGATGTACCCCCACCGTAGCATAAATAAAGTCGTACTGCTCGGCCAGTTTAACCGAATTTATCGAGGTCTGAAGATCGGCCCCGATATTCACCATTGTATGAACCCCCGCAACGAGAGCGTTATTTATAATCTCGGCCCGGTTTTTATCGAAGTCTTTGAAATCGAGATGGCAGTGCGAATCAATCATCAGCTAATCATCGCTCCCGGTGGAAGATCGGATTCGGGCATCACGATACAAAGCTGTTTGCCCTTCTTCGCCGCCAGCAACATGCCTTTTGATTCAATACCCCGGATAGTCGCCGGTTTCAGATTTTTGACGACGACTATTTTCTTGCCGACCATCTGCTCCGGCGAATAATGCTGGGCGATTCCGGCCACGATCTGCCGTTTTTCACTGCCGATATCGATCTGCAATTTCAGAAGTTTATCCGCTCCCTCAACCTTTTCCACCTCGAGAACCTCGGCCACCACCAGCTTCACCTTGCCGAATTCGGATATATCCAGCAGGTCATCCTCGTCTTTTTGCGCCGGCTTCTTTTCCTTTTTGGTCTCTTTCAGCCGAGGAAAAACCGATTCGCTGATATTTATTTTCATCCCGGGCTTGAACTCGAAAAAAGTTCTCGCCTGATCAATATTCATATTGTCCATACCCAGACCGAAAATCGTAAATATCTCCCGGGCCTTATTGGGAATGGCCGGGTAAAGCAGGATCGCAATGATTCTGATCACTTCGGCGCAGGCATACAACACCCCGCCGGCCTCCTTCTTCTTGCCCTCTTTGACCAGTTTCCAGGGCGCGTTGGTATCGAAAAAGCGATTGGCCATACGGACCAGATTCATGGCTTCCTCGATGGCCTGGGTGAGGCGGAAATTAATATAATGCTCGACCGTCGTCTCAACCGCCTTTTCGCTCTGATTGATAACATCCCTGATCCCTTCGATTTCATTCGATGGGCCCGGCAGGTTGCCGTCAAAATTGGACATAATCATTTTGGCCACCCGGGAGACAAGATTCCCCAGGTCATTGGCCAGATCGGAGTTGTATTTTTTTATAAACTGCGACTTCTTAATATCACCATCCATACCGAATGGATACTGCGTCAGAAGCAGATAGCGTGACGCATCCGATCCGAATTGATCGACCAGCTCATCCGGCGGGATCACATTGCCGAGACTTTTCGACATCTTCACACCATCGATAGTAAAATAGCCGTGAAGAAATATCTGGGCCGGAAGCGGTAATTTTGCCGCCAATAACATCGCCGGCCAGAAAATACAGTGAAATTTGAGAATGTCCTTGCCTATGAAATGAACCACTTCCGATTCCCGCCACCACTTGTCGAAATGGTCCTGGTTATCGCCAAACCCGATACCGGTTATATAATTTGACAGAGCATCGATCCAGACATAAGTGTGCTGCGATGGATCAAACGGCAGCGGAATTCCCCATTTCACCCTCTCGCGGGAAATAGAAAAATCGGGAAGACCATGTTTGAGAAGACCTAACACTTCGCGGCGGCGTTCCTCTGGAAGAATCACAAGTTCGTTCGTTTCGATCAGATCTCTGACCTTATCGATATATGCATTAAGCCTGAAAAAATAATTCTTCTCTTTAAGTATTTGCGGCGGTTTTTGATGATCCGGGCAAACCCCGTCAACCAGTTCCTTTTCGGTCAGGAATTTTTCACACCCGGTGCAGTACAGCCCTTCATAAATATCGGAGTAAATGACATCTTTCCCGTCATCGGTTCTGGCACCTTTTAAAATCATCAGTAGTTTCTGAAATGCCTTAATATGCCGGTCATCCGTCGTGCGAATAAAATCATCGTATTCGATGGAGAGTATCTCCCAGGCCTTCTTGAACTGACTTACAATTTCATCACAAAAAGCCTGCGGTTCCATACCGGCGGCTTCCGCCGCCTCGGCTATCTTGGTTCCATGTTCATCGGTCCCGGTCAGGAAAAAAACCTCGCGGCCGTTGAGACGATGAAAACGGGTCATTAAATCAGCGGCGACGGTCGTATATGAGTGCCCTATATGAGGCCGGTCATTGACATAATAAATGGGGGTAGTAATGTAAAACGGCTTCTGCAAATGTCACCTCCCGTTGTTCTTGTCATCATCCTGATTGTTGTCCGGCTCATCCTTATCCCCGGCCAGAACATCAAACCATTTTTTGAAAAAAGAGGAATGCTGGCGCCGCACTTTCTTGATATCACGGCCGAATACTTTTATATCCTCGCCGGATTCAAGCTTGACCACCATATAATCTTCAAAAACATTGATCCGATCGACAACACCCTCACCGGAAGTTGTCATATATTTTTCCCCCTCCTCGGGATATTTATCGCGGATATGCGAGTAAAAATCGGATTCATAACGAAGGCAGCATAACAGGCGCCCGCAGTTACCGGATATTTTCGACGGATTTAGCGACAACCCTTGCACACGGGCATCCTGGGTCGATATCGGGTCGAATTTCCGCAGATGCGACGCACAGCATAATTGCAGCCCGCAAATCCCCATACCGCCGATCCGCTTGGCCTCGTCACGGACCCCGATCTGCCGAAGCTCGATTCTGGTCCGGTAAACCGCCGCCAGATCGCGAACAAGGGCGCGGAAATCTACCCGGTGCTCGGCGGTGAAATAGAAAGTCAGCTTATTGCGGTCATACTGGTACTCAATATCGACCAGCTTCATCTCCAGCTTGTGCTTGTTTATAAGCTCCTGGGCCCTGTTCCAAGCGGCGTCTTCATCCGCACGGTTTTCATTTATTTTTTGCTTGTCTTCATCGCTCGCCGGGCGAAGTATCGACCGCGGTTTCAGATCCTCGGAAAAATCAATTTCCTTTTCGACCTTCTTTTTCAGCAAACCGGCATCCTCGCCTCGTTCGGCCTCAACAATCACGTAGTCATTGAGATTAAGAGAATGATAATATGTATTATTGAAAAATTCTCTTCGATTTCCCTTAAATTCTACTAGATATAAATCAGGCATAGTTTTTCCTCAAAACTCTTAAGTTATAAAATCAGGTCAGCCTGTCAAGTGGATTGCCTGATATGCTTTTTAAAATTAAATACGAACGCCGCCATCGCCGGACGGATATGGGCATTCCTTTTTACGGCAATATGCATATTTTTTATATGATCGACGAGGGCACATAAATCGTTGCCGCCCGCGACCCGGTTGGTCAGTTTCTCAAGCTCTTTTGCCAGATCGGTATTGACCAATCCGCTGGAATCCCGCCCGTATTTGAGAAGCATCAAATCGCTTATAAATGACTGCCAGAAAAGAAGAACCTCTTCGGTCTCACCCCGATTATTGGGATTGATAAGCTCATTTATCGCCGCAAAAGCCGATGGGTTATCCTTCTGAAACAACGCCTTGAACATTAAAAATGAGACTTCGCGAACCGAGGAATCCTCGTCGCTTACAAGAGATACCGCTCGCCCGAGAGAACCCTCGGCAAGGCGCGAGTAAAATTCCGCCTTCTCCGGCGATAAATCATATTTCTCCTGAACATATCCGGCTATCTACGGCGCGGCAATCGACCGAAATGCTATCTTCTGCGACCGTGACTGGATTGTCGGCAGAAGATTTTCCGGATCTCTGGCCGTTAAAATAATAATCGTCTCCGGCGGCGGTTCCTCGATCAGCTTCAGTAGCGAATCAGCCGATGCCGCCAGCATTTTTTCCATCTGGTGGAAAAGTATAACCCTTTTGGTTCCTTCCGGGGGTTTAATAGCCGTCTTTCGTTTGATCTCGCGGGCAACACTGATCGGTATGGTCAACTGCCTGGTCGATGTGATTATTTTATAAGGCTCTTTTCGCTTTTCCTCGAGATATTCCAGTATCAGCGAGGCGGCATCGCTTTCCGAACGATGCGGCGGAATCGGAACCGCAAATGACATCTCCGGGAAACTGAGATTCAAAATCTGATGGCAGTTAAGGCATTTACCGCATGCATCGACTGCCGCCCCGGATTCATCGGTAACCGGCTTCTCACAGTTGATAAGCGCCGCCAGGGCCACCGCCATCGCCCACTTGCCAAGACCGTCATCACCGTAAAACAGGTACGTCGATGCCAGTCTCCCGCTGTTGAACGAATTGCGGAGTATTTTCTTGGCTATTTCCTGACCGTATATATCATTTAAAGGAGTCAATTCTGATCCATTCCACCGGGTCAAGCGGCTCCCGGCCCTGTCTTAATTCAAATTTTATTTCACCATTGGAAACAACGCCCAGCTTGTCTCCCCTGCCGATTATCTGATTCTGCACCACACGAACATCATCGAGACCGGCATAAGTAGAATAATACCCGTCCTCATGCTCGACAATCACGAAATTGTCATAGCCGCGAAGGTTCCCGATATAAACCACCATCCCCGGCGCAATGGAGACCACTGATGTATTTTTCCTGCCCTTGATCTCGATACCCGGAGAATATGATTTCAATTTTGTGATTTTATCCGTTTTCCAGCCGAAACTGCTGGTAACCGTCCCTTTCAGCGGAGCCGGCAATCCGCCCTTATACGAAACAAAATTACCCGTCTCGAAATCAAAATCGATTCGCGCGCTTGATCTTTCACGATCCAAACGGGCCTGTTCGAGACGTGAGATAAGCTCCTCCATCTGGCGAGCGGCTTCCGCAAGCGTAATCAGCTTGTCCGCCTCGCTTTCCTTTTTGCGCCTGACCTTCGACAGAACGCGCTCCTTTTTTTCCTTTTGGGAGGTTATAATCGTGTATTCACTGCGCTTTTTCTTATGAACATCGGAAACCGACTTTTCCTTGACCACCAGATCAGTATATTCCCTGTCGGCCGATTTGAGATACTCCGAGGCCATGGTCAGCTCCTCTTTATCATACTCCGCCAGAGCCTTGAGATAAAGCATTTTTCTGAAAGCATCTTTTTCCTTGCTTATTTCATCCGACAAAACCGGGCCGTCGGGGCGAATCCCGGAATAATAATATTTCAGATTGCTCAGGTACCGATTACGCGAACTGCTGTAATGCTCTTCCGATGAATCAAGAATATTTTTTAATTTATCTATATCCTTCCTGAGCGATCTCAGCTGGTTGTTCAACCTGTTCAGAACCGTCTTATTCATCGAGGCTTTTTGCTCGTATTCGGAAATATCTTTCAGAACTCTTTTTTCCGCATTTTTCAGCGAGTCGAGATTGCGCTTCGAATCTTCCATCTCCTTCCTGATTTTTTCCAGTTCCTGTTTCTGATCTTCAAGATCAACCGCCCCGGCAACACCCGCCAGAACAAACGAGAAGACAATTCCCGAGACTGCAATAATCAGATATTTGCCGATCAGTTTTTTCATCGCAATGAGCGCCTTATCCCGGCATATCCTCCAAACAAACCTATCAACCCGGCCGCCGCACAGAAATAGACTATATCGGTCGGATCGGGAAAAATTATTTCGAAATCCCTAAAAGTCAGTCTTTCGAATGCATAGAAATTGATCAACCAGCCGGCCGCGGCGGCCGCCAGGGAATAAAACAAACCCTCGAGAATGTACGGAATCGAAATAAAGAATTTTCCGGCGCCGAGCAGACGGTGCTGCAATATTTCCTGCCCGCGGGATCTTGCCGAAAGACGGATCGAATGTAGAAGATTCAGGACAACCGCCAGCGATATGACTATTCCAAGAAAAACAACGATCTTAAAAAT
>Ga0164318_10004121_pt1 | contig 13884 bp, 14 predicted proteins | sample GuaBasSedimGuay9_FD_113734 | JGI IMG/M metagenome (GOLD analysis project Ga0164318, IMG submission 113734) | Subseafloor sediment microbial communities from Guaymas Basin, Gulf of California, Mexico - Guay9, Core 4571-4, 0-3 cm | ecosystem: Environmental > Aquatic > Marine > Hydrothermal vents...
ACGGCTGTGGTTCCCATCCCTTTTGTTGAAAAGAGAAGATAACACGGGGGTGGGGAAGTCTCAACCTTCGCTGAAGGAGTGGAGGGCGAAAAGTGCCCCTTCCAGAGACAGCCTCACGTTGGCCTTCTCATCGAGGGACCTATAAGCTCGAAGCACCTCCCAGAAGACGTCAAAGGTCTCCTCTTCCGCCTGCTCAAGTTCCCCCCTTATATACCTCAGCAGGAGCCCCAGAAATTTCTTAGCCCCTTCCCTATCACGTCCCAAGCGTTCTCCGACCTCCAGGACCTCCTTGATCCCCCCTCGGAGGGCCTTCTGCAACATCTCCCCCATCTCCCGCGATTCCCCGAGCTCCAAGGCCCTACCGGGACTTCCCTCGGCCAAAGCCACGAGGCCCCGATCTTCGACGCCCAGGCGGCCCAAGACCTCCTCCACCTCCTCATCGCGGAGCGGGGAGAATTTCACGATCTGACATCTTGAGGATACGGTAAGGGGCAAGGCATCGAGGCGGGAGGCCACGAGGATGATGACCACCTGAGGAGGGGGTTCCTCGAGGGTCTTCAGAAAGGCGTTGGCCGCCTCCTTGGTCATCAGTTCGGCCCCGTCCACCACCACTGCCCGCCATCTGGCCTCGAGGGGACGAAGGGAAAGGGTACTGATGACCTCGCGTACCTGACCGATCTTGATCGCTCCGCCATCCGGCGAGACCAGGAGGACATCGGGATGGGTTAAGCGCTCTATCCGCTCACAACAACGGCAGCTACCGCAGCCTTCACCGAGCTCGCGCTCGCAGTTTAGGGCTTGCAGGAAGGCAAAGGCCGTCTTCTTCTTCCCTATCCCCGGAGGTCCCACGAAGAGCAGGGCATGGGGCACCCTTTGGGAGGCCGCCATAAAACGCAGTCGCTCTATGACCCTCTTGTGCCCTACTATCCCCCGAAAGCCCATGCCTCCAAGAAGGTTCTCACCACCCTCCTCACCTCCTCCTGGACCTCCCCTTTGTCCCTCGAGGCCGATTCCACCACCTTCACCCTCTCTGGCTCGGCCTCGGCGATCCTTAGGTATCCCTCCCTCACTTTTGTGTGGAAGTCCAGCCCGGCGTCCTCGAACCTATCTCCCCCTTTAACCCGCCTAAGCCCCACCTCTGGAGGGCAATCCAACAGGATGGTCAGATGGGGTGAGAGCCCCCCTGTCGCCTTCCTGTTCCCCTGGAGGACGAAATCGAGGTCTACCCCCCTGCCGTATCCTTGATAGGCGGTGGTGGAGTCGATGTAACGGTCGCAGAGGACCACCTTTCCCTGATCAAGGGCTGGTAAGAGGACCCTTAGGGTGTGCTCCCGCCTGTCGGCCCAAAACAGGAAGAGCTCCGTCAGGGGATCCAGGGGGAGGGAGGGGTCCAAGAGCAGATCCCTCAAGGCCCTCCCCAGAGGGGTACCTCCCGGCTCGAAGGTAAGGAGGACCTTCATCCCCTTGGCCCGTAAGAACTCCCCCAGTATGCGAAGGTGGGTACTTTTGCCGCTGCCCTCAATCCCTTCGAAGGTTATCAGCACGCCCTTCTTCACCCGTGAGCCTCTTCAGCTTCTCAAGAATGATGCGCCGTCGGTCCTCCTTCGGGCCGAGTTCCAAGGCCCTGCGGTAAAGCCTTACGGCCTCTCCCCGGTGTCCCAATTTCTGATGCACATCCCCCAGGTGTTCGGTGATGATGGGGTCCTTGGGGACGAGCTCGTGAGCCTTCTTGAGGTATTTCAGGGCCTTCTCGTAAAGGCCCTTCTGATAGTAAACCCATCCCAGACTGTCGATGATATAGCCATCGTCGGGCCTGACCTCGAGGGCCCTTTTTATCAACTCCTCGGCCTCATCGAGGTTTACACCTTGCTCAGCGTAGCTGTAGCCCAACCAGTTAAGGGCATCCGCATGACGTGGGTCTATCTCTATCACCCTCCGCATCATCTGCAACGAACGTTCTTTATCCCCCATCTTGTCGTAGAGGACCCCCAGTCGAAAGAGGAAGTCGGGCCGCTCCTCTCCCTTTTTGATGAGCCCCTCCAGGATGGAGACCGCCTCGTGAATCCGTCCTTGTTCCTCGAGGAGCAAGGCCAGCACATAGGAGAGCTCGGGATCATCTGGTCTTTTGGCGATGGCCTCTTTCACGACCTCCTTCGCCTCAGCAACCTTGCCCTGCTTCTGAAGGATATAAGCGATGTACTTTATCGCCTCAGGGTACACCTTGGCCTCCGGGGGGATCTTCTGCAGTTCGCTCAAGGCTTCCTGGGCCTTGCCGTCGTCCAAAAGGGCCATGCCGAGGTAAAGGCGCACACGGTGGCTTTCAGGGCGCACCCCCAGGACGAACCTGAACTCATCGACAGCCTCCCCGTACTTGCCTTGCTGGTAGAGGATTAGACCTATCTTGGTCCTCACCCGAAGGTTCTCCGCGTCGAGTTCCTTCAGGAATCGAAACTCCTTCAAGGCCTCCTGGAGCCGGTTCTCCCTTATCAAGAGTTGCCCCAGCCTCTCCCTGGCCCGGAAATTCAAGGGGTGCTGACGCAGGATTTTGCGATAGAGCTCAATGGCCTCCTGAAACTTGCCCTTCAGCTCATAGAGTACGGCCATATCCATCAAGGCGGATTCGAGGTCTGGATTCAGCTCGAGGACCTTTTTGTAATACTGGAGTCCGCGATCGTACTGCCCCATTTCACAATAGACCCGTGCCAAGTAGTATAGGCCCATGACAGATGTAGGGTCCCGCTCGAGGAGCCTGTTGAGGACCCTAACCGCTTCCTGGTAATCCTTTTCCTCTACGTAGAGGGAGCTGAGGACGATGTACGTCTTGACGTCCTCGGGATCGCCCTCCAGGACCTTCTTGTACTCCTCGATGGCCTCCCGTCTACGCCCGGTAGCGGAGAGGACCCCTGCGAGGAGTTTTCTGGCGTAGAGGTTCTCTGGATCACGCACCAAGGCCTCCCGACAGGCCTCGATGGCCCGCCTTGGTTTCCCCATCCGGAGCCAAAGAGAGGCCACTTCCGCGTAAAGAAAGGAGGACTGAGGATCTAATTTAAGGGCCTCTTCATAATGGCGAAGCGCCTTCTGGGGGTCTCCGCCAGCTAAGGCCATCCTCCCCAGCATGTACTGGTACATCGCCTCCGAAGGAGGGGATCCAGAGAGGGAGGCAACGCGCTGACCCCCCCTCAGGGCTGCACACCCCGCAAGCAGGATCACGGCCACACAAAGGCTGAAGACCGCCCTCTTCATGGGGCGAATTATGACCCATCGTCCGACAGGGTGCAACTCAACCCTCTCCCTTGTAAAGGGAACGCAAGGCCTCTTTCAGTAACTCCTCGAGGGGGAGGATCCCTTTTTCCCTGATCACGGCGACGAGGACCTTTTTAGCTGACGTCTTGGGGTATCCCAAATGCACGAGAGCAGAAAGGGCGTCCTCAAAATGGGGGATGGGAGGAGGTCGATCCTTAACGCCAGAAGCGATGCGATCCCTCAATTCGAAAATCATCCGCTCTGCCGTCTTCTTGCCGATCCCCGGGACTCTGACTAGCCGTTCCGTATCCCCCTCCAGGAGGGCTTCCTCCAGCTCCTCAGCTGCCAATCCACTCAGGAGCGTCAAAGCCACCCGAGGACCTATCCCCCTCACCGTGAGCATGAGTTCGAAGAGATCCCGCTCCTTGGAGGTGAGGAAACCATAAAGGGCCAGGGCGTCGTTCTGAAGGTGGGTGTGTATCAGCAACTCCACCTCCTCCCCCTCAGCTGGCAGACGGTAAAAGGTGGAAAGGGGGATGTGCACACCGTAGCCAACTCCCCCTATATCGAGGACCACATAGGTTGGCTCACGGTACAGAAGCCGTCCGCGCAGATAGGAGATCATAATCCAGAGCACCTGTGGAGATGGCAGATCGCCACCGCGAGGGCGTCAGAGGCATCGAGGATCGGGTCTCCATCAAGGCGAAGGAGCATCTTAACCATCTCCCTCACCTGCTCTTTGGTGGCCCGGCCATAACCGGTGAGGGCCACCTTCACCTCCATGGGAGAGTATTCATAAAGGGGGAGGAGGGCGTGAGTGGCCGCAAGGGCGATGACCCCTTGGATCTGGCCGAGGCGGAGAGCGCTTTTGGGATTCCGGGCTACAAAGGGCGTCTCCAGGGCGAGAACCTCGGGGCTGAGGTCATCTATCAATTCCTTGAGGCCTTGATAGAGGCCGTTCAAACGTTCAGCGAGGGCACCCTTTGGGGAGATCACTCCACAGTCGACATAGACCGCCTCCCCTCTTATCTCTTCCACTACACCGTATCCCGTGCAAAAACTCCCAGGGTCCACCCCAAGGACCCTCATTGGGCCAGTTGCTCCATAGCGCTCTCGGAGATGTCGAAGTTGGCATACACTCGCTGAACATCGTCATGTTCTTCGAGCATCTCCATAAGGCGGAGCATCTGTTCCGCCTCTTTTCCCTCCAGTTTCACCGTGGTCTGGGGGTACATAGTAATCTCGGCCACCTGGTAGGAGATGCCCGCTTCCTCTAAGGCCTTTTTCACCTTTTCCAAGTCTTTCGGGTCAGTGATGATCTCGTAATCCCGCTCCCCCTCCTTGATATCCTCTGCCCCGGCATCAAGGGCCACCTCCATGAGCTGCTCCTCGGACACCCCTTCTCTGTCGACGGTGATCACTCCCTTCTTGTGGAAAAGCCAAGAGACACAGCCCGCAGCCCCTAAGTTCCCCCCGGCCCGGGAGAAGATCCTGCGGATATCGGCAATGGTACGGTTACGATTGTCCGTCATCGCCTCCACGAGGACGGCCACCCCTCCTGGGCCATATCCCTCATATACGACCTCTTCATAATGCGTCCCCTCCAGTTCACCAGTACCCTTCTTTATGGCCCTTTCGATGTTCTCCTTGGGCATGTTCTCTGCCTTGGCTGCGGCTATAGCCGCCCTGAGCCGCGGGTTGTTGTCGGGATTGCCACCCCCGAGCCTGGCCGCCACCATGATCTCACGGATGAGCTTGGTGAAGATCTTCCCCCGCTTGGCATCTTGAGCGGCTTTCTTTCTCTTTATCTGAGCCCACTTGGAATGGCCTGCCATCTCCTCTCCCCCCTAAAAAGGGTTCTGTTAAGTAAAATAGCAAAAACCCTCCCTCGTCGCAAAGGTGACAAAAGAAAAGCCCACCTTTCATGGTGGGCTTTCTCACCTTCATGGTGGGCGGTACTGGGATCGAACCAGTGACTTCTACCGTGTGAAGGTAGCGCTCTCCCGCTGAGCTAACCGCCCTCTTTAAAAAGTACAGCTACCCCCAACAGTTGTCAATACCTGGCGGGGTGGAGGGAAGTGGTGTAATATAACGATGAGATGTTGAGCAAACTCATAGCTCTATTCGCCCTCCTTTCGGTGGCCGCGGGGCCAGTCAACCTTTCCATAGACCAGGAAGCCACAAAGAAGATCGCCTCAGGCGACCCATCCTTCCTCGGGGGATTTGAAATCTACCGAGCAGGGGTAAAAGAGGCCCCCCTGGCTTTACTCCTCGATCGTAAAGGGGATGGTCACAACATAGCATCCTATCTTTGGGGGGCTTCCCTTGGAAGGGATGAAATCCTTTACGCCTTGCGGCGCCTTGAAGAACAATACATGGAACCCTCTTGGTGCCTACCCTTGCCTCCTGCTGCCTTGAGGGTGGTCAATCGAAAGGGAGAGGTATTGGGGTACGTGTACACCAGCCTGAGGCAAATCTTCATGGAGAGGAAAGGGGAAGAGGTGAAGGTCTTCCTCCCCGATCACTCCCCCTGCGACGGAGACGGATGGGAGGAAATCCCCTCGCCCCCCCGTCCATAGGAGGAAAAGATGGATCTTAGAGGGAAGAGGGCGATCGTGACGGGTGCTGGATCGGGAATAGGGAGGGCTACGGCCTTGAAGCTCGCCAGTTGTGGTGCTGCCGTACTGATCAACGACCTCGACGAAAAGGGGCTTGGTGAGACCCTTCGGGTCATTGAGGAGGGGGGCGGAAAGGCCGTCCCATCCGTGGGGGATGTGTCAAAGGCCCAAGAGGTAGAGCTGATGGTGGCAAAGTGCCTACGGGAGCTGGGCGGCATCGAGATCCTCGTGAACAACGCTGGAATCGCCCGGAGCGCCCTGTTGGTCAAGCTCACCGAAGAACAATGGGACGAGGTAATGGCCGTAAACCTCAAGGGCGTCTACCTATGCACCAAGGCGGTAGCCCCTCACATGGTCGAGAGACAGTACGGGAAGATCATTAACATATCCTCCATCTACGGTAGGATCGGGGCCATCGGCGATTCCAATTACTCAGCTTCCAAGGCGGGAGTAATAGGCTTCACCAAGAGCGTGGCCAAGGAATTGGCAAAGTACAACATAAACGTAAACGTGGTACTTCCCGGTATGATTGACACCCCGCTGTTGCGGGGCATCCCCGAAAAATACCTGAAGAAGATGCTCGAAGAGGTCCCCATGCGACGTATAGGACGCCCTGAGGAGATCGCCAGCGTGGTGGCCTTCCTCGCTTCGGACGAGGCGAGTTACATCAACGGGGCGGCTATCGAGGTGACCGGCGGGTGGAATATGTGATTCAAACCATGAGACACGCCACGTGGTGATCTGGGGCGACCTCCCGCAACGAAGGCATCTCATCGCGGCATAGGGCAGAAACCCTCGGGCAACGTGAGGAAAAAGGACACCCCTTGGGGTGGAGGAAGGGACTGGGGACATCCCCTGCAAGGGGGGGGATGAGCCTTCGTCCGGGCTCAAGGGTGGGCACCGCATCGAGGAGGGCCTTCGTGTAAGGATGGAGGGGGTTTTTGAAGAGCTCATCGCGGGGGGCTAGCTCTACGACCCTGCCCATGTACATCACCGCCACTCGCTGGGCCACGTAACGGACCACCTGAAGGTCATGGGAGATGAAAAGGTAGGTCAAGCCCATCCGTTGTTGAAGCTCCAGGAACAGGTTGAGGATCTGGGCCTGGACCGATACGTCCAGGGCGCTCACCGGCTCATCAGCCACCACGAAAGAGGGCTCCAGGGCGATGGCCCTGGCGATGCCTATCCTCTGACGCTGTCCTCCACTGAACTCGTGGGGATAGCGCTCGAGGGCTTCTTTGGACAGCCCCACAAGCTCAAGGAGCTCTCTGACCCGCTCACGCCTTTCCCTCCTGTCGGGGACGAGGCCATGGATGAGGAAGGGCTCTTCGAGGACCTCTCGCACCTTCTTTCGGGGGTTCAGGGAGGTGTAAGGGTCCTGAAAGACGATCTGCATCCGCTTTCTCAGGGGACGGAGGGCGGCCTCCGGCAGGTGAGCGATCTCCCTGCCCTCGAAGACGATCTTCCCAGCGGTGGGCTTCTCAAGCCTCAGCAACAGTCGCCCAAGGGTGGATTTTCCGCACCCAGACTCCCCCACCAGCCCCAGGGTCTCCCCGCGATAGACCTCCACATCCACCCCCGCCACTGCCACCAGCTCTCGTGCCGCAGCGAAGATCCCCTTTCGGTAGGGGTAGACCTTCCTTAGACCCTTTGCCTCAAGCAGACGATCCATAGAGCCAACACCTCACCTGCCTGCCATCCAGGGGGACGAGGGGAGGAGGAGTTTTGCGGCACAAGGAGAGGGCCTCTTCACAGCGCGGATGGAAGGGGCATCCTTCTACCTCCTCAAAGGGGCCCGGAACGCTCCCTGGGATGGGCCTCAGAGGCCGGGATGGATCCCGGGGAAGGGAGGCCAAGAGCCCCTTTGTATAAGGGTGGAGGGGATCTTCAAGGAGGGCCTTTACGGGGGAATACTCCACCACTTTTCCCAAGTACATCACCGCTGCTTCCTCTGCACAAGCAGCCACCAGCCCTAAATTATGGGTTATGAGGATGAGGGAAAGCCCCTTCTGCTGCTGTAGGCGCATGAGAAGATCGAGAATCTAGGCCTGGATGGTCACATCCAAGGCCGTAGTGGGCTCGTCCGCTATGAGGACCGACGGCTCCCCTGCGAGGGCCATGGCGATCATCACCCGCTGCTTCATCCCTCCGCTCAATTGATGGGGATAGTCCTTCAGGCGTAACTCCGGATCCGGGAGTCCCACCGCTCTGAAGAGCTCCACTGTCCTTTGGAGGGCTTCCTTTTTGTTCACCCCCCGGTGTAACATCACCGTCTCCATGACCTGATCCCCTACAGTAAACACCGGATTTAAGGCAGCGGAGGGCTCCTGAAAGATCATGGCTATTTCCCTGCCACGGATAAGCCTCATGGCCTCGGCGTCCAGTTTCATCAGATCCCTGTCTTCGTAGAGGACCTGTCCGGCCACCGTGCGCCCCCGCCTTGGAAGAAGCCTCAGGATGGACAGGGCGGTCATGGTCTTCCCACAGCCCGACTCCCCCACCAAGGCCAATGTTCCTCCCTTACGCAGGGAGAAATCCACGCCATCAACCGCTTTGACCGTCCCCCTGCGGGTGAAGATATAGGTCTTGAGGCCCTTTACCTGTAACAACTCCATCGGACCGTAAAAATAAAAGCCCCTTCTGGGGCCTCCCTTTCACCGATGGTGCCGAAGGGGGGATTCGAACCCCCACGGGCTCTCGCCCACTAGATCCTGAATCTAGCGCGTCTCCCAATTCCGCCACTTCGGCACGTTGCAAACGCGACCGCTTATAACCTATACTTATCAGCCAACTTTGTCAAGGATACTGTCCGATGAGGATCCTGAGAGACACCTTTGAAGCCAGTGACTTCCACCACCCCGTGGTCACCATCGGTAGCTACGACGGACTCCACCTTGGCCATCAAGCCATCATAAAAAAAGTAATAAAGGAGGCCAAGGAAAAGGGGGGGGAATCGGTCGTCTTCACCTTCGAGCCCCACCCTGTAAAAGTACTCCATCCCCATTGGGATGTCCCCCTCATCACCCCCTACAGCAAGAAGATCCTGCTCCTCAAAGAGATGGGGGTAGACACCGTCATCAACTACCCCTTCGACCAGCGCTTGGCAAAGCTCTCACCTGAGGCCTTTGTGGAAGAGGTAATCTATCGCCGGCTGAGACCCCTGAAGGTGATCGTCGGCTATAACTTCACCTTCGGTCGCGGAAAGGGAGGGACGGCGGAAGATCTCAGGGAGATGGGAGCCGCCATGGGGTTCGAAGTCGAAGTGATTCCTCCTTTCGAGGTAGAAGGGAAACCCGTAAGCAGTTCCAGGATAAGGGAACTCGTCAGGCAAGGACGAATAGAGGAAGCGAATCGCCTCCTCGGGAGGGACTTCATCATCATGGGGGAAGTAGTACCCGGGACGGGCAGAGGACGGAAACTGGGGTTCCCCACCGCCAACCTCCGTACGGAGCAGGAACTACTACCTCCCAAAGGGGTGTATGCCGCCAGGGCCTATGTAGGATCCAGAGGCCCCCACCCCGCCGTGGTCAACATCGGTACAAGGCCCACCTTTGGAGAAGGGGATTTGGTGATCGAGGCCTTTCTACCCGGCTTCCACGGGGACCTTTACGGCCAAGAGCTCCGTCTCGGCTTCCTTCGAAGGTTGAGGGACGAACGCCCTTTCAGCAGCCCAGAGGCCCTCAAGGAGCAGATATCCCGCGATGTAGAGGAGACCTTGCGGCTTCTGCAGGTTAAAGGGGAGGAACAGTGAGGGGACGTTGGCAGATCTTCATCGGGATTGGCATCTCCCTGTTCCTCCTCTATCTCGTCTTCGGACGGGTCGACCTCGAAGGGCTGCTGGAGGCCCTGCACCGCGCGGACTATTTCGTCCTCGTCCCTGTGGTCGGGGTGATCTTCGGAAATATGGCCATCAGGGCCGTGAGGTGGAGTTATCTCCTGCAGCCGGTCAAACGCGTGCATTTTTCCCACCTTCTCGGAACGCTCTTCATCGGCTTCATGGCCAACAACCTGTTGCCGGCTCGCATGGGAGACGTGGCACGGGGATACCTCCTTGGACGTCTGGAACAGATACCGAAGTCCGCCTCCTTCGCCACCTTGGTTGCAGAAAAGCTGCTCGACGGATTGACGGTGTTGAGCTCCTTGGCGGTCCTTTCCTTGGCGGTTAAAAACTTGAACGCCTATCCCGCCTTCAGGAGGGCCTTGAGTATCGGGGGATACATGAGCCTTGGCCTCTTCGTAGTTACCATCGTCGTCCTTTATATGATTAAAGAGCGTTCCGAGGCCTTCATGCGCCTTTTCAAACCATCGGGGTGGAGCGAAGGGGCAAAGCGCCACCTCTACGCCTTTAGGGACGGGCTCCTCTGGTCATCCAGATGGGATTGCCTGCTGCCCTCCATTTTCTATTCCTACCTCACCTGGGGCACTTACGCCCTGGGTATCTACCTCACCTGCCTCGCTTTCCACGTCATCGTCCCCCTAAGCGCCCCTTTTCTGGTGATGGTGGTCATATGCCTCGGCACCGTCCTCCCCCTTACCCCCGGGTACATAGGCACCTATCATGCGGCGGTGACCTACTCGCTGCTCCTTTATCGGGTGCCGATGGAGAAGGCGGCAGCGCTCTCCTTGGTCTTTCACGCCCTCTATTTTTTCCCCACGACCCTGGTCGGCCTCATCTACCTTTGGCGTTACCAGCTCACCCTCGGCGTCCTCAAGGAATCCGCCCAAGAGGTGGAATCAGAGGAGTAACTCCCCCCCAAGGACGACCGGCTTGCCCCTGACGAAGGTCGCCAGCACCCGTCCCTTGAGCTCCCAACCTTTAAAAGGGGTGTTGCGTCCTTTGGAGGCAAAGGTAGTTGGATCAACCCTCCAAAGGGCCTCGGGATCGAAGATCACCAAATCGGCTTCCCTCCCCACCTTCAGTGCCCCTACCGGGAGGCCCAGGATCCGTGCGGGGTTGAAGGACATAAGCCTCACCATCTCCTCGAGGTTTATGACCCCCTTCAACACCAACTCCGTATAGATCACCCCCAGGGAGGTCTCCAGGCCGATGACGCCGAAGGGGGCCTCTCGCCACCCCCGCGCCTTCTCCTCGGGGCTGTGAGGGGCGTGGTCCGAGGCTATGACGTCAACGACCCCTTCCTTCAAGGCCTGTTGGAGGGCCTCCACATCCCGCCGAGTCCTAAGAGGGGGGTTGACCTTCGCATCCGGACCGATGGCCTCCATCCCCTGGTCGAGGACAAGGTGGTGGGGAGTGGCCTCGCAGGTCACCCTCACCCCTCGTCCTTTGGCCCTGCGGATTAGTTCGATGCTGTCAGCCATGCTCACATGGCATATATGGATCCTCGTCCCGAAGCGCTCAGCCAACCGGAGCTCCCTCTCGACGTAATGGGGCTCATTCCAAAAGGCCCTGGGACCTCTGGGGGGCAGCCCCGGTCCATCTTCACAATGGGGGGTGAGGAGCAGGCCGATCCTAGCGGAAAGCTCTGCCGCCTCGGCCATGACGTCATCGGAGGGAACGGGATTTCCGTCGTCTGTGGCAGCTACCACCAGGGGATGGCGGCTGAGCTCCTCAAGGGGGGCCAAAGCCTTCCCCTTCCTGGCGCGGGTGATGCAGACCTTCGTCCAGACCCTTACCACTGCGTCTCGACGCAATAGGCGTTCCCATCTGCCCACTGCCTCAAGGGAATCGAGGGGAGGAAGGGTGTTGGGTTCATTCACCACTGCGGTGACCCCCCCTTTTGCCGCCGCCCGGGTGCCGGTGGCCACCGTCTCCTTATGGGCCTCACCGAGGTCTCGGAGGTGGACGTGCATGTCCACCAGTCCGGGGAAAACCACCTTGTCGGTCGCATCGATGAAAAAGGCCCGCGGAGCCCCTATACCTCGGGCCATCCTCCGGAGGACCCCCTGCTCGATGAGGATGTCCAAAAGGGCATCTATCCCCTGGGAGGGGTCGATAACCCTCGCCCCTTTTATAAGAAAGGACTCGGCGCCCTCAGCCCCTCTTGCCACGCCCCCTTTTCGTCCTCTCCAGGGAGATGACCAGAGGGCTGGCGATGTAAACGGAGGAATAAGTCCCCACGACCACCCCGACTATGAGGGCAAAGGCAAAATCCCTGATTATCCCCCCTCCTAAGGCGAAGAGAACCACTACGACGATGAGGGTCGTGAGAGAGGTCAGGATGGTGCGACTCAAGGTCTCATTGATGCTCCTGTTGATAATCTCCTCCAGCTGTCCCCTTACCCTGCGCATGTTCTCGCGGATCCTATCGTATACGACTATGGTGTCGTTCAAGGAATACCCCACAATGGTCAAGAGGGCCGCTACTACGGGAAGGCTGATCTCCTTGTCGGTGAGGGAGAACATGCCCACCGTCACCAGGACGTCGTGAACCAAGGCTGCTACCGCCCCCACGGCGAAGCGAAATTCGAAGCGCCAGCTTATGTAAATGAGGATGCCGATCAGGGCGAAGATTATGGCCTTGAGGCCCTTTACACGAAGGTCACGGCCGACCTTCGGGCCCACCATCTCCACGCGCCTGATCTCAAAGGACTCTTCGCCAAAGCGACGCTTGAAGGCCTCCTCTATCTTGGCGCTCACCCCCCGGAGCTCCCCGGTGGTCTTCTTCATCCTGATGAGGAACTCCCCCCTCCCCCCGAAGGGCTGAAGGATTGCGTCCCCAAACCCCACTTCCCTGAGGACCTCTCGGAGTTCCTTGAACTCCACAGGCCTGTTGAACTTCACCTGAACGAGGGTGCCTCCAGCAAAGTCTATCCCATAACGGGGGCCACCATGCAGGACCAGGGAGACGATGCCCGCCAGGATGAGGATGAGCGACCCTAGCAAGGCGTAACGCCTCTTCCCCACGAAGTCTATGTTGGTATCGGGCCTGATGAACTCCATCAGATCTTGAGCTCCCTGACCTGACGCTTGCTGAGGACCAAATCGAAGATCGTCTTGGTTACCATCACCGCCGTGAAGAGACTCGCTATGATCCCCACACTCAGGGTGACGGCGAACCCCCTAATAGGCCCCGTACCGAATTGATAGAGCACCACAGCAGCGATCAAGGTGGTGATTTGAGCGTCGAGGATGGTCAGCAACGCCTTCGAGTAACCAGCGTCCACGGCCGCCCGTGGGGTTTTGCCCAGCCTGAGCTCCTCTCTGATCCGTTCGAAGATCAGCACGTTGGCATCAACGGCCATGCCCACCGTCAGGACCAACCCGGCTATCCCAGGCAGGGTCAGGGTTGCCCGGAAGAGCACCATCACCGCCAGCACGACCAATAGGTTCATCCCCAAGGCGAAGTCGGCCACGAGCCCGGCCCAGCGGTAGTAGAAGGCCATGAACAGCACCACCAGCACCCCACCGAGGATGATGGCCCTGATGCCCCGGTCTATGGAGTCCTTGCCCAGGGACGGCCCCACAGTCCGCTCCTCGAGGATCCTCACCGGGGCTGGTAGGGCCCCGGCCCGCAACACAATGGCCAAGTCATGAGCCTCCTCCAGGGTGAAGTCCCCCTCTATCACCGCCCTGCCACCGGAGATCCTCTCCTTTATCACCGGAGCGGAGTAGACGGTGCCGTCCAGGATGATGGCCAGCCTCTTGCCGACGTTCTCCCCGGTGATCCGCTCGAACTCCTTTGCCCCATGGGGGGTGAAGGTCAAAGAGATGTAAGGACGGTTGAACTGGTCGAAGGCGACGCGCGCGTCCTTGAGGGCCTCCCCGGTCAGGAGGGTCTTTTCTTTGACGAGATAGGGAATCTTCCTCACGGCACCTGTGGCCGGGTCGCGCTTACGCTGATAGAGGATGACGCTACCCGGAGGGACGTTTCCGGCCAAGGCATCCCTCAAATCGTGCCCTTCGTCCAGGAGTTTGAACTCGAGCATGGCCGTCTTACCGATGAGACTCTTTGCCCTCTCCGGGTCCTTCTCTCCAGGGAGCTGGACCAGGATCCTGTCGGTCCCCTGACGGGCGATCTCCGGTTCCGCTACTCCGAACTGATCGACCCTGTTGCGGATGGTC
>Ga0164318_10004122_pt1 | contig 13881 bp, 12 predicted proteins | sample GuaBasSedimGuay9_FD_113734 | JGI IMG/M metagenome (GOLD analysis project Ga0164318, IMG submission 113734) | Subseafloor sediment microbial communities from Guaymas Basin, Gulf of California, Mexico - Guay9, Core 4571-4, 0-3 cm | ecosystem: Environmental > Aquatic > Marine > Hydrothermal vents...
GAGTGAGTTCTTGTTACCAAGTTTGTCTTGGGAACACTGTGTTGTTTTACGTTACGAAGACGAACTTCGTAACGAGTATTTGCGGCTAAATCCTGGCTTGCTTCCAGGTACCCTTCTTATAGATAACAAACGACCAGACAGCAATAACACAATTAGAAATCACCATCGACCACCAGAGTGCATCATAGGGATAAGCTGCCAAAGGTTTAGCCATCCACTGTAAAAATGGCTGCAAAGCAGCAATTTTAACATACCGCATTGCCAGTCCGGAAAGCAGCAAGACAAATGGTATCCGCAAACCCCATAACCGAGTTATATTAAGGAACATATTCGGTTTTGTATGGCCGGAACCATTGAAAACTCCCATGAATAAAAATACTATCCCAAAGATAAATGAAGCAATGGAAGTTACCTGGAACATCCTCACTCCAGTTTCGATCACCTCTGCATCATTAATAAAAAATCTGGTTAGCACAGAGCCAAAGAAGAAGAGAGTTGTACAACCCACAGCCATAATGCTCATGATCAACACAAAAGCCTTCTTCACACTTTGCACAGCCCGATCAATCTTCCCTGCTCCCAGATTCTGGCCGATAACTGTTGCAAGTGCATTGCTAATTCCCATGGCCGGCATCATAAAGAATCCGGTGAGTCGGTTTCCAATGGAAAATACCGAGATCACAACTGTACCGAAACTATTTACGAATCCCTGCAGCAGCAAAAAACCAAAACTGGTCATCGACATTCCCATTGATGCAGGAATACTTATCTTCATTATACGTTTTAACATTTCAGGATCAGGTAGAACATTCTTCAGTTTCGGCATGATCAACGGAGCTTTTCTCTTCAGGAAATAAACTGCTAAAACAGCTGCTATGATTCGAGCCAGCAAGGTAGCATAAGCTGCTCCTACAGTTTCCAATTTGGGGAAGAAACCAATTCCAAAAATGAAGAATGGATCGAGAACCATGTTTATTGTAACAGAAATAATTTGAATTTTCATGGGAGAAACCGTATCCCCCAGTCCATGAGAAAAACTCTGGTAAGACAGAAAAATATACATAAACAGAACACCTACCAGGATAACAGAAATATATTCTCGTGCAACAGCAAAGATCTCAGGAGGAACCTGCAATAACACTAATATTTTATCCAGGAAAATGAAACTTCCGGTTATAAATACACCACAGAAAATCATTAAAATCAGAAAAAACTGACCAACAACTTCCTTCATCATATCGTGCTTGCCTGCACCTTTGTATTGAGCGATGAGAGCTGTACCGGCCACTACAAAGCCAAAACCGAAGGAAGAAAGAAAGAAGATGAGCGGAAAAGCAATTCCAGCTACCGAAACTGCTCCCCGGGCGTTCTCCCCCAACTTGCCCAGCCAGAAAGCATCAGTTAAATTATAAAAGGTTTGGAAAAAGTTTGAGAGCATAATAGGTAATGCTAACCGCAAAAGGTTTTTCTGCAGATTACCTGTGGTCAGATCCATGCCTGTTTTACTCATATTACTTTCTCCTGAAGCTCATTCTGAAAGATTAATTCTAACGTCAATAAAAACAATCGAAGGTGCATCAATTGAAGTTAACAGAAAATTAAACCCTGCCGAATTATACAATCCAGTAGGGTTTAAAAAATTTATCTAAACTTCTCTAGCTTCTATTCGTTTACAGCAGCATCTAAGGCCAGTTTCTTTTCCGCAGCATATTCAAACATGGCATCCAAAGTTGGAAAATCGTCAAAGATCTGCAGAGCTTCCTGCAGCTGGCTGTCTTCCTGAATTGCTATCTTATATTGCGCTACCGGGCCGAATTTACGGCCTACAATATTACTTTCCAGTTCGTTCTGCAGCCAATTATAAGTTGAATCCAGTTCGGCCTGTTCATACTCTATGCTGTCTTTTTCAGCATACTTCAAAAAATCATTTATCACGTTATCTGTAGCTTTGAAATCTTCGGTAATTTCGTTTTCATGGTCGATGTTGTAATCTACCGAATAATTGAAGATCGTATTCTTTCTGCGGAGTTCAACCCCCATTTTGCTGAGCAGAGATTGTTTAATTTCCACATCCGGTGTAATACCGCCGCCACCGTAAACCACTCTACCCCTGGAAGTATAAAATTCGTTTTTGTGGCTTTCTTCTTCGGCTTCTTTCTGCATTTTCTCAATTTCTTCCAACGGTACATCGCCATTCATTACGCTTTTATCTTTTAAAAGTTTGTCGTTTAAATCCTTATGAATGCATCGACCCGATTCTATATAGTATTTAGAAGTAGTAACCTTAATTCCATTACCGTCAGATAGCGGGAATAACCTTTGAACAGAGCCTTTACCAAATGAGGTCTGCCCTACAACCAATCCTCTATCCCAATCCTGCAGAGAACCGGCAAAGATCTCAGCTGCACTGGCCGAGCCACCATTTACCATCACAATTACAGGGTAACCTGTTCGCATGCGATTGTAACGGGTAAAATATTCCTGGTTTGCCTGGGGTGTGCGACCTTTGGTAAATACTACAAGTTTGTCTTTACCAATGAATTCATTAACAGTATTTATTGCTTCACTAAGTAATCCACCAGGATTAAAGCGCAGATCGATGAGCAGTCCGCGAATGCCTTCTGCTTCCAGATCATCCAGTTTCTCACGAAGTTCTTTGGTTGTATTTGCATTGAATTGGCGAATGCGGATATAACCAACTCCATCGTCCATTTTGAAGGCATAAGGAATGCTGTGAATAGTAATGATATCTCGAATTATTTCGAAATCTAAAAGTTCTTTTACACCAGGACGTTCTATTGTAATAACAACTTTTGTACCTGGTTCACCGCGCATAAGTTTAATGGAAGCATCTGTATCTACACCAACTATACTTTCACCATCTACTTTCACGATCTTATCACCCGCTAAAATTCCCATGCGATAAGCCGGAGTTCCCTCAATGGGAGATACAACCGTAATATAATCTCCTTTTTTATCTATCGAGATCCCCAGTCCCCCGAATTCACCTTTTGTGCTGGTATTGAATCTATCAAATTCATCTGGAGTAAAATAAGTTGTATGCGGATCAGTCTCATCCAGAAGACCTTTAATGGCTGCATCAATCAGATCAGAGACATCGAGTTCTTCCACATAATTTTCTCGTACCGTGCTAAGCACTTCGCTAAATAATTGGATCTTTTTATACAGGTTTACTCTATCTGGATTTTTGGCATCAGCATTAGAAAACTGGAATACCGTAATGGCAATAATAATCCAACCCACCAAACTAACAGAAAGAATTATTTTATTCGTTTTATTAAGTTTCAATTTCATAATTTGCCTACTTTACTAAATTTCATTTGATTCCGCCCTTAATTTTTAGTTATAAATTTATTTATTTTTTTTATTATATCTTCATGGATCTCATCAATTGATTTCGAGCCATCCAGTATAATATAACGATCTTTTTCTGCTTTGGCTATTTCCAGAAATCCCTTTCGAACATTTCTGTGAAAATCCAGTGACTCCTGCTCCAGCCTGTCGGCATCCTGCTGTTTTATCCGCGATAAGCCAACTTCAGCCGGAAGATCTACCAGAAATGTGATCTCTGGCTGCAAACCAAAGGTTGCGTACTTGGTAAGGCTGTCAATAATGTTTCTGTCAATTTTTCGGGCTGCACCCTGATAAGCAATAGTGGAGTCGTAATATCTATCGGAGATCACTACCATTCCTTGGTTTAATTTTGGCAAGATCCACTGGCCAGTGTGCTGGCTGCGGCTGGCCATGTACAACAGCACTTCCGTGCGATCCAGCATTTCTATATTGTCGTTACTCAATAAGATCTCACGAATATCTTCGGAAATCTTTGGTCCACCCGGTTCTCTGGTGAGGAACACAGGTATTTGCTTACTCTGCAAATATTCTTTCAGCATCTGGGCCTGAGTAGATTTACCACAGCCCTCAATGCCTTCAAATGTTATAAATAGCCCTTTCATAATTTATCCTTCAATTGCCTTTCTGAGAACAACGTATAAGAAACCTCAGAATGACAACAACTTCTATTAATCTATTTCTTCCTGTTTCTGCAGGAAGCTCATCCCCAGCATCAACGCATCTTCTACCGGATGGTTATAATATTTTTTTCTTTTACCCAAAATCTCAAATCCAAATTTCTGATATAATGCTATGGCTGCAGCATTTGACTCCCGCACTTCCAAAAAGAATTTAAAGCATTTCTGACTCAATAGCCTGGCAATGATAAACTTTAACATTGCTTCTCCGAAACCTTGTTTTTGCTGCTCGGGTGCTACTCCAACATTCGTAATATTGAACTCATCGAAAAGCAGCAAACCGCAGATATAACCTAAGATTTTCCCAGTTTCTTTTGCTGTAAGCACAAAAGCAAAACCAGAATTTATTTCCTGCAGGAACATATCCCTTGACCAGGGAGATGAAAACAACTGTTTTTCCAATTCCATTATAGCAGGAATATCCGGAATCTGCATTTCCCGTATTTCACAATCTATCATTTTCTAATAATATAATTTTTGTCCAGGTCTGATAATTACGATTCCATTATTATTTTTTAAACCATTATTTGCTATGATCCATTTACTGGTAACACCCAGCCGTCCCGCAATTCCGCCAACAGTATCACCTTTTTTTACAATATATGATCTACTACCCTGTTTGGTGGAACCAGATCCGTATAACTTCAGTTTCTGGCCAGGATAGATCGTGTTTGATTTCAGGTTATTCAAACTTTTAATGGTTGCAACTTTAGTTTTATATTTGTTAGCGATCTTCCAGAGACTATCACCTTTTTTTACAGTGTGATGTGTGAAGAAACCTGCATTAGCTTGCAGGAATTGTTTTTCCAGAGCTATCAGTTTTTCATGATCAACTCCATTTCCGTTTGGAACCAGAATTTGATAATCTCCTGGAGGAAGTACAACGTTGTTAATAGCAGAATACTTTTTGCGGCTTTGTTTGTAAATGTTGATCCAGGGATTCAATTCCAGGATCCTTCCAATAGATGTTCCCTGAGCTTTGGCCCAGTCATCGATCTTATAATGACCTTTTAAGTAAATTCCAGTATTGTGTGCATAGCTTAACAATGGATCTTGTCTTTCAAAGGTTTTGCCGAAAATAGCTTCTTCATTTTCGAATATAAGTTTAATCGCTGCAGCTCTCCAAACATATTTATGTGTTTCGTCCACTCGCATCAGTAGTTCAAAGAAATTGTAAACTTCCTGGTTCTTGATAACTTTGGCTATGCTTCCTGGGCCTGCGTTATAGGCACTCATTGCCAGCAGCCAATCCTGAGCTCCGCGAGCTGCCAGATAATTGTAACTGTTTTGCAGATATTTAGCAGCAGATACTGTAGACTTAAAAACATCCCGTCTTTCGTCCACAAAAGAATTGATGCGCATTTTATACCCTTTTGCTGTTTTGGGCATAAATTGCCAGATGCCCACAGCTCCGACTCGTGATCCGGCCATCGGGTTAAGCTGGCTTTCAGCAATTGCCAGATATTTTACGTCTAAAGGAATATTGTATTGAGTGAAAACAGAATCGAAATAAGAAAAATATTTTCCACTACGGGGAATGAATTTATGAGCATTTTTAAGCTCCTGGTAAAAGATAGTTTCAAATTTATCGAGAACTCTCTCGTTAGTAAGATCAAAAACTCTTCCGGCAAAAACCATGGAATCCGGTATTTGAAAATCATTATTCACAGCAACTCTGCTATTAGATATGTCCAGTGCCGTTTCCAGAGAATCAATTGTGAATCTTAAATCCTCAATAAGCCAATACAAGGAATCAATTTCACTGTTTTTTATTGTAATCAGAAATTCGGATGAATCTTTAATTGTATCTTCTACAACGCTATCATTGCTATTCTCTTCAATTTTCTCAATCGGTCTTTTGTCAGCTTGGTAGGAATTAACAGGTTCTTCCATTTTATTGGCTGAACAACCGAATAGAACCAAAATCAGCAAACTGGAAATGAGTAATATTTTTTTCATTAATTCGACTCCGTTAGTCTGGATTCATAAGTTTCTTTAAAATACTGCATATATTCACCGGAATTGATTTGCTCGATCCAATCCAGATGCGATTTATACCAGAGGATTGTCTGCTCGATACCTTCTTTAAAATCAATCTGCGGTTTCCAACCCAGTTCTTTTTTTATTTTGTCTGTTTTTACAGAATAACGGAAGTCGTGACCCTGTCTATCCAGCACAAATTGAATATGAGATTTTGATTCCGGAAATTGTTTTAAAAGAAATTCGGCCAATTTCACATTTTCCCATTCTTCTCCGGTTCCCACATTATAGATTTCACCCGAGCGTCCATTGTGCAAAACAAGATCAATTGCACGGCAGTTATCTTCCACATGGATCCATTCGCGAATATTGCGGCCATCACCATAAACAGGCAGTTCTTCATTGATTAAAGAATTGTAGATCATCACAGGAATCAATTTTTCTGGAAATTGATAAGTTCCGTAGTTGTTGCAGGAACGCACAATATTTACTCTTTGCCCGTAAGTTTGGTGGGCAACTCTTATCAAGAAATCTGCAGATGCTTTGCTGGCTGCATATGGATTATTGGGGCATAATGGAGATTCTTCATGGCATGATTCACCTTTGCCGATAGAACCATATACTTCATCTGTTGAGATTTGAACGAATTTTTCTATCTGGTGTTCCCGAGCATGATTCAAAAGATTCTGCGTTCCTAAAATGTTGGTTTGCAAGAAAATATCCGGATTCAAAATACTACGGTCCACATGAGATTCTGCTGCAAAATGAACCACAAAATGTGGATTGAATTCTTCGAATACATTCTTTACATCTTTGACATTAGCTACATCACCCCGAACAAATACATAATGAGGGTTCTCTTCAATGGTAACCAGATTATTCAAATTACCTGCATAAGTTAATTTATCAAAATTTATGATCTTGTAATCGGGATATTTTTTTAGTAAAAATCGTATGAAATTGGAGCCGATAAATCCTGCTCCTCCGGTTACTAATACTATCTTGCTCGAAGTATTTGATTCACCATCATCAAAAAAATTAAAAAGGCCTGTTACGTAATTTGCCATTGTTTTCCTTAAAATTTACAATTTTGCTATGTGTTCCCAAAACCATCCTGGGAACAGGATTATGATTATTTTTCATAAAAAATACAGTAGTGCATAAAAAACCGGAGCAGCTATCACCAAACTGTCAAACCGATCTAAAATTCCACCATGACCCGGTAGAAAATTGGAGCTGTCTTTAACATCAGCATCACGTTTTATCATCGATTCAAACAGATCTCCCATCTGTCCAAAAAAGCCTGCGGAAACTGCCAGTGATAGTGTTTGCAATAAAGTGAAATTGCCAAAGTATCCAAAAATGAAAGCTGCTATAAAACTCATCAAGATTCCAGCTATAAAACCTTCTGCAGATTTGTTTGGACTGGCATGGAATATTCCACGATGTTTACCAAAATATTTACCTCCAAAGTAAGCTGCAGTATCTGTTAGCCATATCATACCCATCAAACTGAAAATAAGAAAAGCACCGTTATCCATCAGGCGGATCCTGAAGATACTTGCCATGAATATCGAAGTATAGATCACAAAGAAAACTGAAGCTGAGATTCGACCGAAAGATCCTTCTAATCTATTGCGAAGGATATCGACACCAGTAACTATTAGAAATATAAATAATAAAGAAAGTACAACTTCATTTAAACTTGTATATGCTGCAGCAAAGAAAACAAGAATACTTAGAGGTAAAACAATGCGCGGCATATTCAAACCTTTTGTTATAAATATCTCTCTAAGCTCGAACATTTGTAAAAAGACAACCATCGATAAAAAAGAAGAAAGAGCAATTCCACCTGCAAAGAATATGTGTATGATGGAAGGTACAAAGAATAAAGCTATTGCTAAACGTTTTATAAGATTCATTATATTATCCTCAACAAACTTCTCGAAAAGTTCATTTTCTTCTTCCAAAACGTCTTTTACGATTCTGATAATCCATTATCGCTTTAATAAATTCTTCTGCAGTGAAATCGGGCCATAATGTTTTTGTAAACCAGAACTCGGCATAAGCTGACTGCCAAATAAGAAAATTGGAAAGACGCTCTTCCCCACTGGTTCTTATAACCAGATCAACATCCGGGAAGTTAGCAGTGTATAGGTAATTATTTATGAGATTTTCAGTAATTGGAGCTTCAATTTTACCGGTTATAATATCATCATGAATTTCATTGAAAGCATCAGTAATCTCTTTGCGTCCACCGTAATTCATGGCAATATTCAGTTTCAGTCCTGAATTATTCCAACTTTTCTTACAGGTCTGCATCACTTTTTTATTGTAAGATTCATCCAGCTTTTCTTTGGTTCCAATAAATTGGATTCTTACATTATTTTCGTTTAATTCATCAATTTCTTTTATCAGAGAATCCATGATTAACTTTAATAGATAAGATACTTCTGTTTTTGACCTGCCCCAATTCTCTGTGGAAAAGGCATATACTGTAAGTACTTTAATTCCTGCATCAGAAGCTGCTTCTACAATTCTGCGTAAAGCCGTTACACCTTCACGATGGCCATTTACTCTTTTGGTATTATTTTTCTTTGCCCATCGTCCATTGCCGTCCATAATGATAGCAATGTGCTTCGGTAATTTTTCTTTTTTTAATTCCGGCAGCATTTCTTTATAATTCATAATTTATCAGTTTATTTCTGTTCAGCTCTAAATTTAAGATACGCATTCATGAAATCATTCAGATCACCATCCATTACACTGGAGATATTTCCGGTCTCGAAGTTTGTACGATGATCTTTTACCATTTGATAGGGATGAAAAACATATGAACGGATTTGATTCCCCCAGCCAATTTCAGTCTTGGCATTTTCCAATTTCTTACGTTCCTTTTCCCGTTCCTCTTCCCGTTGCTGGTAGAGCCGTGATTTCAAGATCTTCATTGCAACATCTTTATTTATAATCTGGGAACGTTCGTTTTGACATTGAACAACGATATTCGTAGGAATGTGCGTAATACGTACGGCAGAGTCAGTAGTGTTGACACCTTGCCCACCTTTCCCGCTGGCACGATAAGTATCAATGCGAAGATCTTTTGGATCGATCTCGATATCAACATCATCATCAATAATCGGATAAGAAAAAACCGAGGCAAATGAAGTTTGTCTTTTACCCTGAGCATTAAAAGGAGAAATTCGTACCAGGCGATGGATACCGGATTCTGCTTTTAACATCCCGTAGGCAAAATCTCCAATTATCTCCATAGTTACACTTTTAATTCCTGCTTCATCACCTGGCTGCAGATCTACAATTTCAACTTTATGCTTACATTTCTCGGCCCATCTTTTATACATGCGAAGAAGCATTTCTGCCCAATCTTGAGATTCTGTTCCTCCTGCTCCGGGATGAATTGTAACAATTGCACTGTTTGAATCGGTTTTCCCATTGAGTAAAAATTGAGCTTCAACCTCATCAATAAATTTTGAATTTTCCTTTAACTCTTCCACAGCATCAGAAAATAGATTTTCATTGAAATCTTCATCCAGCATCAAAAGAAATGTATTCAAGTCTTCATCTATCTGCTTCAGTTTTTTTTCTTTATCCAGTTGTAAACGTAATGTATTGATCTCCCTGGTTACTTTCTGAGCATGTTTTTGATCGTTCCAGAAATTTGGATCATTCATCTCTTTTTCGTACTTTTGCAGTGTCTGCTCTATGAGAGCAGTGTCAAAGTAACCTCCTGATATAAAAGATTTTATCTGATATTTTCTGAACCTCTTTCTGAAAATCTATATATTCCATTGATTACTCCTATTTCGCTATGTAAATAATTCTGGCATTGTTTATTTGTCTAATAATTTTTGTATCAATAAAAACTTCCCGGCAATAAATAGGTTTTTATCTCTTCGTTATAATATCTATCTGTCATCGTAGCGATGAAATCTCGAACCTTCTCGGCATCGCAAAAACTATTGAGATACTTTTCATTTTTACTGTTCAGGAATTGGGTAAAAATTTTGGATGAATGATCTTTATTTAAAATATCTTCCATGTATTGATCAAACAATATTTCCATACTTTTATCTATAACCTTGCGAGCTTGTTTCACATTTTTATCTGTATAGATCCTGGCATAATTGAACTTCTTAAGTTTAAGCAAATAGTGGGAAGTCTCTTCATCAAAAGCAACCTGATCTTTTTCGTAACTATTCAAGATCACACTTTTTACCAGTTTATCAATAATCTTGCTGTTTGTATCTCCCAGATATTTGGCACAATCACGCGGGATATCTTTGCGTTGGATGATATTCAGACGGATCGCATCTTCAATATCTTGTCCGATATAAGCAATTGTATCGGAAATACGAACTACGCAACCTTCCAGAGTTGCCGGCATCCAATTGTATTTTTTACCGTTTTTTTTTGCAGTTATATAGTCGTTTATTGTTTCTTCTGATTTATCTCGATCCGGTGTTAAAACAGTGTTGTGAACTTCTCCATCATGAGAGATTATACCATCCCTAACCTGAAAGGTGAGATTCATTCCTCTACCCTGCAAAGCTATATGATCTACCACATTCAGAGACTGAATATTATGATGAAAATGACCAATACCATGTTTAACACAACTCTTGTTAAGTGAAACTTCTCCATCATGACCAAAAGGGGGATGACCCAGATCGTGACCCAAGGCTATTGCTTCTGTAAGTTCCTGATTCAGGTGCAGCATTTTGGCTATAGTCCTGGAAATCTGTGATACGTAAGTTGTATGTAAACTACGGTTAGAAGTCTCTTCGTCGAACATATTCGTGAAAGAAAAAACCTGGGTTTTGCCCTGGTAGCGCCGGTATGCTCCACTATGCAAAATTCGATCTCGATCAACGGCAAACGGCGTTCTCATATGACATCTTTCATCTGGCATCAACCGTATGGCCTGCTCATTTCGACAGGCAAATTCACTGTAGTAACAGGTGGTATGTTCAATATTCTCTTTGTAGATCTCTGCTAATTTCTTATTATCCATTTTTTTTTCCTTTCTTTTATAACTTACAAGTTCTTATGAAAAGTTAAATTGTCAATTTTTCTTGCGATAAGCCATGAAATATGGAGGGAATCCTTCTTCTTTTTTCATCTTTTCGAAATGTGTTTCGATATGATCTTCCGGGGCAGTACGGCTGAATCCTTTTTCATGGATCGAGATAAAATCATTTCTTCGATTAAAATGGTCAACGATCCAGGCTGCATAATCAGAATGATCGGTAGAGAGGAAAACTTTTCCGTTAGATGCAAGCAGCTGCCACAGCACATCAATAAACCTCTGCTGAATCAATCTCCTGCGATTATGCTTTTTTTTTGGCCAGGGATCAGGATGGATAATGTAAATCATGCTCAATGAAGCTTGAGGTATAATTCCGATTACAGCCTCATCTACAAATAATCGTATCAACTTCACATTTTTGTGAATCTCTTCATCCAATTGTCTTAAGATTGTTTTAATCCTTTTCTCTTTTAATTCGATAGCAAGGTAGTTTATATCGGGATTTTGCATTGCTTTACTTATTAAAAACTCTCCTCTGCCACTGCCGATTTCCAGGTGCACAGGATTATTGTTACCAAAAATCTTCACAAAATCAAGCTTCTGCTCTGGATTTGGCTTAACTTCAAACAATTCAAACTTATTACTTAGATCTTCCTTCTTCATCTTTTATCCATATAAAATTTAAGTCAAAATTGAATTCATTAAATTTGTGTCAACTCAGAGAATATTTCAACACATAAATTCAAACACAATAGACTTTTAAATTTGCAGTAATAATTTAATCAATTGCATTTAGTTTGACACCTGGAACACATATTTTTTTTGTCATTGCTTATAATAGTATATTAAATAGATTATTAATGAGGTAAATATATATGAAATTTTTTTTTATTTTAGTTGTTTTGTTAATTTCAGCAATGCTGACAGCAGATCCTCCACCTGGATACTACGATGGAGCTGAAGGATTGAGCGGAGAAACCCTGAAAGCTGCTTTGAATGACATTATTGACAATCATACTGCAATAAGCTATTCAGCTGCCTATATTGCTCTAAGAGACACCGATAAAGATCCGGCAAATCCAAATAACGTGATATTGCTTTATACTGGCTGGTCAGTTACAAATGCCGGCTATCCAACCTGGAATCGTGAGCATGTGTGGGCTAAATCACATGGAGATTTCGGCACAACAATAGGACCTGGTACTGATCTTCATCATCTGCGTCCAACTGATCCTGGTGTAAATAGTGCCAGAGGAAATAAAGATTTCGATAATGGTGGAACACAGCATCCAGTAGCAACAGGCTGCTATTACGATGATGATTCATGGGAACCGCGTGATGAAGTAAAAGGTGACGTGGCCAGGATGATATTTTATATGGCCACCCGCTACGAAGGAGAAGGTGGTGAAATTGATCTGGAAGTGGTGGATGCAGTTAATACCTATCCTGCTCCCCTGCATGGTAAGCTTTCTACTCTTTTGGAATGGAATATGTTCGATCCGCCCGATGATTTTGAAGAGAACAGGAACGATGTAATCTACGAAGATTACCAGGGAAATCGAAATCCGTTTATAGATAATCCAAATTATGTAAATCTAATCTGGCAGGGTATCACGGTAGATTTCTCTGCAGATCCAACTCAGGGTGATGCACCTTTGAACGTACAATTTACAGATGAAACCGCCTCTGCCGGAGATATTATAAATTGGAGCTGGGATCTGGATGGAGACGGAATAGAAGATTCTAATCTGCAAAATCCAACTTTTTTATACAGTGAAGAAGGTATTTATTCCATTACTTTAACGATAGAAGATGAATTTGGAGAATTTTCTTCTCAAACAAAAACAAACTATATTCTGGTCGGCAGTTCAAATATTCCTTCCACAATTTTTGCAGACAGTTTTGAACAAGGTTTAAACTGGAATATTTACAGCATCAGCAGTACTTACAATTGGGAAATCAGTGATGACATTTCTGGCAGTTCTCACCCCTCCAGTGTTCCTGATGGTGAATGGTTTATGTACATGAATAATTACGGTAGCGATACTGGAGCAAATGATTGGCTCATCTCACCCTCTATCGATCTTACACAGCATGCTAATCCATATCTCACTTTCCAATCCTGGACAAAATATTCTGATTCTATCTTAGGCTTTGATGTCTGGGCCTCGAGTGATTATGCTGGATCAGGAGATCCTACTCTTGCCACCTGGCAAAGTTTAAATGCAATTCTTCCAGCTTCAAATTCTACAACTTGGACATCTTCTGGAAATGTTGATCTGAATGAATTCACGAACGATCATGTTCATATTGCATTCCAATATAGTTCCTCCGGAACCGGAGCTTCCAGTTGCACTGCCTGGGCAGTTGACGATATTAATGTGGAGGGATATGAAAATGCTGATATTCAAAATGACCTGATAACTTCAAATATCAACCTTTCAAATTATCCAAATCCATTTAATCCAAGTACAGAATTCAGATTCCAGATTTCAGATTTCAGTAAAATAAATTCAGCTGAACTCACAATATACAATATGAAAGGACAACTAATTAAAAACACATCTGTCATCCTGAACGGAGTCGAAGGATCTGTAACTTGGGAAGGAACAGACAATAATGGACAACCTGTGTCTACCGGTATATATATGTACAGATTATCTGCAAACGGCAAAAATTTGGCATCAAACAAATGTCTACTTTTAAAATAATTTATTTAAAGGAAAACTAATGGGCGAGTTAAAAAAACATACGTTAAAAGAAATGCTGGAAAGAAGTGCTGAGCTCTATCCAAATCGACCAGCA
>Ga0164318_10004123_pt1 | contig 13879 bp, 1 predicted proteins | sample GuaBasSedimGuay9_FD_113734 | JGI IMG/M metagenome (GOLD analysis project Ga0164318, IMG submission 113734) | Subseafloor sediment microbial communities from Guaymas Basin, Gulf of California, Mexico - Guay9, Core 4571-4, 0-3 cm | ecosystem: Environmental > Aquatic > Marine > Hydrothermal vents >...
GCGGAGAGCAGTGATACTAATTTTTATCATTATAAGATTTTTTATAAGGCTGGTATATCTGGTGTAGATACTATAGATACAGAACACACTGATAACAATCTAAATTATATTGATTATAATAGTTCATCTACAACAACTATTAGTTCTTTAGTTCCTGGAACTCAGTATGTAATAAATATTTGGGCTTATGATATGGCTGGGAATAAAACTGGCGCAACAGAATTAATTGTTACTACTAAAACTGCTCCACATGCTCGTGCTAGAAGCGTTCAATTTTTAGCAGGTGATTATTCTGCCAATGGTTCTAGTGGACAGCTAAGCGATACTGATCAAACTTTTTCTAGCTTTAATTTTAGTTTAGCTGAAACTGATGTAGAAATTAAGAATGCTTATATTTTATTTGAAGCGCAATTTGCGGCTTATTATGAAAGTTCCGGAGATTATATTGGATATAATTTAGCTTTTGATTCTTGTCCTGGATCTTGTACAGCTGACGCTTTTTCTGGTTCTGGGCGGATATTGAAAGATGATAATAATATTTTAGTTTATGATGAAACCGAAAGTAATCAAGTTAGGTTATTACTTGATGTGACAGATGAAGTTCAGTTAGCTTCTTATGCTGGAGATGGATCTAATATAGAAGCACAAGTTGGCTATCGTTTAGAAACCGGGGTAGCTACTACTTCTATTGCGAGTGCTAAAGCTATTTTGATTATTAATTATTCATTTAATGATGATGATTCTAGTTCTATAACAAATACTGTAATTTATCCTTTAGAGTCAACGGATAGCGGAGATAGTGGTTCTAGGCAAGCTGTTCAAACTAATGCTTGTACAAAGGATTCTGATTGTGCTCTTTTTGATTATGACATGGAGATTCCGGAGTTTACTTCAAAATTATCGCAGTGGTTTCAGGTTTATGGTGTTAATGATAGTCATGGTGAAGATGATGTTATTATTAATGTTAATATTGAAGGGACAAATATAGATAGTGATACTTTTGTTCACGAGTCTGTTTTAGCAGGAACACAAGGGAATTTACCTCAAATTATATTTGATTCAGTTTCTGGTTTTTCTGAAAATTCATCGCAAAGTTTAGAATATTATCTCAATTCTTCAGGGGGAGGTAATTATTATATTTTAGGAGGAGAAGTAGTGGAAACCTATACGGCTTTAAAATCGGCTAGTACTAAAACAAGAACAGTCTCTTTTCCAATTGGTGTGATTACTAATGGTAATAGTACGACAGTAGCTAGTGGAACGGTAAATGTTTATTTTCCAGAAAATGGGACTGGTTCAGGGCTAGTAGATATTAAAAAGGCTTGGTTTAGAGTTTTGGGCGATAATTATAATAGTGGATCTTATAATTTAAGTATATCTTCAAAAGTGGGAGATAATAGTCAAAGCGGAAATTATGCCTATAATCTTAATGCAGGTAGTGCTGTGGTTAAGCCTGCCTTTAAAGTAATTCATCTTATTCCTTCGAGTGATTATTCTGAACTTGAATTGGCTAATAAAAATACAACTAAAACTGTAACTCTTTATACTACTAATAGTTCCGCCGATATGGGTGGCGTGAGCGCTGAGTTAATGATTACTTATACTTATACGGATGAGTCAAGCGGATATTTAAGTTCTCTTAGTTTATATGGAGGGCAAAGCGATATAGACGCTAATAGTCATAATGAAACCGTTAGTGCTTCTAAGTCAGTTTTTCCTGAGCTTAAAGGAACTAAAACTCTTAGGGCGGCCGATCTTTTGGGCAGTTTTTTATTAAGTGAGAGTAGCGCTAGTATGGTTAGCGATTGGTTTAGTTTGGATATGAATATTGCTACTAATAGTCCTAGTTGTAGTACTAGTAGTGTTTTTACAAGTCATAGTGATAATAGAAATAGTTTTTCAGAATTTTATAAAGATGTTAGTTCTTTATTTAGTCCTGTTGATGATCAGCAATATTATGTTTGTATGGCAAATTATAATTCTGGCGATGATTTGGTAGGAGCTAAGATGAATACAATTTGGAATTATACATATCAATGGGATGCTTCTCCGCCTAAATTTACTCAGAAGGATTGGCGTTGGTATGAAAATATTGATGGGATTTTACCAATTAATCCAAAAGCAGCAGCTAAAACTAAAATTACAAAAGTTAATTTAGGAGAAGCACTTCGAATTAGAATAAATCTGGGACTTACTGACAAAGATTTAGCTACTTCAACTAAAACCTTTAAATTACAGTTTGCTCTTGGTTCTGATTGTACAAGTATTAGTTCTAGTACTTGGGAAGATGTGGGCAATGTAGGAGGATCGGAAGCTTGGACTGGATATAATAATCCTGATCCTGATGATGATACTACTTTAGGGACTTATGTTCTATCTTTGTCAAGTGTGGCTGAATCTTATGAAGAAGTAAATCCTTCCGCTTCTAACCCTAAAGGAGCGAGTGATGGTGCTTATTTAGAATGGGATTGGTCAATTTATAATAATTCTGCTTCATCAAGTTCTGATTATTGTTTTAGAATGATAGGTGGGGATGATAGTGAATTAGATGATTATTTATCCGATTCTTATCCATTTTTAAGTACAGCGGCTGCCAATACTGCTCCTAATATACCTAACTCTTTGGAACAATACAAAAGTGATGATGGGAATACAATATCTAATCTTAGCTGGATTAATAAAAATAATATTAATTTAGAAGCAGAAGTATTAGATCCTAATATAAGTGAACTTTTAACTCTTTATTTTGAGTTAGCATCTTCTACGGGAGGGACTTTTACAACAGCTACTAGTGTGCCTTCTAGTGTTTGTATAAGTGGTACTGCTTATGCGGATTGTTCAAGTAAAATTTGGATAGCTTCTTCTACTTTGGGAGATTATCGTGTAAATGCTTTTAAAGCTACTACTAGTATTAATTCTATTTCAGAGTCTTCTTCTGGATATAAGTGGCAGGTAATGGCTTGCGATGATGATGGTGATTGTTCATCCTGGAATGATTTTAATCCTTCAATCCCAAATTTTAAAATTGATACTACCCCTCCATCAGCTCCTGGAAATTTGAGTTTTTCCACTTCTACACCAACTAGCATTACTCTAAGTTTTGGTGCTTCTAGCGTTGAATCTAATTTTGATACTTATAAAATATTCTATCAAGTTGGGTCTTCTGGCGTGGATGAAAATGATAATGAACATAATGATACTAATTTAACAGAACAAGATTATAACGGAGAGAGCGTGACTGTTGTTAATAATCTCGCAGCTGATACCACCTATGTATTTAATATTTGGGCTTATGATTTAGCCGGTAATAAGGCCACGGCTACAACAGAAGTAGTTGCTACTACTACTCAATCTTTTAATCCTCCTACTGGTTATATTAATCCTTCTACTGCGCAAAAGACTGATGGTTCAGGTACTGTTGATGTTACTATTTTAGCTGATGATCCTGACAATAATGATACTCTACGAGCTAAGCTTTTTTATGAAGCAGGTAATAGTTGTGCTTTTAGTTCAGTAACAAATATTACAGTTGATGAAAGTGATGAAAATATTGCCGCTACTTACGGAGATCCGGATGTAGATAATAGTTCTTATTATCAAGTAGGAACAAGCACTTCCTGGATTATTACTTCACCTGGTGCTAATTATGTTATTTTTGATTGGTTTTCAGCTATAGACTTGCCGGATGCCGACGGACAATATTGTTTGGGGCTTGTTGTTAACGATGGATCTTTAAGCCAGGTAGCAACACATACTAAAGTTTTGACTCTTGATAATGTTGATCCAGTTGTTCCGGGAGCTTTAAGCTTAGGCGCTAAAAATTATTCCAGTATTACGCTTGATTTTGGTTCCGAAAGTAGCGATACAAACTTTAAGGAATATAAAATATTTTATAAGGAAGGTACATCGGGACTTAGTGAATCAGATAGTGAATGGAATCAGTCTAATGATTCTAATTTAGCTTCGGTAAATTATGGAGCAATGGCTACGACTACAATTACTGGGCTTATCCCTAATACAACTTATGTTTTTAATATCTGGGCTTATGATGATTATGGTAATAAAGCTAGTTCTTCAGTAGAATTTTCAATAAAAACTAACGCTGCTCCGATTAATATTTCTGCCGATAATCAATATCTTTCTGATGGCTCAACTCTTGTTACTAATAATAGTTGGATAGACGAGAATAATCTTATGTTTAAAGCCTCAGTTCATGATCAAGACGCCGGAGATTTGATAAGTTTTTATTTTGAATTAGTAAGTGCAACAGGAACATTTTCTACTATAAGTGTACCTCCTTCTTCATCTTGTGCGAGTGGAACATCTTATATGTCTTGCTCAAATAAGATGTGGATATCTACCACAACTGTCTCTATTTTACCAAGTGATTGGTATAATGAGGATTGGCTTTATCGAAAAAAGATAACTCTGGATGCTTCAAAAATTTCAACTACTGTTTCTGATTTTCCTGTTTTTATTGAAACTACAGATAATGATTTAAGTGATTATGCGAGAAGTGATGGTTTTGATATTTTATTTACTAATTCAAGTGGAACTACTACTCTAGATTATGAAAGAGAATCTTATGATAATTCTTCTGGTAAATTAGCAGTCTGGCTAAAGGCTGATATTTCTTCTACAACAGACACTGTTCTTTATATGTATTATGGTAATTCAGGTTCAAATACTGACCAGGCTACTACTACCGGAGTATGGGATTCAAATTATAAAGGAGTATGGCATCTTGAAGAAAATGTTATTGATGAAAGTAATCAGGACGCCATACATAAAGACTCTAGTTCAAATAATAACGATGGTGATCAGTATGGTAATAATGAAGTATCAGGTATTTTAGATCAAGGACAAAGTTTTGATGGTTTAAATGATTATATTGAAATAGATGACGATAATAGTCTTGATTTTACTGATGCTTTAACTGTTAGTTTTTGGATAAATGGCGATGTGGATTCTCCAAGTGCTTCAAGCTCAGTTTATACAAGTTCTGGAAGTGATTCTTTTGTTGTCCCTGATGGAGTAACAGAAATCACAGTTAAAATGTGGGGTGGTGGTGGAGGAGGAGGAGCTGGAATAGACGGTGGGGGCACTCAAAATGTAAATAATGGAGGACATGGTGGTGGTGCTGGGTTTACGGAAGGAACTATAAGCGTTACTCCAGGGGAAATACTTGATATCGTTGTTGGTGGCGGTGGTGGTGGTGGTCAAATTGGAGCTTCTTCAAATGGAGGAGGCGGAGGAGGCGGAGGAGGAAGAAGTGAAATTAAAAGAAGTAGTGCTCCTTTAATTGTTGCCGGTGGAGGTGGAGGTGGCGGTGGTGCTAACGATCGTACTTATGCGGCCGGATCAGATGGTGGAGCAGGAGGAGGATTAAATGGAGTTGATGGAACAGACTCCGGCTCAACCGTTGCTGGTGGCGGAGCTACTCAGTCTACTGGAGGGGCAGCGGGTACTGGTACTAATGATGCTCAAGCTGGGTCTAGTGAGGCTGGCGGAGATGGTGCTGATGGGCGAAATGGGCAAGGTACAGATGGTAGTGGTGCTAGTGGAGGCGCTGGTGGAGGTGGAGATGGTGGATTAGGGGATGTATCTAATCGTTATCCTGGTGGTGGTGGTGGTGGATCTGGATATTATGGTGGTGGTGGTGGAGGAGAACAAAGTAGTAATTATAATGCTGGTGCTGGTGCTGGTGGGGGATCATCATATTTATCTTCATCATTAAGTTCCACAAGTACTGAAGCTGGTAGTGGAAGGGATGCTGGTAATAATAGTGACAGTGATTATAGTAATAGTGTTGGTCAAGGTGGTACTGGTGGTAGTCCAGGAGTAGCAGGGACAGCAGGGGATGATGGTTATGTATTAATTAGTTTTACTCCCGGTACTAATATTTTTGAAAAAGGAGATGCCTATAAATTAAGTATTGATTATGATTCAAATAATATATATGGCATGATAAATAGCCAAGCCGTAAAGGGTTCTTTTTCCAGTGCTTGGCATTATATAGATTTAACTTATAATAGAAACGCGGGTGGAACTGACGAACTTAAATTATTTATTGATGGCGTTTTATCTGATAGTGCAGATTTTTCTGAACTAATAAATACAAACAGTAGTGCCATAAATATTGGGTCTTTATTTGATGGAAAAATAGATGAAATTAGATTATCAAATACTGTTCGAGATAGTGGATGGATAAAAACAGAATATAATAATCAAAGTAATGTTAGTGATTTTTTAGATTTTTCTAGTCAGTCAACAGTCACTTCCTATTTTGAATCTGTTCTTTCAGTTAATATCCCAGATAATCCCGATTACTCTTCTGGATATAAATGGCAAGTTATGGCTTGTGATGATGATAATGATTGTACGACTTGGGATCAATTTAATGTTACTACACCGAATTTTAAAATTGATACTACTAATCCGAGTTCGCCTGGAGCTTTAAGTTTAAATTCTAGAACTTCGAATAGTATTACTCTTGATTTTGGAGCGCAAACAGATGAAGATAATTTTACAGAATATAAAATATATTATGCGACTAGTTCTACATTAAGTGAATCAGATAATCTTCATAGCTCTTCTACTGATAGTGATTTAGCTTATGTTGATTATAATGGCACTTCTAATACAACTATTAATGGGCTTGATTCAGATATTACTTATTATTTTAATATTTATGCTTATGATATTGTTGGACATAAATCTAGTTCAAGTGTGGTAAGTATTTCTACTATTAGTGCTTCTTCGTCTCCAGGAGTTCTTTTTTACACTAAAAATACAAGAGTGCTTTATTATCGAGTTTGGGATGGAAATTCTTGGGGAAGTGAGCAGAGTGGTCCGACTCTTGGATCAGGTTCCGGAGATAATATTCGCCATATTAGGACTGTTCGTAGTGACGATGGAGGAAAAGTTGCTCTTCTAATTAAAACCTGGGATGGTACCAACCAAGAATGGTGGGCAAGTGTTTATAGATATGCAGCCAATGATTTTGTAAATTCTAGTCAGCTAGGGAGTGCTTATGCGAGCTCTGATAATAATCAATTAATAACATCCTGTATTTCTGCTTTATCAAGTGGGGAATTTATGATTATTAGAAATAATAATGGCTCGATTGGTACTTTAATTTATTCTTGGAATAATTCAGATGGTTGGAGTTCTGAGGGTGCCGGACCTGATCCTGGAGAAATATTAAATGCTTGTGAATTAATCAGACGTCCGAATACGGATAATTATTTACTCATGACTTATGATGACGCTCGAGATGTTGGTAGTGCTTATTATTATGGTGGTTCAACCTATAGTTCGTCCTGGAGCTCTTGGATTGAACATTCAAGCGTAGAAGAAGATGCAGACAATTATGTAGGACAAGCTTTTTTTGATGCTAGTGATAATACTCGTGGTGGAATTAGTTATTCAAATAGTGCCTCAAATAATTATGCTTATCTTAAATATTTTACAGTCTCAGATAACTCAATTAATTATGGTGGTGCTGTGGCTGGTCCTTCTAGCGGAGGATATGATTGGGGAAATGATTTTGTACATGGAGAGTTTGCTGTTGACCCTAGTGGTACGGGCATTGCTTATTATCTCGGTCGAGATACGGGAGGGGAATTAAATATTTATCAGACAAACGTTTCTAATCCAATTGTATCTTGGGCTACTACTACTAATGGAGATAATATTTCAGCTACTAATTTATATAGTCAGAATAATTATTCCCAAAAACCATTTGCTATTACTTTTTATAAAGGAGGTGAAGGAGTGGTGGCCTGGAATGATAATAGTAGCGCCACACCTAAGTATAGAGTTATTAAAACTTCTGCTAATAATTTAGATTCATCAGATACAGCAGTTTCTGGAGCGGATGCAAATAATTGGACACGAGTTAGATTTTATGATGATCCATCTGAAAATGAATTTATTGCCATTTATCAAAATAACGATGTTGATTATGCTGCTGTTTTTTGGGATGCTACTCAGGAAAAATTTTATTCTTCTGGAAATCAATCTTGGAATGAGTTAGTGACGGCTTCGGGTGCTTTTGATCAAGATGATGAAAACACTTCTTTTGCTTACACGGCTTATAATAGTCCACCAAATTCTCTTGTTTCATTAGAACAATATAAGAGTGATGCTTCTACTACAATTGCTAATCAAGGATGGACTAATGAGACAAGTGTAAAATTTGAGATTAAAGCAACAGACCCTGATACTTATGAGATAATTACACTTTATCTTAATTTGGTATTAAATACGGATGATTTAAATAATACTAGTAATGAAAGTAATTTTAATGCTTGTGCTTCTACTACTTCTTTTAGTAGCTGTTCTTCTAAAATTTGGGCTATAGCTTCTAGCTCGGCGGATGATTATAGTTTAAATCCTTTTACAGCTACTGCTACTATAATATCTCTAGCGAGCTCTACTATTGGTTATAAATGGCAGGCGATTGCTTGTGATGATGAGGGAGATTGCTCATCTTGGAGCGCTTTTAATACTAGCCGGCCAAATTTTTATGTTGATGATTTAGACCCAAGTATTCCTGGAAATCTAAGTGATATAGCGGTAAATAGTAATAGTGTAACTTTAGAGTTTGGCTCAGCTAGTACGGAAGATAATTTTGATGCTTATAAAATTTTCTATAAAATTGGAGCTTCGGGCTTAAGTGAAGCGGATAGTGCTTGGACTGAAGTAGAAGATTCTAATTTAGGCGTGATTAATTATGGCGGAGCTTCAGAAACAACTATCACCGGTTTATCTTCTTCTACGCAATATGTTTTTAATATTTGGGCTTATGATTTAGCTGGTAATACGGCAAGTGGAAGCATAGAGGTTTCTACTACAACGAGCGCTTTGCCTAATATTGTTCAAACATCTTATTTATTAGAGAATGATGATGGTGAGAATGTTAATTCTAATTCTGCGGAAGTATCTGCTAGTACTACTTTAACAAATGTTAATTTGGGTCAAAGAATAAATGTTCGTATTCAAATAGAAAATAATGGTGGTGATATCAGCGCTGATAAAGTTTATAAATTACAATTTGATACTGACTATGATAATAATTGGATTGATGTTGGAGCTAGCACTGCTCTTAGTTATAGTTTAGGTATTTCCGGGACTAGTAATAATACTATTTCTAGTGCAAAAGCAGAATCTAATTCTAATAATTGGTCGGATGGTGCTTGGTACGAAGCTACAAATTTAAGTTCATCTTATAGTTTGACTAATAATTATTATACAGAACTTGTTTTTGCTATTGAAAGTAGTCAAGCCACTACTAGCACAACTTATCGTTTACGTTTATATAATAATACAGATAATAAAAGTTTAAATGCATATTCTAATTATCCGACTTTATCTACAGTGGCTACAGAAACAAAAAAATATTCAAAAGATGTTGTTAGTAGTTTAGCTAGCACTAAAGATGATTTAGAATATTATTTTGATGCAGAAGGTTATGCTGATACTAATGCTGATGATTCTATTTATGATAAGATGAGCTCTTTTTCTCAAATTCCGGTTTATAATTTTGTTAGCAAACATTCAAATAATAGTGATGCTATTACTTTAACATGGAATGGACAGAGCACTTATAGTCCAGCTTTTGGGAATGTATTTTTGCAAGTTTATAGGTTCGGTTCTACTAACGCTTGGGAGACCTTAGATACAGAAAATTCTGCAGGAGCTGATACCGATTTTAGTTTAACTACAAATATTAATTCTAAATTATCTGAATATTATGACAGTAATAATTATGTTTATTTCAGAGTTTATCAGGAAAGTGGTACGCAAGATTTAAAGACAGATTATTATAATATTAGTTTTTCTTCTCCTGTTTCGGAAGCGAAACAGATTCACTATCGTTGGCGCGCTGATGATGGTGATGAGGAAAATGCTAGTTGGTTAGAGTCTGAAGATACAGGTAGTCCGACTAACGGATCTTCTATTGGAGTAGGAAGTACTACTCGTTTACGTATAGAAGTAGTTAATATCGGTGGCGGTACAGCTAGTAATTATAATTATCGCCTAGAATATGCTTCATCTTCTGATGCTTGTGCTTCTAATTTTGGAACTTGGACAACAGTACCGGTAACAGCTACGGCAAACGAACATTTTGAAATGGTAAATAGTTCTTATTTTGATGATGCTAGTTCAACAAGTGCTCAATTTACTAATTCGGAATCATATACATTTATAAGCGGTGATATGATAGAAGACCCTTCCAATTCTTCCTTAGCTATTACTTTAAATGAAGATAGATATACTGAGCTTGAATATGTTTTTGATGTTACGACTGATGCACAAGATGCTATGACTTACTGTTTTCGAATAAGTAATTCTGGCACTTTAATTGATAATTATGATGTTTATCCAGCCTTAACTTTATCTGGAAATACTAATACAGCTCCTACTTTTAGTGTTGATCCAAGTGATGATGGATCTGCCTCCACAACGCCTACTAACTATGGGGACAACATAAGTTTTTCAGCTACGGCTGGAGATGCGGAAGGGGATAGTTATTATTTAGCTATTTGTAAAACTGATAGTATTAATCCAAATAGCAATAGTGCTCCGACTTGCGGTGGAGGATCTTGGTGTATATCAGGTGCTACAGCTAGTGGAACAGAAGCTACTTGTGATTATATCGCAACGAGTAGTACAGAAAGCTTAGCTTGGTACGCTTTTGTTTGCGATAAAGTAAGTGGTTTTGGAATTTCTAAATGTTCTTCTGCTTCTCAGGGAAGTGGGGATATACTAAATGATTCTCCTTTTGTCATAAATCATCCTCCTAGTTTTAGCGCTGTCGCTACGACTGATGATAATAAAAATCCGGGAGAAACTTTTGTAATTACTGCTACTGTAGTAGATACGGATACGGCTGGAAGTCCAGATACTATGGATTTATTTATTTGTACTAAAGATAGCGCAGCGGCTGGAGTAGGTTGCACTGGATCCGGAAATACACAATTATGTTCTGAATTAGCTACAAGTTCACCAAATGCTTCTTGTTCTTTTTTAACATCTGTTCCTTCAGAAGCAACCTCTACTCCTTATTATGCTTTTGTTTTTGATAGTCATAATTTAGCGTCTGATGACAATTCTCGGGATAGCACATATACTATTAATAATGTCGCTTCAACTTTAGGTGCTCTAAGTTTAAATGGTGGCAGTGATATAACTTTATTTATGAATCCTTCCACAACTACTGTAAGTAGTGTTAATACTTCAGTTGTTGATCAAAATGGATGTTCTACTATAGTATCTTCTGTTGGAAAGGTTTATATGTCTAATGTGAGTGGGGGATATAATTGTACGGCAGATAATAATAATTGTTATCATGCTTCTATAAATGATTGCACTATCACATGCACAAATTCTACGACAGCTAGTATAAGTTGTTCTGTTGACTTAGAATATTATGCAGTTCCAACTGATGATTCTAGTAGTAACCCAAATGAACCTTATGATTGGATGTCTTATTTACAAGTTTATGATGGAGAAAATTACAGTATAGCAACTTCGTCAGGAGTAGAGGTTTTAACTACTTTAGCTCTTGATTTAAATAATGATTTAATTAATTTTGGTACAGGTTTTGCAGCGGGAGAAAATACTGGAACTGATAATGCGACTACAACAGTAATTAATGTCGGAAATTCTCCAATGGATACCAGAATTAAAGGAACAGATTTAAATGGAAATCCGAGTGGAACAATTACGGTTGATAATATAAAATATAATTTAACAAATTTTGATTATGAACTTGAAACTAACAATTTATCAAGTTCAGATCAAACTGTGAATACAAATACCCCTCGAGCTACGAGCAGTATAAATATTAATGATGAAATATTCTGGGGGATAGGTATACCTTTTGGTTCGGACGCTAGTACTTATTATGGACAAAATACTTTTACGGTGCAATTAGATACTTCCGACTGGAATTGATAATCCTTCGGTTTTGTTTAGGATAGGCGTGAAATGTGAAATGTAAAAAATCCGAAGAGTTTTAATTTATGTGTTTCATATCTAAGTTATGTGTTTCACAAGATTTATGTTATAATATATTTTAGTTATGAAAATTCCGAAAGTTTTATATTTCAATATAATTTTGCTTGTTTTAATTTTATTCATGTCTTTCGGTGTGGGTAGTTTTATAATTTCAAACTTCATGACTTTGCCGGCGATCGCTGTAGATGAGGATGAGGATGCTGTTCCACCGAGTATTACGAATGTAGAAGTTTCTCGGGTTAGCGCTACTTCTTCAACAATTATTTGGGAAACTAATGAATTATCTGATTCCCTTATTAATTATGGGCTTGATGATAATTATGGAACCGCTCGGGAGCCTCGTTTTGATAAATTAAGTCATGAAATATTATTAGACAATCTGCTTTCCGGCACAAAATATTATTTTAGGATTACTTCGTCAGACGAAAGTGGAAATCAGGGGATTTCAAGTAATTTTAGTTTTACAACCGAAGTAGATGAGCTAGAAATAGAAGAGGAAGGAAAAAATGAAGAAATTTTAAAAGAGGGTGATGGAGGTTTGAGCGAAGAATTACTTTTAGACGGTGCCGGAGGCTTAAGCGAGCAGGGAGTGCGGGAACTTCTTAGGGCAATTAGGGAAATAACAACAGAAGAAGTAGTAGAAGAAATACAAGAGGAATTAACAAGCAAAGCCGAAGAAATAGTAGCTCCTCCGACTATTATTTTAGATTATGCTGATGTGGAAGTGGGGGAGGACTATGCTAATATTTCTTGGAAAACAGATAAAGAATCTAATTCTGTTGTAGCTTTGGTTACTGAAAGTGACTATGACGCGGAATCCGTAGATCCTTATACATGGAAGGAAGGAGAGCCGGATGAATTAGTTTTAGACCATATGGTTTATGTAAACGGACTTCGGCCGGCTACAACTTATCATTTTCAAGTTTCTTCGGAAGACGACTTAGGTCTTACCGGAAGAAGTTCAGATAAAAGTTTTAGAACAAAATCTGTCCAGCCGGAAATTTATAATTTGTCTATTGCAAAAATAGAAGAAGAGTCTGCTACTCTACGATGGACTACTAATGTTCCTTGTTCATCATTGGTTGAATATGCAAACTTGAATACCGGAGAAACTAAATTAGAAGGTAATTCTAGTTTTCTTACAGTTCATAAAATTCAGCTTAAAAATTTAATTTTTGATACTTATTATTCAGCTGTTGTTACTGTTAAGAGCGAAGACGATGAAGAAACCACTAGCATTCCTTTAACTTTTATTACTACGAGAGATAAATATCCACCAGTAATTTCAAAAGTAAATACCGAATCCACTATCTATCCCGGATCGGATAATAAAATTCAAACTATCGCGAGCTGGGAGACGGATGAGCCTTCTAAATGCCAGCTATTTTATCATCAAGGTCTGTTTGCTAAAGATAATACTAATTCTTTAAATAAAGAAGATGATTTTATGACTAAGCATGTCCAAGTTATTACTAATTTTTTACCATCCAGTGTATATAAATTTTGGCTTATTTGTTATGATGAAGCAGAAAACGAAGCAAAATCAGAAGACTTCTCTATGCTAACCCCAAGCCGAGAAGAAAGTATTATTGACATAATCATCAAAAACTTTGAAAGCTCGTTTGGATGGGTTAAGAAGATGAAGATATAGTAAAAAGTAAAAAGTTAAAAGTATAAAGCAGAAAGTAAATAATGAGGAAAAATTTAAGTCCTTTTAACTTTCAACTTTTAACTTTTAACTAAGTTGCATGCCTGAACCAATTATAAAATTAAAAGACCTAGAGATTACTTATAATCCGGGGAAAGTTAATGAGTATAAAGCTACTCGGGGGGTTAGTATGGACATATATCC
>Ga0164318_10004124_pt1 | contig 13879 bp, 12 predicted proteins | sample GuaBasSedimGuay9_FD_113734 | JGI IMG/M metagenome (GOLD analysis project Ga0164318, IMG submission 113734) | Subseafloor sediment microbial communities from Guaymas Basin, Gulf of California, Mexico - Guay9, Core 4571-4, 0-3 cm | ecosystem: Environmental > Aquatic > Marine > Hydrothermal vents...
CCCCAAAAATATCATTTTATTGATTATTAATTATCTCTTCCGCTATTATTTCAGCCTGTTTTAATACAGTTTCGGTTGCAAGCTTTTGTGCATCGGGAGGGTAGCCGTACTGTCTCAGTGTTCTTTTTACTATTACTTTAAGTTTTGCACGTGCGCTTTTCCGTATTGTCCAGTCAACTGTGGTATTTAAATAAATTCCCTTGTTTTAAGTTCCTCTTCATTTAATTCAAGTCCGCAAATAAGACAAATTCCTTTTATAAAGAAATCAATTTCTTTTGCTGATTCATCGAATAACTTTATTAAATAAAAGGCATTATTTCCACATGCCGGACAAATAAGTTCTTCTCCTATGATTTCTCGATCTTCGTAAAAATCTCTGATTTTGTCTTGTTTTTTAGATTCAATATCTTCTTGATTCATTTCATTATATTCTTCTTTTTTCATTTCAATTTTTTGTTTCAACTCATCTTTTTGTAAAGTTGTTAATTCAGATTCTCTGTTTTGTAATTTTTCTATTACATCTTCTGTAAATATTTTTCCAAATTTTTTAACATCACTCAATTCATCAATTATTTCTCGAATAAATGGAATAATTTCTGTTAATACAAATAAAGATTCATCGATTGTATTTATATAATAATCATGAAAATGAACAATATTATTGCGAAGATTACCAAGACGTCTTAAAGCATTTATTCTATCTTGTTGCAAATCAAAAAAAGCATCATATCTTTTTATCAATTCGTCAAAAGTTATAGTTTTAAAATTTTCCCTTTTTTCTTTTAAAGATTCTATTGTTTGTATATACGATGTTTTATTAACTTTTGATTGAATACGGCGAAACCTAATCAAATGTTCAACACTATTATTTTTATCTAAAACTAACACTTCGTCAGTTTCAAATAAATACTGTTTCATGAGCCGTTCAACAGCAATTGCAAAAAGAACAATCGAGAGTTCTAATTTTTCATTATCAAAGAAATAATTTAATGCTTCTTGTAAAATTGTTGATGTGGGCATCGGAGCTCATTATTTTTTCTTTGTTTTCTTTGTTTTCTTTGTTTTCTTTGTTCTATATTTTTTCTCCCATGGTTCATATTTGGAACCGTCCCGTTTTCTATCCAACTTCTTTTTAGTTAAATCATCACCCTTGTATGTTTTTTTTTTGGGCATTTAAATACCTCCTTTAGATTTTCTGTTTTTTCTGAGAGATATATTTATTATCAGTTAATAGAGACTGTTCAAAATCATCATTCAGTACTTTTACTAAATCATCCAAATTAGTATCTTTATCAACCATAATTTTATTCTCCTGAATTTCAACTTCGATTGATATTTGCGTTTTCAAAGCTATTAGCTTGTCAATATCTATTTGTTCATAATATCTATTTTGTTGAACAGTATACATTTTATACGCAAATCGCTTTGATTTTTCTATTTTTTCTTTTATTTTATCTTTTCCTTCATCTTTAACTTCTATCAACTCAGAACCTCCCAGTGTTTCAATGAATTCTTTTGATTTATTTCTGTAATATTCAGCAAAATCAAAAATATACTCAAAAGTTTTTAAATTTTTAGAAATAAAAATATTATCTATCAAAACCACATCAAATATGTTACCCATACCTAATAGATTATATTTTAAAAGTTTAAATTCGTCATTCTCTAAAATAAAAAACATTTTTTTTGTCTGCATAAATTGAGATTTTATAAATTTTTGTAAAAATAAGACTTGTTTTGTCTCGTTGTCTTCTTCATACTCAATTTTAACTATCCATGCTTTTATTTGACTTTTTTCATTAAGATCATCTTTTGATAACGTGTTTGGTTTTTTCTCTTCTGTTATATAAGGATAAAAATTTTGAAATACTGATAATCTATTTTGAGCTATCTTAAAAATTGATTGTTCTTCGTCTGGGTTATATTCAGGAATGCTATTATTTATTTCCTCTATTTCAGTAATATAATTACCAATCTCATCTTTTAAAAGACAGAGTATTTTTTTCTTAATATCATTTTCAAAAAGCATTTTATAAATTACAAAAGGTTGTTGTTTTGTTTTTTTGTTTTCAAATAAATAAATATTCACAGTTAATGAAGTAGATCGATTTTCAATAATAGATTTAATTTTTTCAAATTTATTCTTCATTGTAAACCTCTCTTAATAAATATAATCCCATATTAATTTGGGTTATTTTTATTTTCTTTTTTTCATTAACAAAATTTTTCATTTCATGAAAAGAATATTTTGTTAGAAGAATTCCTAATTTACTGTTTCTCCAATTATCATGTTTATATTCAAATTCAATTACATGATATCCTAATAACATCAAAATAGGATTTACCGCAAACATATTACTTTTTATGTAAAGAACTGCTATTAGAAATATTATAATTAAAAGAATAATCACATTTCTACCCTGATTAAAAGCTAATAATGGTAGAATATAAGTAACTAAATAAGAAGTAATCTCGCTATCAATAGGTTTACATGACTCAATTTTCACAAAAGAAATATCAGTAGAATTTTTAAAATATTTTAGCATATAAAAAAGAAAAAATATTGATACAGAGAATAATAAAAAAATCCAGGATAAAAATGTATTAAAATGGAAATAAGGAAATTGATTATCAAATGCCTTATAATCAATAACCCAGTACATAAAATAAAAGGGTATATATGAAGTTAGAAATAAAATTATTTTAAATAGCAAACTAAGACGTTTCATTTCGCAAACACCTCTTTTTTACTACTAACTTTACTGTTTACTTTATTTCTTTTCCGTCTTCCTCTGCAAATTTTGCTAATTCAGGTAAAAGTTGAGCTGCAAGAGGCATATCTATTCCTTGCGTTTTGTCAACACCGTCACCTATTACCAACACTTTGTTTTCATTTCTCATGAATTATCCTCCATTCAATCTATACTTATGGAAAACAAGTATAGATTATCCTTGTCTTTAATTTTAAAAAAAGAATTTTCAATTTCTTCCAATTTATTTAAACTATGAAAATTACAACTATTATTATTAAATACAAATATTATTCCATCTTTAATTTGTTTAGTGGGAAAAGCAGTATTATAATTACTTATGTAAGTTTCTATTTGAGTAATCCACTGAGTAAGTGTTGCAATTGAGCAACTATGAGTTATAAACTTACATTCAATGATAATAGGCGGAAATTGTTCAATTTCATTTATCAGAATATCATATCGAGAATTTCCAAAATGCTTTTCATGATCGATTATAAGATGCTCATCATTTCCTTTATCAAGAAATTGCCGTAAATAAAGAAGGTAATGAGATTGACCGATTTCTTCTGCTTTACTATTTCTTTTATCATCAGATTTTTTATGATAAAAGTAATCCGTTGTAAAAATTTTTAAATGACGCCTAAAATTTCTAAGAGTAAAATAAGTCCAATAGAGTCGTATAAATCTTTTTAATTCTTCTTCATTAATATCATAATCATCTTCTGGGAAAAAAATAAAATTAGGGAATATGTTATTCCATTCCTTGCTAAATACAGTAAAAATTTCAGATATTTCTTCTATTGAAAATAAATATTCTTTGAATAAAAAATTGAAAAATTTCAAAGAATTTATAATAGTTCTAAAATTATTTAAAGGTATTTGTGAGTCCTCCCTTAAAAAAGAATCTATTCCATCAATAAGTATTGCTATACTTTTTTCAGAAATTTCTTTTGTAAAAAAGATTAAAATATTATTATTTTCAAAGTCAGCATTTTTTTCGATATAAAATAGCAAGTGATATAATTCCTTAAAAAAATCCGTGTTAATTTTTTCTACAAACCTGTTTTTTAACCTTTCGGTTTTACTTAAATAGTATAAAAAGAAAATTAAATATATTAACATAAAGTTGTTTGTTTTAATTTTAATAAGATTCAATAAATCTTTTTTTTCATAAAGTTCAAAAACTTTTATATCTGCTTCCTCATTATAATCAATTGCTAAATAATCAAACAATTCATTTGCTGTTACTGTTTTAATCTTTCTAAGAAATTCCATAAAAAAATTGAAACTTATTTCTATTGATAGATCAAAAAAATTATTCTGATATGAGAACAAAAGCTGGTCTGTTCTTTCACTCATTTCGCAAACACCTCTTTTTCTAATATTAATTTTATTGTTTTTTCTGCATTTTCTTTGAGTTTACGAATATGCTCAATTGTTTTAAATTGGGTATCTAAGAAATCGATAATTTCTTGTTGTTTTTCAAGAGGAGGGAGGGGGATTTTAAGTGATAAATACTCTTTTGCATTTATGTTGGGCTGCCCAGCTTCTCGCTTAATAGAACTAATCCAGTATAAATAACATTTAGATTTAGTGAAATAAAAAACAAATTTAGGTGATATTTTTTCATTGAATTTAAATCGTATAAAATAACCTGCATATAAAGCTTTTTCTTTAATTTTTGATTCCTCATATAAGAAGGTCTTTCCAGCAGTTGCTCCACTTCTTGCAAATAACAAATCCCCATCTTCAAGAATATATTTTTCCTCTACTTTTTTGGTAGTCATCCATGTATCATCTTTAAGATTTCCAAAATCATCTACATCTGTTATACGAATGTACCGTATATCTTCTTCTTTTTTTCCTTCAATTGCAGGAGTATTAGCTCCATATTGAGGATTTTCTATTAAAACCTCCCACATCTCAACCCAATCCCACTCACCTTCAAAGATTGAATCATCAATACCAGCATCAAGAATGGCTTTTTCCATCTCCTTGGCTTTTTCTATTATTGCCTGCTGTTTATCTAATCGTTCTACAATCTGTTTTTGTATTTCAAGAGGTGGAAGAGTAATAACAATTTCTGATAATAAGTTATAACTCAAGCTATCCCTTATACTTCCAGAAGTAGATTCTCTAATTTTTTCTAAGAACCATTCACTTTTAAAAACATAAAATAAAAATTTTTCGTTTACATAATTACTATTTTTCACTTTAAAAACCACATAAGCAGGGCTTACTAATCCTCTAATTTCTCTATTTACATAACCAATTGAGCCAATATTTACTCTATAAGGATTATAAACAAAACATCCTTTTTCTATAATTTTGTAATTAGAAAGATTTTTTTCATAAGTATCTTTATTTTTTCCATACACATTTTCTTTAAAAAAATCATCCGCTAAAACTATACCCCTCTCTTTTGTAATACTATAAACTGGTAATTTTTCTTTTTCTTTATTTCTAATAGAATAATTTGCTAAAATATCCCCTAATCTCACCCAATCCCACTTAATTTTTCCTCTCTCAACTTTCCTATACAACCCCGGATTAAGATTAAAATCTTTATTTTTTATCTCCTCAATATCAGCAATCCATACATGCTTATTATCCACAAAATCAGGCAATTTTTTATCGCTATTTTCAAGATACTTATTCCATTTTTTAAAAACCTCAACTGCTTTTGGTAAATCTCCGCATGGGGGATCATAAATATTGGGATTTTCTCCCTGAAATGCTCCGTTAATTGGTCTTCTTTGCGTTGCAAGTGTAAAACCATCGCTTTGAATATCAAAAAACATTACTTTTTTTGTTGAAAAACTGTTCTCATCCTTTAGTTTTTTCCATTCCTTTTTTGTAGGTCTTTCAAAATATAAAACTGTTGTTTTTACGCCGCTGTAAGGTTGAAAAATACCTGCGGGCATTGAAAAAATTGCTTTTAGATTGTATTCTCTCAAAAGTTTTTTTCTTATGTTTTTAAATGAACTTGAATTATCAAATAGTATTTTATCAAGTATAATTACAACTGCTCTTGAAGGTTTTTGTTTCCCTTCTTTAGAAAAACTTAGAGAATTCATAATATGTTGAATAAAAAGGGCTTCAAATCTTTTTACATGATAGGTAAAAACACCAACCCTTGACTGAGTAAGTGGCCCATAAGGTGGATTAGATAGTATTACATCAAATTTCTCTTTATTTTCCTGTTGTGCCCTGTTATCAAGTGAATCCGCTTCTTTAAGATTTGATTTTCCGTCATTATGTAGTATCATATTCATCATTGCAAGTTTAAAAACATCAGGTGCTTTTTCAACAGCCCAGAGATGTATTTCTTTCAAATTACTTAATAATTTTTCTGCTCTGTCAGATGTGTAACCGCAGTAAGTAGCCGTAGGTTCTTTAACACTGTTATAACTTTTTTGAGTGCTTTTTTCTATTTTTGATTTTACAACTTCAAATGCTCTTAATATAAAACCTCCTGTGCCTGCTGCAGGATCATAAATAGTCTCTCCTATTTGAGGGTCTGCAAGTTCCACCATAAAGTGGATAATATGTCTTGGAGTAAAATATTGACCGTATTGTTTTTGTTCCCCTAATTTCTGGACAACAAATTCATAGGCTCTGCCCATTACATCAAAGTTTTCTTCAAGTTTTAAATCAATAAGTCTGCTTAACAAATCCCTTATAGTTGGTCCGTATTTTATTCTCCATATGTGTTTATCAAAAAGTTTTCTAAAAAGCCACAAATCTCTGCCATCATGATCTTTTATTTTAGCAAGTTTCTGAAATATCTCTTTTACTGTGCTTACTGCCTGCGTTACATCAATTTCATTATTTACGATTTTATTTGCCCAATTATAAAATCTTAATTCTTCGGGTAAATAGGGGGTATATTTTTTGCCGTCAAGTTTAGCTAATTTTTCATTTTTTATTTCTTGATCATCAAATAGTTTCAAAAAAAGAAAGTAACTAAATTCTTCCAAGTATTCGGTTGTTTTTAATGTGTCATCTCTGAAAATATTTGCTATATTCCATAATTTATTACCAAGTTGATGAAAATCAACTTTATTGTTTTCCATTAAAATCCTCCTTAAAATTACTCTTTAAAGTCATCTACATTAAGATAAGTTATCTTTTCCATAGTTTTATAAAGTTCCATATAGTTTTCCAATGATCCAAAAAGTTTTTCTATTTTTCTTATTCCACCTTTTGATTGAATTAAAAGACTTTTTGCAAGATGGCTAAAAAGCAAATCAGGATTTCTTTTTTTAAAATCATATAGAATCATAGCAAATTCTATTTTTTCATCATCAAATTTTTTAATCTCTTTTAGCCAGTAAAATACAGCATCCCTGTTTTTCTCTTCAATTGTTTTAAATCTTTTCACACCTTTTGCAACATTAATAAAATCTTGCAATGTTGCATTTACTTCACCGTACAAATCTCTTAAAACACCTAAATCAAATCCAAATGCTTCAAGATATTTTTCATCTATAGGAACTCCAGGATTTAATGCTTCCCAAGAAAGGATAGCCTGAACAAATCTTGCTTTTTGTACTGCTTTTTCTTTTATATTTTTTATTTGGGGTTCTATCTGCTTTTTTATTTCATTGTATACTTCTGGAGATATAATTTCTGATTTAACAAGCCACACAGGAACATCTGCAATAATCATTTCCATTTTTTCAGATTTATTTTCATTAAACGGTTCATCAATATTTTGTTCCTCAATATTATTTTTATTACTTTTTTCTTTTCTTTCTGATTTTTCATCAGAAAAAATTTCATCATCAGAATCAACTTTATCATTAGTAATGATCTCTTCTACTTTGGTTATATCTACAAAATCAATTAGTTTAAATTTGTCTTTTTCTTTTCCATGTTGTTCTGTTGTGCATCTTCTTGTAGCTCTTCCTTTCATTTGAACATATAAAATTTTTGATTTTGTTGGTCTTGCCATAACAAGCACTTCAATATCCGGTGCATCTATTCCTGTTGATAACATATCAACTGAAACAGCTATTTTTATTTCACTGTCTATTTCCTGAAATTTTTGAATTAACTCTTTTGCATTGGGAACTTGATTGTGAATAGAAACTATAATTTTTTCGGCAGTTGCATCATCCGGTGGTAGGTTATTTATTTGATTATATTTATCAATAAAAGCATTTCGCAAATGATTAGCATGTTCTATACTTGCGGCAAATACAAGAGTTTTTGGAATAACACGAGTGGTTTCATAATTAATTACTTCAAAATATTTCTCAGCTATTAGCTCATTTCTTTTAGGGACATCAACTCTTCTGCCCAATTCATCCGGTTCAAAATCAAAACCCATATAATGAACACCTGACAAATCAACATTTGTTTGAAATTTATACCAATCGGTTTTTGCAAGTATTCCTTCTTGCACACCTTGACGATATGTATATCTGAAAGCAGGATACCCAAAGTACTCGTCTGTATTTTTTGTTTCATCATCTGATGGAGTTGCTGTAAGTCCTAAAATTTTAGCTCCTCCTTTTCTAAAATGTTCCACTACTTCGTGCCATTCTCCAAAATATGAACGATGGCATTCATCAAGAATCACCAAGTCAAAAAAATTTGTCGGATAAGAAAGGTACTTTTTATTAACATATAAGAATTGAATTGTAGAAATTGATATATCATTATATTTATCCTCTTTTGTTCCTATAAGTCTTTTTATTTTAAAAATATCTCCCAACACTCCGGTAAAAGCTTTTACTGTTTGCTCTGCAAGAGAATCTCTATCAACTAAGAACAATATTTTATTAGCGAGTCTTGTTTTAAACATTTTTGCAATAATTCCAGCTGCAGTGATTGTTTTTCCTGTACCGGTTGCCATTTCAAGATAAGTTTTGTCTCTTCCAAGCTGAAAAAGGCTCACAACCTGAGATACTGCTATTTTTTGGTAATCTCTCAAATTTGCTAAAAGATAGTCTGTTTCAGGATTGAAATATTCTTTTATTTCTGCATAAGTGGGAAATCTATTTATTTTTTCAGGTCTTGTATTCGCTTTTATATTTTGTCTGTAAATTTGTTCTCCGTCTGATGCAAAAATTAAAATAACTTTTTCACCTTTATTATTTAATATATTTGCATAATTTTTAGCTTGATTTAAAGCACCACTTAAATCAATGCCTTGTTTTTTGGCTTCTATTAAAGCTACAGGATGATTATCTATAAGAATTGCATAATCAGCTTTTTCCCCGTCTGGTAAAGGATATTCTTTTGTAATAACAGAAAAATCAGTTAAGTTCCAGCCAAGTTCTCGTAGTTTTTCATCAATTAAAGTTTTAGAATTTTCTTCATTGTGCATGCTTCCTCTTTAGTTTTTATATTAGAAATAAAATATAAAATTTTTTATGGTCGCAATTTTCATTTACAAAACATCCCAATGTCCGCCAATACAGTTTAGAAACACGCAAATTGTTTGGTAAATATCTTTATTAATGGCTTTTCTGCTTTCTTTGAATTCGATGTCTATGCATTCACCGGTTTGAATCAGTTTTATAATATCTTCTTCTCTCATTTACCTCTTTTTTCTCCTGTTATCTCAATTTTTTCAAGATTTTTTAATATGAGTTTATTTAATCTTTTTTCTTCTTTTAACTGTTCTGCAATTTTTAATTTTGAAAATTTTTCTTCGAAATTAAATTCTTCATCATCATCCGGCAGACCGACGTAGCGTCCCGGAGTAAGCACATAATCCAGTTCTCTTACCTCTTCAATAGTTGTGGATTTGCAGAATCCTTTAATGTCTATGTATTTCAGGCTGTCAATTTCGGATTGACGGCTTAGGAAGATTTTTTTCCATTTTTCAAAATTAATTTCATCTGTTGAACTGTTATTTGAAACTTCTTTTTGCCATAGGTGGTATGTGGCTGCGTTTATGCTTATGTCTTCGTGCGATAATTCGCGGGTTATTCTGTTTATCAGGTGTCCCATTTCTCTTGCGTCTATAAAAAGAATTTTCCCTTTTCTTTTTTTGTTTCTGTTTACAAACCAGAGTGATGCCGGTATTTGGGTGTTTAAAAACAGTTTTGCGGGAAGGTTTACTATGCATTCCCCAATGTCGTCTTCTATCATATTTTTTCTTATTTCATATTCTCCGTTTGTTTTTGTGGTTAAGGCGCCTTTTGCCAAAACAAAGCCTGCTTTTCCATTAGGTGCAAGATGATAAATAAAGTGTTGTATCCATGCATAGTTTGCATTGCTTGCGGGTGGTATTCCGTATTTCCATCTTCCGTCTTTTCTTAGCAGTTCTCCGCTCCAGTCACTGTCATTAAAAGGAGGATTGGCAATAACAAAGTCTGCTTTTAGGTCTTTGTGCGCATCATTTAGAAAAGAGCCTTCACTGTTCCATTTTACTTGAGAGCTGTCTATTCCTCTTATGGCAAGATTCATCTTGCATAGCCGCCAGGTTGTCTGATTGCTTTCCTGTCCATATATGGATATATCGTTTATTTTACCCTGATGTACTTGCACAAATTTTTCAGATTGAACAAACATTCCGCCAGAACCACAACATGGGTCAAAAACTCGTCCTTTGTAAGGTTCGAGCATTTCTACAAGCAATTCAACAACACTTCTTGGAGTATAGAATTGTCCGCCTTTTTTACCTTCTGCCAGAGCAAACTCTCCAAGAAAATATTCAAAAACGTGTCCCAATATATCTGCGCTTCTTTCTTTTGCCTCACCAAGAGCAATATTGCCTATAAGGTCTATCAATCCACCAAGACTTGTGGGGTCAAGGTTGCCTCTGGCATAAACCTTGGGTAAAACCCCTTTTAACGATGGGTTTTCTTTTTCTATGATATCCATTGCATTATCGATGTATTTGCCTATTTCCGGGTCTTTTGCCTTTGCTTGCAGATAAGACCAGCGCGCCTCCTGTGGAACAAAGAATACATTTTCTGCCTTGTATTCATCCCTATCCTCAGGATCTGCATTTGCATATTCACCTTTTCCTGCTTTTAATTTGGCATGTAAATCTTCGAAAGCATTTGAAATGTATTTTAAAAAAATCAATCCCAATACAACGTGCTTGTATTCTGCAGCATCAATATTTTTTCTGAGCTTATCAGCTGCTTTCCATAACTGTTTTTCCAGGGGTTCTTTTTTATTATTGTTTTTTGCCATATTTTCATCCCTCTCTATTTTTTATTTCCTTATGCTTTATTATTATATTATAATAAAATGATTTTTTTTTACAAGTATTTTTATTTAATTTTATTACGTGATATATTGTGCATCATAATAGGTTGCAGTTATATATTGTTTAATGTGTATAACAACCTGTGTTATTGGCTATATGTTGGAGTTTTATTTCTTATTTTATAAGATTAGATTGTTTATTTGTTTTTTACTGCGCTTCCTATGCATACCTTTTTCATAGTACATAAGCTACAACCTTTTTTTCTAATAGGAAAAGAAATAACATTTAGAATTGTGAATAATATTAAAATCATCCAATAATCCCATGTAGGATTTTTGATTATAGCAAAGACAAGAGATGTTAAAAAAATTAATGGTGGAGGTATGATATAGAACAAAGAAAGTTTTATTCCTGTCTGTAAGTTGCCACTGTTTTGCTCGAACATAGCAGATGAGATTTTCCCCCATCCCAGGTGACACAATTTGTCATAATAATAGCAACCGCTACAATTATGTTTTTTTAATAATATCTGGATTACTACAACTAAGAGTCCCCATATAATAGTGAGTATGGGGACTCCAAATAGTATCCATATTGGCCAAAGAAGATATCCTGCCAATAACCATATTGAGATATAAAGTAAGTTTTCGCCAATAATTGAGGAGAGAGGAAATGATTCTTTTCCAGAAACGATATTGTCTTGATAACATTTATACATTTTTTAGCTCCTTTGTAATTACTTACTTAATGTTTGTATCTGTTGTCAAAATCATACAGAATTGAATGTAAAATTTTGAAATAACTTAATGGTTACAATTAAATTGTCAAATTTTCATAGATGATTTTGGTCAAATACCTGCAATGGTTGGTATGTTGAGCACTTCTTTTTATAAGTTCAAAAATAAACTCGAAAAACATATATGAAATGAACTTAGTATATATTTTATTTATTGATATTTAAAAAACTGTCTTCTTATTGTTATGAATAAGCTAAGATTGATTGGAAATTTTAAAAGATTTAAAAGAGTTTTTTAAAATAGCTTTTTAATAAATTAAATTAACCGCTTTTTTGTCTGTTTTTGTAGTTTCGCCAATTACTATAGCATCTTTTATTTGATTTAATATAGTATCTACATTGTTAGGATTTACAAAAAGAATAAATCCAATACCCATATTGAAGACTCTATACATTTCTTCTGTTTCTACATTTCCCCATTTTTTCAATAACTTAAAAATTGTTAAAGGCTCCCATGATTTTGTATTTATATTAGCGCATATATTATCTGGTAGAACTCTTATTATATTTCCTTTGAAACCACCGCCGGTTATATGTGCCATGCCGTTAATTAAATCTTTTTCTAATAGAGGATAAACTTCATCATAATAACATCGGTGAACTTTTAATAATTCCTCACCTATTGTATTGTTTAGTCCGTCGATATAATTATCAACTTTAAATTTTTTTATATCAAATATGATATGTCTTGCCAATGAATATCCATTTGTATGAAGTCCTGTTGATGGTATGCCAATTATAATATCGCCAGCGGTAATTTTTTCACCAGTTATAATTTTATCTTTATCAACAATTCCAGTAATACATCCAGCAATATCATATTCATTGTCGGAGTAAAATCCTGGCATTTCAGCAGTTTCCCCGCCTAATAAAGCCACATTATATTTTTTACAGCTTCTGGCAAATCCTTTAATAATTTCAGCAATTACATCAGAAGATAAACGTCCAGTTCCAATATAATCTAAAAAAAATAAAGGTTTAGCTCCCTGAACTAAAATATCATTTATGCAGTGATTTAATAAATCTTCTCCTACAGTATCATGTTTATTACTCATAAAAGCTATTTTTAATTTTGTTCCAACGCCATCAATACTTGATACTAAAACAGGATTTTTTATTCCATTAAGATCCAATGAAAATAGTCCGCCAAAGCCGCCGATTCCTTCTAATACATTTTTGTTCTGAATTCCATGTAAAATATTTTTAATTTTTGAAACAGTTTTTTCGCCTTCTTCTATATCGACTCCGCTTTTTTTATATAAATCAGACATTCTACCTCTCCTATTTGTTAAATAATATTGTCCATGTAAAGTAATGTAAATATTCATTTGAAATATTTTCTTTACAAAAGGAATAATTGAATAGAAAATTTTTATTTAAAATTTTATTTTTTAATGAAAAGCCCATGGCATTATAGTCATTATTATAAGAATAAGAAATATTAAAATAGTTATTTAATTTGTAAGCAATAGCATAAAATCTCTTATTTGGAATAGATGGAGTTATATGATAACTTATTCCTATAAATATATTTGTTTTAGGAATTTTTTTCGTAATTCCCAAAATATGCTCATATGGGATTTCAAATTCATATCGTGTTTGTTTATCAGACCATAAATCAACTTTCCATTTTAGTTTAGAAGAAAGTTTGCCAGAGAACATATCAAAAAGGCTAAAATTTCTGAGAGAATAATTTATGATTACATTGTGTTGTAATTGATAAGCTATTCCAATGTTAAATGTTATCGCACTGGCATTTTGTTTGTACACGTTTTCTTTTATATAAGAGAAAGAAAAACCAAAGTTTATTTTTTCTGACTGTTTGCCAATAGTTATGCTATATTTTTGAATATTATCAGAAAAATTTGATAGTAATTTCCCGTTTAAGTCTCGTTCTTCAATATCATTTATTTTAAATTGAAATAATGATAATCCTATTTTAAGATCCTTGTTTTGTAGTATTAAACTTATAAAAGAGTTTGATCTATCAAAACTTAAATTTGCATAAGAAATATCAATCTGGTATTTTTGCATAAAATTAATAAAAGCGGGATTTATATATACTGATTCTGAAGATTTTGTAATAATAGCACCATTCCCTGATCTTATAGATGCCGCACCTATTGGAAGATTTAAAATATTTAAAGTTTTCGG
>Ga0164318_10004125_pt1 | contig 13878 bp, 8 predicted proteins | sample GuaBasSedimGuay9_FD_113734 | JGI IMG/M metagenome (GOLD analysis project Ga0164318, IMG submission 113734) | Subseafloor sediment microbial communities from Guaymas Basin, Gulf of California, Mexico - Guay9, Core 4571-4, 0-3 cm | ecosystem: Environmental > Aquatic > Marine > Hydrothermal vents >...
GCCGGAAGGTCCATCCTTTTTTATTGTTGAGGCAGGGGCGGAAGGACTGATCCCTGGTAAACACGAAGATAAACATGGGATTCGGGCGCCGGATACATGTCCCCTTGTCTTAGAAGACCTTTTTGTCCCTGTGGAAAACCTTATTGGAGATGTCGAAGGTCAGGGATTGAAACAGGCTAATCAGGTATTTGGATATACAAGGCTTATGGTTGCGACCTTTGGCCTGGGAGGTGGTTGTGCCGCCCTTGAAAGGACCATAAAGTACTCAAATGAGAGGATGCAATTCGGGACCCTGCTCTCCGAAAAACAGGGCTATACCCACAAGCTTATTGTTCCTCATACAGTAGAGCTTGAGGCTGCGCGCGCCTATATAGAAAAGACAGCGCACAGGCTTGATACGGACGAGGAAGACCTTCAGGTGGAAGGATCGATTTCCAAGTATTTTGCTACTGAAGCGGGTGATGCTATGGCAAATGACGCTATTCAGGCGTTTGGAGGATATGGTTATATTCGTGAATATGAGGTGGAAAAGATCAAGCGTGACGTAAAAATTCTTCCCATATATGAAGGCACAAGCGAGATACAGAGGAACATTATCTCCATGTTCCGCCTTCGCAACACTGTCCGTTCCAAAGGCGGTTTTTACCTTGATATGGCAAAGAACCTTGAGAATTTGCCTGAGAATTGCGGCGGGAACCTGCTCTCTCCCGCTATAAAAACGATGTCTGAAATAATATTGAGCGCACGGAAAAACAAGTTAACGAGGTCTCAGTATGTTATGTTCCTGCTTGCCGATATGATGACATGGTGTGAAGTTGGGGATGCCCTCTGCCACAAGGCCGCTGTTTATGAAGGTGACCAGAAACGATCCCCTTCGTTTATAAAGGCCGCAGCAAGGATCTTTGCAAGAGACGCGATCTTAAAGGTGCATGGTAACGGCCTTAAGATACTCTGTGGCTGTGAAAAAATGGTGGAGGACGCAAAAAACAAGTTAAATGAATTAAACATCTTCCCTGCAATGAAGGATAATCTCAAGGATATGGACATAATCTCTGATGAACTGCGGGTAAAAAGGGGTTAAAGAACTTATTTTGAAAAACAACTATAAGCGCAAGTCATTCAAGAGCAGTAATTCCGGCAGGAAACAGCGGCTCAGGACCGGTTTTGAAAAGCCGAGATTAGACCCGGCCCTGAAAGAGGTTTTCCGTAAAATCGGAGTTCCTGAATCAGGGCCGATAATACCGGATCCTTTTCAACTCGAGGCCCTGGAACTTGTTGAGGATTATGATCTGCTTGTCAGTGCGCCTACAGGAGCCGGGAAGACCTGGATAGCTGAAAAAACCATAGCGTCCTATCTTTCACAGGGTTTAAAGGTCTGGTACGCTTCACCATTAAAGGCCCTTACCAATTCTATTTACCAGGGGTTTTGTGATGAATTCGGCCCTTCCTGCTGCGGTATCCTGACAGGAGACCGCAAAGAAAATCCTTCCGCTTCCGTGATCGTGGGTACGACAGAGATATTAAGAAACCAGCTCTATGATGCCATGTATGAGGGCGCCAGTATTCAAACCGATCTGGTGATCCTTGATGAGGCCCATTACTTAAGCGACCCCTATAGAGGTGTCGTCTGGGAAGAGATACTTATCTATCTGCCGTCAAGAGTAAGACTTTTACTCCTTTCGGCTACAATATCAAATGCTGATGAGGTATGTGTCTGGTTACAAAAGATACGAGGAAATCCCAACAGGGTAATCTCCTTATGTAAACGTCCTGTTCCCCTGGAAATGCTTTTTATCTTTCCCGATGGACGTATAGTCCCATTAGGTTCCAAAAAAGGGCTTAACCCTAAGGTCAAAAAATATCTTGTCTCCACTACCGGTATTGGAAAAAGGAGAAAATGGTCAAGAAAGATCGATTTTGGGAACGTTATCAGATGCCTTAAAGAATTTGATCTCCTGCCCACAATCTTTTTTCTCAAATCAAAAAAAGACTGCGATCATGCTATTTTGTCCTGCCCGCAGGTGGAAAGACCTGCAAGGGAAAAAGATTCTCTTGATAAGGAGATCAAAAAATTTTTAGAGGAATATCCTTACTTAAAAGGACATCGTCAGATGAACTCCCTTATTAAATCAAGGGTAGCATCTCATCATGGGGGTCAATTACCTTACTGGAAAGTACTCGTTGAAAAAATGATGAACATGGGGGCGCTGGAAGCCATTTTTTCTACATCAACCGTGGCTGCCGGTGTAAATTTCCCTGCAAGGAGTGTAGTCCTTGTGCAAAGCGACAAGTTTAATGGCCGGGAATTCCTTGACCTGACCGCAACTGAGCTGCATCAAATGATCGGCAGGGCCGGCAGGAGGGGAAAAGACCATATTGGGTTTGCGATGATTATTCCAGGTCCTCACCAGGATCCGCAGCTTCTCAATAAATTGAAGGATTCACCTCCGGAACCGATCCTGAGCCAGATTCATATCAATTTTTCAATGACCCTCAATCTTCTTCTCTCTCATAACCCTCTTGAGGTCAAGACCCTTCTTGAACGTTCATTTGCCGCTTTCAGGGAAAGAGAATCATATAACCCCTTTAAGAGACAGTGGGACCAGATGTTGTCGGATTTACAACAGTGCCTGCAAAAAGGCAGATGTGATACCACAGACCCCTTTGAGGTCATTGAATATATAGATAAAAAGGCTGTGCTTGAAAAAGAACTCAAAAGAACGGCACGAGGCACCAAAATAGAGGGTTTGATATTAGAAAGGCTGGACTCCTTTCCATGTAAAGGCTGTGTACATCAAAAGCTATGCCACGGGAAAAAGAAAGGAGTACTCTTTGAGCTTCTCCAAAAATTTCGTTCATCAACCGAACATATGGATGAAATGACGAGCGGATTATGGATTAATTTCAAACGACATATGCGTTTTTTAAATGAAACAGGTTTTGCAGATGATAAGGGCAGGTTAACCGCTGATGGTTACTGGGCCACAAACCTGAGACTTGATCAGCCCCTGCTTATTGCCGAAACAATCAGGAAAGGCGCATTAAATGGTGTTTCTCCCCAGTACCTGGCAGCCGGCCTTGCTCCTTTTGTCTGGGACAGATCTCAAGACGTAGTACTCAGAACAAAAGAGCAAATTGACCTGAAACCGCTCGAAGCTATGTTCAACCGGATCCTTATAAGTATCGAGCAGATCAAGGACTTAAAAAACAGGAGGGGCTTTGAAAGCCCTCCAATTATGTTCTGGCCGTCAGCCGCCCTTTATATGTGGTCAAGAGGCATGTCATGGGAAAAGCTTATATACTTTGTGCAGATCGATGAGGGGGGTATGGCATCCCTGATCATGAGGACAGCGGATCATTTGAAACAGATTATAAACTTAAAGGATACTCATCCTGAACTTGCATCCGTTGCTGAGAACGCAATTGAACTTATCTTGCGGGAACCTGTGTATCTTGATTGAATAAGGCTGCGTAACAGGTTCAGGGTCAATGGTAATAGCCAAGGGAACGAGGATAAATTAACTTCCCCAACTATGCATCACGGCTTCAGGCCATCTTTGTCAGATATAAAAGTACGAAAATCTTGAAAAAGCTCACTATTCCTGCAACTTTAAGGCTTTTAGATCGAACAAACCTGGCCTAAATTTGTGTTCCTGTTTGGGGTTGTCCAGCACGTCCGGGGGACCGCTCTCGTATGCAAAACCATGAGTTCCCGCCATCTGCAACACTACTGAATGACAAGTCTCATACCGTGAATCATTCTATCTAAGATTACAATTGCCCCATGTTTACGGGATGAAGACCACAACTGCCGTCGGCGGTGCCCGGATCAGGCATTTTGGTTGAACGTTGCAGGGTTCTTCACCTGGATCGGGGAGTTCCGTCCTCGCTTCGCCATCTGAGAGTGACCGGACAGCCGCATATATGAGGTGCAGAATGCATCAAATTGCGTGCAGTCGCCTGTTGTGTGAAATCTGCTACCGGGTCGATTGTTGTCCGGGGTTGTCTTTGAAAAACAAAACGAGACACCGCTCTTCCAGCGACGAGTCCCCCGTCCTCCCTTGTGTTTAGAGATGTGAGAGAAGGGTTGGGAAAAACGCATTGCAGAGAAAGGGAATCCAGGCGGGAGACATTAAATGGAGAAAACAAATTTCAGGTTTTTCGTTCAGGAGCTAATTATAAAGCCCCGTCTCTTTTAACAGGGAAAAATAATGATCCAGGTATAATATCAGGGTATCAAGGTCTTTGATACTTGAAATATTTCCGCGAAAATTGCTGCTGCAGGCCAGACCCTTTGTATACGAAATGAGCAGCCCCCTCATCATTCTGGCAGCTCTGTCTTCACCCTTTAAGAGAGACAAAAACCTGAAATGTTCCATAATCAGGTCCCTAAGCTCATCCAGGCCCGGCCGTTCTATTTTCAGACCCTTTTCAAGATCAAGGATTTGCTTGAATATCCATGGGTTACCAATCGCCCCACGGCCTATCATCACACCGTCACAAGCTGTTTCCCTTATCATCTCAAATGCAAGGGCCGGTGTGGAGATATCCCCGCTTCCAATGCATGGAATTTTCAGCTCCCTTTTTACTTCGGCAATAATCTTCCAGTCGGCAGTCCCGGAAAAGCCCTGGGTAATATAACGGGGATGAATGGTGATGGCATCTGCGCCGCAATCTTCTATTATCCTTGCTATTTCTAATGCAACAGGCTTATCTGATGACCATCCAGCCCTGATTTTTACCGTTAAAGGGACATGACAGACCTCTTTCACAGCGCTGACAATCTTTTTAATTCTTTCAGGAGTCTGGAGAAGCGCTCCTCCGGCGCCGATTTTAAGCACCTTTCTCGCGGGACAACCCATGTTTATATCCACTATACTTGCCCCGGCTTCAACAGCAATAACAGCGGCATCGGACATTACCGACGGCTCGCTACCAAATATCTGTACTGCAAGCGGCTTTTCTCCAGGATCGCTTTTCAGATACTCAAGTGTCTTTTTTTGAGCCAGAGTCAAACCCCTGGCGCTTATCATCTCGGTAGTAACCAGACCAACGCCGTATTTTTTTACTATCAGTCTGAAAGGGAGATTAGTTATGCCTGCCATGGGGGCCATGATCAGCCGGTTTTTCAGAATTAAAGATCCGATTTTTAACATGAGAAACTGGGCATCCTTCATTCACCTGTTCAGGTTGCCAACTTAAAGCGGGACACTTTCCGCTTTTTGGTGGATTCGGTGCGCTTAATCCAACCCTGCAAAGTTCAGTTGGCAGCCGACGTAGGGTGGTTTCAGGAGCGTAAGCGACGAATCCACCAAAGCAACCGTTAATCGATAACTGTAAACCATGAACGGTTAACCGTTAATGCCGCTTTTAGCTGCTGCATTATTGCGATGACGGTTACTCAAACAGCTTTTCATACAAACGCAACCAGTTAAGGCCCATGATTTTTCTTGCTGCCTCTTCTCCATAACCATGTTCAAGCATAATATCCACAAGACTTTTAATCTTGCTGATATCTTCCATGCCTTCCGTTGGCTGGTTAAAGCCGCAAAAATCAGATCCTATACCTACTCCGTCAGCACCAAATTTCTGGATCAGGGTATCGATATGGATAAAAATATCCTCAATCTTTGCTTTTCCATCAAGAGAAAGCATTTCGGGGTTGAAGGATATTCCGATAACCCCGTCCATGCCGATAATTTCCCCGGCCTGGTCAAGATCAATATTTCTCGGAATATTACAATAAGTTCTTATACCGGTATGAGAGGTAATTATTGGGCCTTCATATAACTTAAGAAGCTGCCGGAAGTTGTCAGGATGAAGGTGGGCAACATCTATGATAAGGCCGTTTTCATGGATTGCACGGATCACATTCCTTCCCTGATCTGTAATTCCATTGGGATATAAAACAGCATTACCATCAGCGAGACGGTTTGTTCCCGCATGGGTCAGTCCGACTATTCGAATTCCGTTTTCCTTTAGCATTTCGACATATGAAAGGTTCCCGGCAAGGAAATCGGCATTTTCAATAAGGAGAAGAGATGCGGGTTTATCCGACTGTTTGCTCAGCTTGCTGAAATCATCTTTGTCTTTGATTATGCCTGTGCTATCCAGTACCTTTAAAGTATAGCCAAAGATGTCCCTGAAATGTTCAGTCGAACCATGGCCATTGAACCTGTCCTCGCAGTAAAGAGCAGTACAAAACAGCCTGACACCGGCATAAGCGGCCTTTTCAATGGTAAAAGGGCCGGTTTTAAGGCCTTTGAAAGATGGCTTGTTACCTTGATTCATCATATAATAAGGTAAGTCAACATGTGCATCAACCGTATAATATGGCTGGGATTTTTGCTCATTCTCAATATGTTCAGTTTTTTTTCTGCTCATTTTTTTCGACCTGTGAACGGCTATAAAAAAAGACGCCGCAAAATATTATTATGATTTTGCGGCGTCCGATAGTTGCCTCCTGAACGAAGAATCCCGGTTTTTGTTCAGGTACTATCTATATTAAGATAAAGTATGTTTTTGGGTAGCCCTCCTCTGAACCGGATTATGCCTCCTCCTGCTTAACCTCAATTTTTTTCGGTTCACCCGGCGTATCTTTTGTAAGTACCAGCTTGAGAACGCCATCTTTATAAGAAGCATCAATATTATCATCCTTAATTTTTTCAGGGATCCTGAAACTTCTTCGAAATGAGCCATAATATCTCTCGATCCTGTGATAATCCTTCCCTTCCTCTTCTTTTTCCTGTTTCTTTTCTCCCTTGATCGTCAGAAGACCATCAGAAAAAGTCACATCAAGATCTTTAACATCTATGCCCGGCATTTCAGCGGTCACCGTGTATTGCTTATCGTTTTCAATGACATCAAAAGGGGGCACCCATTTTTTTTCCTTAAAAAATGGAGCTGGGATGTCTAAATCTTCAAATAAGCTGCTTAAGATATCTCTGCGTGGCATAATATCGCCTGCCCTTGGAATTAAATCAAATAAAGTTGCCATAGTTTCATCCTCCTTTTGGTTAATTTGTTAACTTTATATCTTGATCTTATAGTAATCACTATTGATTAACAGTCAAGAGAAGTCAGTAAGTTACTGAGGGAAAAAGCTTCCTGTTGGTATGCGGCAGGAAAAGGGCCGCAATATATTCATCAGTAAATGGCTGGTAAACGGAAAGCTCTATGTTGGTCATAGACCTTGCAATGTTGATGCATTTTTCACTCGCCTTTTCCGACTGCAGGCACATGCGCGCGCCTGTAAGGGAACTGTTCCCTATGAATTGTATTTTTTCCACCGGGATATCCGGGAGCAGGCCGATAGCAACCGCCTTGGGAATATTTAAATAATTCCCGAAACCTCCTGCCACAAAAAATGTGTCTATCTGATCAAAATCAAGCCCGATATAATCCACAAGAGATTTGATGGCGGCAAAAACAGCGCCTTTTGATTTGATAAGGTTGTCAATATCTGGTTCAGTAATAATAATTGCTTCTCCGGTTTCGGTTTCATCCGCATGCGCGATAGTGTATGCCGGTATGTTATCCCGGATGGTCAACCTTGGATCTTTCAAAGTTTTGTGAAATTTTCCATCAGCGCCTATTATTTTATTTTTTACCAGTTCATAGATAGAGTCTATCAACGCTGAGCCGCATATCCCTCTTGGTCTGGCGCCCCCTATTGTCTGATATGCCACCACTCCATTTGCGATTTCTATTTTTTCAATGGCCCCTTTTGTCGCGCGCATGCCGCAGCTGGTTCCTCCTCCTTCAAATGCAGGCCCCGCTGAAGCCGAACAACAGACAAGCCATTCATTATTTCCGATAGCTATTTCACCATTTGTTCCTATATCAATAAGTCCCTTTACAGCTTCACTGTCTGCTATACCACTTGCCATTACACCTGCAACGATGTCTCCTCCCACATAGGAAGCAACGCTCGGAATTGTTTCGAGAAGCCCATTGGGATGTATATTAATCCCTATGTTTTTAGCCGGAATTTGTGGGTATTCGTTTATGGTCGGCACATAAGGGTCAAGCCGGATAGCACACGGAGTCAGACCGAGAAGGAAATGGCTCATGGTTGTATTGCCGGCATTAACTACGGCATATATCTGATCCGGGGAGATACCATTATCACCTGCCAGCTTTTCTATAAGCTGGTTAATGTTTTTTATTATAGCATCGTGCAGAGGAGCAAGCCCTCCCTTTCCACAGGCATAGATCATTCTTGAAATAACATCTTCACCATAACTTGCCTGTTGATTGTGGGTGCCTTCAACACCCATGATCCTTCCTGAATTCATATCCACAAGCTGAACAACGACCGTTGTGGTTCCTACATCAACAGCAACCCCGTAATTGACACCGGTTGTATCGAGAGGCTCAATTTTCATGATCCTGTGCCGGTCTTTGTCTTTTGAGACCGTTAGTGTTATTTTCCAGTCATTTTGCCTGAGTTTATCAGACAGCTCCTGCAGGCAGGTCAGAGGTATATCAAATAACTGCCAGCCATATTGTTTTCTTAATGCCCTGAATATTCGGTCAACATCTGAAATGTTATCTTCAAGGGTAGGGGGATCAAGCTCAAGGTAAATCTTTCTTACGAGAGGCCCGGATTCAGTTTCATCCCTGGTTTCAGAAGCCCCGCCAGTCATGATCTGCGAATCTTCCATTCTTGATTCCGGCGGTATCAGAATATCAAGATTATCATGGATCTCTGTCTGGCAGGCCAGGACAAAGCCCTTCTCAATATCATCCTCCGAAAAAAAGCCCATGGCATTTTCTTCGGCCTCAGCCTTCCCCTTTATAACCTGAACGCGACATTTGCCGCAGACACCTTGCCCGCCGCAAAGATTGTTGATAAATACATCGGCCTGCTGTGCCGCCTCGGCAATCGTTATACCCTCTTCTACTTCCGTTGATTGATTGGAAGGAAAAAAATTTATAATATATTTCTTCATGATCAATTTCTCCTAATTAGTGTCAGAACGAAAACTAAAAACAGATACTATTTCGGTTAGTTAAACATTATTCAAGAAACGAAGATTTTCGAAAAAAGGTTACTAAAACAGAGGATTACAGCACCTTGATAATTTTAAGCCATCCCGGCCTTTCGCCTGCGACCTTTTTAATAGCGCTTTCAGCCCCCAAAAGCTTTACCAAACCCTTTTCTTTTACTTTTTCAAGTACCTCGGCAAAAGCGGTAAAATCGTTCTGTCCGGTTTCCAGTATTTCATCCCTCATCTTCTGTCTGGCCTCATCCGTATCGCCTGATAAATAACGGAGCATTGATGTATATCCTTTAACATCAGGGAGCATAAAGGTATCGAGATCTCCTATTGCACCGATAATACTCTTTGTAAGCTCTTCCTTGCCAAGATCCAGGCCGCGGAGAAATCCGGCCGCATTATCAAAGGCATCAATAGTATTAACAAGATTCGGGTCCCGGTACGAGACAAATGTCAGGACTCCCGAAAGACGGCCAAACATGCAAAAAGCGCCATACGCTCCACCCAACACCCGGACTTGATCCCATAACCAGGAGTTTCGCAGATAACGGGTTATTACCAGCGCCGACCCATGAAATCGATAACCTGACTCATATATATTTGTTCCCTTGCCAACATAGTTTACCTGGGCAGGGATAGTCATCCCTTCACACAGAGCGGAAGAGTTTCTCGACCAGTCACATTCAGAAACAGGACCTTGAGGCAGGGCATCCAGAAAATCATTTATCAGGGGCCTCACCCTTGGCCAATTGTCCTTGTCCAGGGTAATATTCATAATTGCCGCCTTACTGTTAACAATGGTACAGCGAATTTCTTCGAGTATGGAAAGGACTTCCGGCCATTTATTTTCAACGTCCCGGGCCAGTTCCCTCAGAAAAAAGAGGTAACTTATACCGCTCATCTGTTCTGCCGCCCAAAAAGCCTCGCCAAAATGCGACCTGAGTCGTAAATTGACTGCCTGATGACCTTCGGGGATCAGCTTTTGTTCCTGTCTGGCCTTTTCTTCTAATACCATTTGCCGGAATCGTTCCCTGTTATCCAGTTTAACTGTAAGGAGGGAATCTTTAAGTATAGAGAATAAATCCCCCGCCCGGCCTGATATTGCCTTGCCGTGAAGAAAAAGCCATGACGCGCTCCTTGTCGAATTTGCCACGGTCGAGTTGGATGTTTGAGAGGTAATCCCCCCGGTTTTCCTGCTTATTCGCTGCGTAAAGGCAACAAAATCCTCATTTTCAGTTCCGATCTCAAGAAGGGCGCGGCCAAAAAGAGGAATATAAGAAAGATATCTTCCAGGCAGGGTGTGCAGGTTAAATCCAAGGTCGAGATAAACAATGCCATTGGTAAACAGGTCGTGAAAGAGGACGGGAGTTCCTTTTATTTTCTCTGATATTAAGGGGATAGACCTGTTTTTTCTTTCCAGATCGGAGAGTTTAAGGACAGGTATGGTTTTAAGGGCCTCCGGGGAATCCGGTGTCTCCTGCAGGCGCTTCAGCTCTACCGTGTTTTCGATTATCTCATCTAATTGCTGTGGTGACATGGCTGAACGGGCCGCTGCAAGGCGTTCTTTTTCAGCGGCTTCCTCCTTTTTTTTGAGATCCGGGTCAGGGATAAGCAGCAGGGTTGTGCGATGCTGGTTTGTTAATAACAGACGGTCTATTATATCTTCAAAAAAAGAACTTTTTGATTTTACAAGCGATTTTATCTCGTTAAGGGGCGTTTCAAAGGCTAACAGGGCAACCGGGTCTCCGTCATATAACCAGGTGGTTAATGCGCGAAGCATCAGGACAAGGCCCCTTGGAAGACTGCCTGTGTTATTTTCCCGCAAACGGAATTCCATCATGTTCAGAGCTGCCTCCACGTTTAAGGGGTCAATCCCTTTCCTGACCTGAGTTTCCAGTGTTTCCAAAATAAGAGATTCAATACGTTCGGCATTTTCGATTTCAATGCCTTTCAGCCCGGTGGAGAAATAGATCCGGTTTAACTCGGCGCCCAGACCTTCACCTGTAATATCTTCTCCAAGGCGTGAGTCGATAAGCGCTTTTCGAAGAGGGGAACCGGGCATACCAAGAAGGATATACGAAAGCAGGCGAAGAGAAATATTTGCCTGGATATCAGTCGTCAGAGGGAGCAGCCAGTTTAGAGTTATCATCCCCTTTGCCTCGGCTTGATTTTCTTCTCCCACCATAAATGGACGGGTAAGGCGAACCGGCCGGTCAAATGCGGGCTGGTGCCGGATTGTTGAATCAAGTTCGATCGGTTCAAAAACCTTTAGATACTCGTTAATAATTCTGAGACGTTCTTCAGGGTCATCATCGCCATAAAAGTAGATGCGGGAATTTGAAGGGTGATAGTATTTTTGATGAAAAACTCGAAATTGTTCATAGCTGAGGTCCGGAATCTTTTTAGGATCTCCACCTGAATCAAAGCCATACGTGTTATCAGGGAAAAGAGATTGAAGGGAGTATTCGGCAAGCAGGTTATCGGGTGAGGAATAAGCGCCCTTCATCTCGTTAAAGACCACGCCTTTGTATAATAAAGGACGATCTTTTTGTTCAAGTTCAAAATGCCAGCCCTCCTGCTGGAAAATAAAAGGAGTAATCCGGGGATAAAACACGGCATCAAGATAGACATGAATAAGATTGTAAAAGTCTTGAAGGTTCTGGCTGGCAACCGGATAGCATGTCTTGTCCGGATATGTGAAGGCATTTAAAAAGGTGCTGAGAGACCCTTTCAGCAACTCAACAAACGGCTCTTTTACCGGGTATTTTCTTGATCCGCAGAGCACGGAATGCTCCAGGATATGGGCTACCCCCGTGGAGTCCGAAGGGGGCGTGCGAAAGGTAATTCCAAATACCTTGTTTTCGTCATTATTACTGAGAGATAACATCTCGGCGCCGGTCTTTGTATGGCGGAAAAGATTTGCTTTGGTATTAATTTCCTTTATATCTTGCTCTCTTAGCAGTTGGAAACCGTGGGTTATGGTCATATTTTTTCATCTCCTTATAAGATATCCGGTTCAATCCGTAAACAGTTGCACAATTCCTTCACCTCTGCGAGGTATATTTCAAACCCATGAACAAAAATAGTATTGTGATCGGCATTCGGTATCTTTAAAAATTTTTTAATATCAGCAGCACAGGCATCAAAAAGGGCCTCTCCTTCCTTTATTGAAATGACCTGGTCATATTCAGCATGTATGATGAGCGTTGGTTTATCAAATTTGCGAATCATCTCTATATTGTGATTATGAAAACCTGTTTTTTCGGTAATTCCAAAGGCATCAATATTGATTCCAAGGAGTTTAAGAAGTGGAATGGCATACGCAAAGCCGCTCTCAATAATCAGCCCATCTATATCATGCCGATAATTTGCCGCAAGCTCAAGCGCGGAGGCGCTTCCCAATGACCGTCCCATTATAATAATTGGACCTGTATAATGGTTTGAACCAAGCCACTCTTTGATATATTGAAATATCAAATGACAATCACGCATCATCCCTGTAACTGTCGGTGTCCCTGTAGACCGGCCATAGCCCCTGTAATCGACAGGCAGAAAATTTATGCCGTTTCCCGCATAAACAGGCCCCAAATCATCATAGTCTGCAACTATCTCACCATTGCCATGAAAGAAGAGTATGGTTGGAGCATCTTTACCCGAATGATGCAGACGCGCCCCTATCGATTGGCCTTCTCCAACAGGTATAAACATATAACCTGCTGGATTTTTATCTGCAGGGCCGTAAATTTCCTCAACTCTTTGATGAAATATCAAGGCAAGGATTTCAGGGTGGTCAAGTTCGGAATAATTTATATGTGACGGATCTGTCATTATTCAGCCTCCGGATCTTCTCATTTTGCAAACGTTCGCAGATTAAATGGTTCAGGGTTAATGACCGAGAAAACAATGAAGTCAGAAATCCTCCTTACAAATGTTTACTTTCCCTGGCAATAGTCAATTTGGCTCTAATACCATAGATACCAATATGGGCAATAATATGGTTGATAATACCAATAGGGATAGGGAGTTCTATAAGACATTTCCTCCTTTTTCGGTTTAAATAGATGTATTTCTTTAATCAAAATAAGAGGGTATGAATATTCTATCTCATCAAGCGGGAGGATCCTTTTTCCTGTTATTTCCCCTGCGACTGCAGTCTCCATTCCTCGACTATAAATTTCCGTATCAAGATAACCATCATATAACGCTAAAAATCTCCCGTCGGATATATAAACTTCTTTCGGCCTTTCTTCGAGATCTGCCGGCTTTTGGAGTATCTCTATTAAAGTGCCTTCTTTTGTATTCCTGGAACCGAGGATAACTCCGCTTATAAGAACAGTCTTTCCTTTTACGGCATCCGGATCTTTAATTATTTCTTTAAAGGAAATATTCTTGTCAACTTTTTCCCTTAAATCCATGGAGATTACATGTACGCAACCGGTTAAAGAATATAAAAGAAGAGGAATTATACAAAAAAACTTTCTCATTTTAAAATACCTCCTTTTGAAGCTTATCTTTACACTCGATTTATCTGCAATAAATGGTTCTTTTCAAATAAACTATGTCTTTACGCTTAGCTATTAACGCCTTGCATTTTGAACGCTGAAACAGTTACCTATATTTATACTATTATCTCAGACACTAAAGTGTAAAGACTAAAAAATAGGACATTATTGACATTGTTTGGAATTTCGACGTCTTTTCATGATAATTTCGTATGATAATTTAATTGTACCTGGGAGGCTGTCCGGGAATACCCTTTTTCCCAAACTCTGCGTTATGCTCAAAAAATTATCCTCGAAATATCAACTATATGTCTGCGGTAATTTTTTGAGCAAGCCTTGATTTTGAAAAAAATTGCTATTCTCGGACAGCCTCC